>ULPI01022342.1_pt1 | contig 18232 bp, 14 predicted proteins | sample 1953381 | NCBI WGS metagenome assembly ULPI01 (sample SAMEA4835626, study PRJEB28245) | human gut metagenome | biome: gut microbiome; material: fecal sample | place: Denmark | collected 2008
GTGGATAACATCGACATTTTGGGAAACACAACAGATTCTGCAATTCAGGCAACGAGTCAGGCTCTTTACGATTTAGATCATCCACGAGAATATGTTCCGAAAAGTATCGAAGTTCAGCAAGCTTGTATGAAAGAAAGAGAGTTTTATGTTGCTTTTCTGGAAAAATTAGAAAAACTCAAAGTAAAAATTTAATTATAGGTTTATTAACTGAAAATTCGTATATGCATACTTGACAATATCCATTTGAGGCGAACAATAATTTGGCTGTTACTATAAAGGGAAGATAAAATAGCAAAAAAATGCAATGGATGCGAAGGGAAAATTTGATGAAAGTTATTGAATGGAATATTAATCATAGGTATGGACATTCAAAAAAGAAAATGCCAAAATGGATTAAAGATGTGATTGATGAAGAAAAAGCTACTATTATAGTTTTGACAGAAACTTCATTTAAGATACCAAATTGGGAAGATGAGTATCGCAATTTGTTTGATCGTAATAAGTATTATGTCTTTTGTAGTAATAATACAGCTGTCGGAAATAACGAAGTTACTATCACAATAAAAAAGGATTGTTTTAATATAGAATACATAAAGAGCTATCTTTCATAAGGACATCTATATCCTGATCACCTAGAAGTACATTGTATACATAAGATTACAAAAAAGAAATTTGTGGTTGTTGGTGTTCGGATTCATGCTATGAATATAAGCAATCAACAGAAAAGAGAAGAATTTAATACTGTCTTGGAATCTGTAAAATATGATGAAAATGTTATGATTGTTGGAGATTTCAATAATTATAGAAGAGGATTTGATGATAGCTATTGGTGTCTAAGTAAAATAGATGAATTAGCAACTAAAGAGGGATTTTCCATGTATACATCACAAGGTGGAAGTATATATAAAGATAATGATGGAGCTTATTCATTTCCGGAAGATCATATTTTCATAAAAGGTCAACTTAATATTAATACTTGCAAATATGAAAGATCATTATTTACCAACAGAGACACAACAGTATATAAGTGGAAAACTGATTTTCAAAAATATAGGGGTAAAGATAAAAATGGAGAATATTTGTATGATAATATCGATGATCCTTTTCCAGACCATGCTATAATTGAGGCTGGAATACATCTTCCACCAGCATATTAAAGTACTTTGATATCCGCAGCATAAATTCGGCAGATGGGGTACTGTCCCCACGCTATATCCTGCCGACAGTTTTGGTGCTGTGAAGTATAACGGTATGACCGCAGAGAAAGCAATCTATGCGTGGATAAAATCGGAGTTTTTAATGCCGAAGAAGCTGGTGTTTCATTCTACCAATGTGTATTACGAACTGATGAAGTCAAGCATTGAACAGAAGCAGAAAGACCATTTCCGAGAATCTAAAACATAAAATGAGATTTAAGCTATTGACAGACAAGTGCTTTCTGAATATACTATAATGATTTAGCATTTGACTAGATGGGCGGCTTGGGAAGAAAGGAGAAATGTTAATATGTATAAGTATGTGGAAGACAAACAGTTTCTGAGCCGTATGCGTTCGTTATGTGGAGAAATAATGCAAGACCTTTGTCATACGCTTAAAGAAGAATATGATATTGGTGCTTCATTCTATCTCGTGGGTAGTGGTGCAAGAAACCTGATATTACAAAATGCTAATCGACCGATTGATTTGGATTATAATCTTGAAATTACAAGAATAGATGATTGGGAAGATTGCAAAGAAATCAAAGAATGTGTCAGAAAGGCTTTCAATATTGTTCTTAGAGAATATGGGTGGAGCGACTGCCAAGATTCTACCTCATCTTTGACAACGGAAAAGCGACACTTTAATCAGGGAAATAGTACAGAATTTTCAATGGATATTTGTATTGTCTGCGAGGATACAGACGGAAACTATCATCGTCTTATTCACGATAAGCGATATCTTCCAAACAGATATTTCTGGAATCAAGCACCCAATTCAAGAAACATTAGAGAGAAAGCGAAGTGTATCAAAGAAAAAGGAAAATGGACATTAGTTAGAGAGCAGTATCTGAGAATAAAAAATCAGTATTTGACTTCCAACGATTACAACCATGCCTCTTTCATTTGCTATATTGAAGCAGTCAATAATGTATATAATTCAAGAAAGCACTGGAACTAAATAAAACCAATTTGATGTATCGTCACTAAAATTAGTGGCGATATTTTTTTACCATAAAGGAGGTTATGAGTTTTTATGATTAAGACTCTTACGAACCTGTTTAAGCAGGATAACTGTTCCGTATGATATGGAGCAGCAGAAGAAAGAAATGATTTTCCACGAGAACGGTATCTATTACGGTCAGAATGTTATCAGCAAAAATATGATTATCGCAGACCGTAAGTAGCTTTTGAATGGTAACACCTTTATTCTCGGTGTATCTGGTGGCGGTAAGTCATTTGCAGCAAAGGGAGAAGTAATCAATATTTCTGCTACTTCCGACAATCACATCAATGCAATGGATATGAATAAGGATTACGGCGACGGTGCAAACCCTGTCATTTTGAAATCTGAGTTCATGATGTCCCTTTGTGAACAGCTCATCGGCGGAACAAATCTCAGAGCAAAGCAGAAGTCTATCATTGACCGTTGCACGGCAAGCGTGTACCGCAGTTATCAGCAGAATGACTATCAGGGACATATACCGACCTTGCAGGATTTCAGGGCAGAACTTTTGCAGCAGGACGAACCGGAAGCAATCGCTTTTTGGAAAGCAGTTGCACCGGATGGAAAAGAGCCGCCGATAGAAAAGGTCATAGCAATGATTGCATTGAATGTTAATAATAGAATGTATAATTGAGGTGCTTCGGCATCTCTTTTTTAGTATTCTTTAAAAGAGTCGTATTAGGTGTTTGTAAAAAGTGACACCTTAGTGTCTGAAAGGTTACATTTCTGTCCGAAATCTTGAAATGCCTGAAAATTTAATATATAATGTTAAATGGTTAACTGTAACGAAGAAGAATTATAAGATGAAGAGGTGTTACTGATGAAGATATGCTATAACAAACTTCAAAAACTTATGATTGACAATCAAATGAAAAGACAGGATTTAATGCGTGCAGCCGAAATTACATCATACGCTGCAACGAAGATAAATAAGAATGAGCCAGTATCTCTTGAAGTACTGATGAGGATATGTCAGGTGTTTCATTGTGACATCGGAGATATATGCGAAGTTATTTTAGATGAATAAAGAAAAGTGGATTTTACTGGGACGGAATAGGAGCTGTTTATATGTTTAATTATGGAAATGCAAACGAAGCTCAAAAAGAAGCAATAAGTGCCACAGACGGTCTTGTGCTTATCACAGCAGGACCCGGTACAGGTAAAACATTTACACTTGTTAAGAGGGCGGTTTATCTTATTCAAGAATGTGGCATAAAACCTGAACAAATAATGATGGCTACTTTTACGGAAAAGGCAGCTAAAGAACTTATAACCCGTATTACAAATGAGTTAGCAGAAAGGAATATTTCTGTCAATGTAAATGAAATGTATATTGGTACATTTCACTCTTTATGTTTGAGGATTATAAAAGAGAATTTAGAGTTTACAAGACTTAAACGAAATTATCGTTTACTTGATACTTTCGACCAAAAGTATCTTGTGTTTAGAAATTTTCATAAATTCAAGAATATAGAGGGAATTGATGAGCTTCTTTCAAAGGGAGGTTCTTGGAAACGGTCTGATGAGATTTGCACATATATTAACCATTTGTCTGAAGAAATGGTTGATATTGAAGCATTGCAGTCAGATGATAATCCTGGGATAAGAACACTTGGAAGAGTGCTGTCTGTTTATCAAGAAATGCTTGAGGAAGGAAATTTGATTGATTTCTCAACAATTCAGACTGAATGTTACAAATTGCTTATGCAGAATAAACAGATATTAGAAGAATTACAAGATAAACTGCAATATCTTATGATAGATGAATATCAGGATACAAACTACATACAGGAACAGATAGTGTTTTTGCTTGGAGCTAAACATCATAATATATGCGTTGTAGGAGATGATGACCAAGGTTTATATCGTTTTAGGGGTGCAACTATCCGTAATATACTTGAATTTCCGCACAAATTTGAAAATGAGGGATGTAAGATTATTCCGCTGGTAGTAAATTATCGTTCTAATAGTGATATTGTGGATTTTTATAACGAATGGATATCAACTACATCGGGGCATAAATTCAAATTTTCTTGGGATAGATATCGCTATCAAAAGAAAATTGAGCCACACGTAAAGTCCGATATACAAAGTCCTGCGGTAGTAAAATTATTTAGCAAAGATGATGAAGATGAGTGGCATGAGAAAATACTTGGTTTTATTAAGGAGTTAAAAGAATCAGGAAAGCTTACGGATTACAACCAACTGGCTTTTTTATTCAGCTCGGTTAAGCATCAGCGAGTAACAGCACTTGCAAATTTTTTGGAGAGAAATGGAATAAATGTCTATTCTCCTCGTTCAGATATGTTTTTCAAACGTGATGAGATAAAACTGGCATTGGGGTGTTTAATGCTTATGTTTCCTAAATATGTAATGAAACTTGAAAAACAAGAATTTGATTTTTTGCAGGTAGAACATTACCGATATTATAGGGAATGCATTGTTGCTGCTAATGAATATGTTACTAGGGCGGATAATAAAGAACTATTACAGTTTATTAGAAAACACGGCAAAGTACACGCAGGGTTGACTGGAACGACGGATTATGCTTATTCAGGATTGCTTTATAAGTTGTTTATGTTTAGACCTTTTAGCGATATTCTTGATACAGATATGAGTGTAGGTGTTGTTGATATTCGACCTACAAGAAATCTTGCTTTACTTACACAGATAATCGGTAAGTTTGAGTATCTGCATAGAGTTGATGTATTTAATGGTTCATATATTGATAGAAACACAGAACTACTTTTTAATCTTTATTTAAAACTACTTTATGACGGTGGAATATCTGAATATGAGGACGAGGCGGAGTATGCACCGAGTGGTTGTGTGTCATTCCTTACAATACATCAATCTAAAGGAATGGAGTTCCCAATTGTATTGGTGGATTCTTTAAGTAATGTACCGAGAAAAACATATAAAGACCTTATGACAGAAGTCGAGGAAAAATATTTCCATAGACCGGCATTTGAACCTTATGACCAAACAAAGTATTTTGATTTTTGGAGATTATACTATACGGCTTTTTCAAGGGCACAGAATTTGCTCGTACTTACCTGCGATGAAAATAAACGTACTCCAAGCCAATACTTTAGAGATATTTATGATGAAATTCAGAGTGTGGATAGTGACGAATTTGATTTAAGCGAATTTTCTTTTCAATCAGTAAAGAAGGTAAATTTGAAAAATTCCTTTTCGTTTACTTCTCACATTACAGTTTATGAAACTTGTGCTTTACAGTATAAGTTCTATAAGGAACTTGAATTTATGCCTGTTCGACAGAACGCTATGATGTTCGGTACTTTGGTTCATGAAACCATTGAAGATATTCATAGAGCTGCTATCAGAGGAGAAGTCGATAAAATCACTAACGATAATATTGCTACTTGGTTTGAGTCAAATTATAATTCGCTTGTTAAGTCGGAGCATACTTATTTGGCTGAGCCACAGCGTAATGTAGCACTCAGTCAAGTAGAACGATATGCAGAGAGAATGGATGGCAAATGGGCATCTGTTCAGCAGGCTGAGGTAGATGTAAGTCTTGTTAAAGAGGACTATATCATAGATGGTAAGATTGACCTTGTCAAAGGTGTTGACGGTACAGTTGAAATAGTCGATTTCAAATCTGAGCGAAAGCCAGATATGGTTAAGATGCGAGAAAGGTTAGAACATTATCGTAGACAATTACAAATCTATGCTTATCTTATTGAACAGAGAACCGGACAGAAGGTAAGCAAAATGCATCTCTACTATACGGGAGAAGAAAATGGTAATCCGATGATAACATATCCTTATACAAGGACTGCTATTGAAGGAACAGTTGCAGCTTTTGATGATACTGTACATAAAATCCTGAGGAAGGATTTTAAGCATCGTTGCGATGATACGAAAACTTGTAAGAACTGCGATTTTCGGTACTACTGCAATAAGTAACGAGAGGTAGAGTGTATGGCAGAACATAGAGTTAGGAAAAATAATATTATATATATTATTCCAACAGATGAACTTTTCATAAAATGGAAAAACGATGAAGCTTTTATAGATGAATATGGCAGGTTGATGAATCGAAAACCACATAGGGTACTTAAGGAATTAAAGCATTATGTGGCTGATAGTGTGGTGAAGAAAAGTTATGCTTCTCCTATAAAAGATTTAGTTCGAGATAAGATGGTGGAATATTCTAAATATGCCATTGACCGAGCAGAAGATGTTTTCTTCTATGAAGTAATTCCTAATGTTTGGCATAAGCATATAGTCCCACTTTGGAATGGTGCAAAAGATGTTTTATTTTCTAAAGAGCTTAAGATAAACCAGATAAAATGTGAAACAGAACATAAGGTAGTTGAGAATCAGCCGATATTGTCTGAAATTATGACGAAGGAAGAAGTAGATGCAGAAAAACGAAAACTTCTTTATCATTGGATTGGGTTGTTAAGTAGCCTTACGAAACTCAAAAATGCAGGAGAGCTTGATGTTGAATCCACTTTAGCACAGCTTACAGAACCAATGATGATTGAAAGAGTGAATGCTTTGTTGAGTGAAAACCCTAATCTGTTGGAAACTGATAAATATATTCTACTTCATAGTTTACTGGGGCGGGATTTGTATATGGAAGGACAACTTATACCGATTAGAGTCGCAGAAATAAAAAAGGTAGCAAAGAATAATGGAGGATTTTAAAAAATGGAAGGACAAATGACTTTTGAATTTGATAAACGCCCGACAATTAAGGGATATCCAGAGCTTAGATGGACGGGAAAACGTCCCTATGAGTCTACACAGTATTATCCGGCTCAGCTTCGTGAAAGATATGGGGAGGAAACTAACGGCTGGATAAATAAGATATTTTGGGGAGATAACTTACAGGTTATGAGCCATTTGCTTAAAGAATATCGTGGAAAAGTACAGTTGATATACATTGACCCTCCTTTTGATAGTCGAGCAGATTATAAAAAGCAGATAAAGATAAAAAACAAAACAGCTATGAGTGATGCCATGTCATTTGAGGAAAAGCAGTATAGCGATATTTGGACAAATGATGAATATTTGCAATTTATGTATGAAAGAATAATTTTGATAAGGGAACTTTTGTCTGATACCGGCATGCTCTTCTTAGAGTGTGACCCTACGCGTGGTCATTATATAAAAGTAATTTTAGATGAAGTGTTTGGACAGGAAAATTTTGTTAATCAGGTAATTTGGAAAAGAACTTTTTCGCATGGAGATATGGGACAAGGTGCAAAACATCTTGGACGTCTTCATGATAATATTTTCATGTATCGAAAAAGTTCTAATTTAAAAATGAATACTGTATATACACCATACAGCGAAAAATATATAAATGATTTTTACAAATACACTGATGAGCAGGGACGCAGATACCGTTTGGTATCTTTGTTAGGTCCTGGAGGTGCAGCAAAGGGAAATCCGTATTATGAATTTTTAGGTGTTTCGAGATATTGGGTTCATTCTAAAGCGAAAATGCAAGAATTATATGAAAAAGGCATTATTGTTCAAACAAAACCTGGAGCTGTTCCACAAAAAAAACGTTATCTTGACGAAGCACCAGGAGTGCCACTTCAAGATATTTGGGTTGATATTAGTGCAGTGCAAGGTGGGGCGTTAGAAAACCAAAATTATCCAACCCAAAAACCAGAGGCGCTGCTAGACAGAATTATAAGAACGGCTTCTAATCCAGGTGATATTGTTTTTGATTGTTTTATGGGAAGTGGAACAACTCAAGCTGTAGCAATGAAACTTGGAAGAAAATTTATTGGGGCAGATATTAACCTTGGCTCAATTCAAACAACTACTAAACGTCTTATCAATGTAGCAAAAGAGTTAGATAGTCAATTGCAGGAAAACCAGAAATATACTGGATTTGAAGTTTATAACGTTAATAATTATGACTTTTTTAGGAATCCGTTGGAAGCGAGAGATTTGATTATTCAAGCTCTTGAGATTCAACCGTTTCCTCAGAGCGATGTGTGGGACGGAGAACTTGACGGTCGAATGGTTAAAATTATGCCAGTAAACCGTATTGCAACTAAGGCAGATTTGGAAGAATTGAAAGCAAATCTTCCGTATAAAACATATGAAAAAAGAAAGGCGGATAATCCGACGCAACCGGTAGAAAGAATAACTATTGTTTGTATGGGACACGAACCTGATTTAAAGGCTTCTTTGGAACAGGGACTTTCAGAGTATAAACTGGATATTGAAATTGTAGATATTCTCAGAGATAAGAAAGACTTACAACTCAAACGAGAGGCGGAAGCAGAGGTTGTCAAAGAGGGAAGTAAATTAGTTATTAGGTCGTTTTATCCGATGAATCTTATGCAGAAACTTTCTTTACAAAAAGAATATGTGGAGGATTGGCGTCAGCTAGTAGAGTCAATAATGATTGACTGGAATTATGATGGAGTGGTTATGCAGCCAACGGTAACTGATGTGCCGGACAAGAAAGAAATTGTAAGCGGTATTTATGAGATTCCCGAAGATGCAGGAACCATTCGAGTTAAGATTACAGACTTATTGTCGGAGTCATTGGAAATGGAGGTTGAATAACCTATGGCAAAAAATACAAAAGCGTTTGTTCAGGATTTTGCTTTCTATGAACAGCTATGGGAATATTACAGCAAAAACAGAGGCAAAATCCGTTCAAGATACAATGACTTAACCAAAAAATTCCTTGCATATAATGATAGCAATGAAAACAGTGATGCGTTTCTTCGTGAACCGCAGTTTGAAGCCTTGGAGATGTATGTTTTTGTCAAGGAATTTATGGATAATGCTCATATGTATCAAATGTTTGATGAATGGAGAAAAAGAGAAAATAGATTTTCAGATGTGTCGTATTATACTATTCACAAAGGCGGTCAGGGGACGCTTTTAGATATGGGTGATGAGCAGAACGAAATTGTGTTCAAGCAGATGAAGAAGTATAAGGAAGATTATCCTAACTATATTTATGCTTTAACTATGGGACTTGGCAAGACTATTCTTATGGCTACTTGTATTTTCTATGAGTTCCTACTTGCCAAGAAATATCCAAAGGATAAAAGATTTTGTCATAATGCATTGGTATTTGCACCAGATAAGACTGTTTTGGAATCTCTTCGAGAGATTATGACCTTTGATAAAACAAAGGTTGTGCCACCAGAGTATGCTCATGTTTTAGACCAAAACATAAAGTTCCATTTCCTTGAAGGTACAGGTATAACACTTCATACGATTGATGACTCGGATTTTAATATAGTTATTTCTAATAATCAGAAAATCATTGTAAAGAAAAAACGCAAAGAAGATACCCCATCAGATATACTTTTTGGTTCAGGTTCTTTGCTTGCAGATATTTATGGAAACGATGATGACGACTCTGATGTGTGGGACGATGCTTCGCTGATTGAAAATCAACGTTTTAAGAAACTTTGTCGTTTGCCACAGCTTGGTGTGTATGTCGATGAAGCACATCATTTGTTTGGAGCTAATTTGGAGAAAGAACTTCGTTCTGGTGGAGCAAACAAGACCACTCTGCGTAATACAATCAATATGCTTGCTGCAAGCACCTCTATTGTTGCTTGCTATAACTACACAGGTACACCGTATGTTAATAAGCAGGTGTTACCAGAGGTAGTATATGCCTATGGGTTGAATGAGTCTATCGCTCACGGATATTTAAAAGATGCAGACCCGATTGGGTTTGAAAATGTTAAAAATGAGGAGTTTCTGCGTACTTCGATTACAAAATTCTGGGAACGCTATGGCGGTAAAACTTATGAGGGATTATTACCGAAGCTTGCTATTTTTGCAGCAAATGTTAAAGAAGCAACAGATGTGGTACGTCCTGCTGTTGAAAAAGTATTAAGTGAACTTGGTATATCGCTTTCGACTGTTTTGGTAAATACAGGCGACCCGTCTGTCACAAAAGATGAGGATATTAAAAATTTTAACAACCTTGATGTTATTGGTACTGAGGGAAGTAAAAAGCAATTTATTATCCTTGTTGAAAAGGGGCGAGAGGGTTGGAATTGTCGTTCACTGCTTGGAATTGCTTTATTTAGAAGTCCAAAATCAAAAGTATTTGTTCTACAGGCTACAATGCGTTGCTTAAGACAGCTTACAAAGGAACAGTTAAAAGCTACAATTTTCTTGTCAAAAGAGAATTATGATACGCTCGATGATGAACTTCGAAAAAATTATAATATGGAGATTTCAGATTTTGGTAAATCCCCAAATACAAATAAAAAAGTGTATAAGGTTCGTGTTTTACCGCCGCCAAGAAGTATTAAAATGAAAAGATTGTGGCACGAATATTCTCTCATCGAAAAGGAATATTCTGTACCTATTGATTTCCATTTGGCAGAATTGGACGAGTCAAAATATGAAGCTAAGATGTATGAAAAAGAAAGTTTGCGATTAGGATTATCTGAAAAGGAAACGAATATTGACTCTATGAAAGAGCAAGAGCGATTTAGCGAATTTTCTTTGACGGCAGAAATTTCACGGTATATGAATATTTCTTGCCTTACGATTGCTAAGATATTACGTGAGTCCGTGGACGGTTCAGATAATATTGTTGCAGCAGTTAATCGTCATAATGAGATTTTGGAAGATGTGATAATACCTGAAATTTTTCATACACTTTATGAGGTTAAGAGTACACAGAAAAGTGAAGATGTTGATATGGTACTTCTTAGGGAACCAAAAGATTCAGGATACTATGAGTTTTCTGCCAATGATGAGCTTGTAATTACCAAAGGACACAATAATTTCACTCCAAAGGAAGAAGCAAAGAGTTTCCATGCAGATACATATTGTTTCGACTCTAAACCAGAGAAAGAATGTTTTTTACAGTATATTTCAAGTAATAAGGTTAAGGAAATTTATTTTACAGGTATGTTTACTTCTAATCAAGGTGATTTGTCGGTGCAATATTATGACCCTGAGTCAAAGCGATTGAGAAAGTACTATCCTGATTTTCTTGCTCTAATGGAAGATGGTTCATATCAACTGATAGAGGTAAAAGGCGATAATAAGATAGATGATGAAGTTGTACTTGCCAAAAAAGCGGCAGCCGAGGAAATGGCAGTTGCAAGCGGTATCCACTATTTAATGTATGCAGGAAGTACGCTCATGAAATCAAATGTTTTAGAACCAACTTTAGTAGTTCAACAGGCAAGTATCGAGATATAGATTTAATCAAGTGATGAGTATGTAAAAATTATGGAAACAAAGCCAAGAATTTTATATTTACAAAAAATTTTAATGGAAAGAACCGATGAAGAAAATCCTCTTTCCACAACACAGTTAATCAATATATTGAATGATGAATACGGAATATCTGCACATAGAACTACTGTTACGAAAGACATTGCTGCACTTCAGGAGTTTGGAATGGACATTGTTACTATCCATTCTACTCAGAGCAAATACTTTGTAGCCAGTCGTAAGTTTGAATTGCCGGAACTAAAACTGCTGATAGATGCAGTGGAGTCATCGAAGTTCATTACAAAGAAGAAAAGCGAAACTTTGATTGAGAAGATACATACGATGACCAGTCCGGGGCAGGTGGCAAAGCTGAAGCGTAATAACTATGTGGTCAATCGCATTAAGCCGGATAATGAGCAGATATATTATATCATCGACGCTATAAATGATGCCATCAATGCAGGTAAGCAGATTTCTTTTCAGTATTATGATTATACCGGATTAAAGAAAAAGGTTCTGAAGAACAAGGGCGAAGTGTATAAGCTCAGTCCGTATAAACTTCTCTGGTGCGGGGACTATTATTATGTTCTCGGATATTCTGAAAAGCAGAAAAAAGTTATAAATTTCAGAGTAGACCGCATTGTATTGAGACCAGATATACTTGCTAAGGACATCATTCCGATGCCCGATGATTTTGATATTGAGAATTATACAAAAGAAGTGTTCTTTATGTTCTCAGGCGAGAAAGTTCTTGTGGATTTGCGGTGTGATAACAGTCTGATGAAAACAATGGTTGACCGTTTCGGAGAAGATGTGACAACCCTTGCGTATGATATGACTTCCTTCAGAGTACAGACCGAAGTATCAGCCAGTCCTACCTTTTTCGGTTGGGTGTTTGGCTTTAATGGCAAGGTGCAAATACTTGCACCGGAAAGTGTGAAAGAACAGTACAGACAGATGATTGCAAAAGCCGATGAGGATATACAGGAGAGTGAGTAGTGATTCGTAAATGATTTAGAATTTGTGTGAAAAATCAATTATTATGAAAATGATATGTTTTTAAATTGTGCAGACGGTCTGCACAATTAGGAAGGAGCCAATATGCTTACACCGTCAAATCAATATTTGCAGGCAGTAGAAGAAATAAATGATTATGTCAATCAGGCTAAATGCAGAGCTTCTGTCAGTGTAAATAGTGAGATAATGAAAACAAATATATTTATTGGAAATGTTATTATCCGCAATTCTGAGTGGGGAAATAAATTTGTAGAAAATCTGTCTAAGGATATGAAGATGAGATTTCCAAGTGCAAAAGGTTATTCTGTCAGAAATTTAAAGTATATGAAGAAATTTGCACAGATTTTCACGGAAGATGATGTAGACGAGTACGGATTGGGAAGAATTACTTGGAGTCATCATCAGATATTGATGAGTAAAATGTCAAATCGAGAAGAATATATATGGTATCTGGAAAAAACTTTAGAACATAAGTGGTCGGTTGATGATTTGACTTCCCAAGTTAAGAGTCAATTATATGAGCGACAGGCAGTTGCTAACAAAATATCAAATTTTGAAAGACGATTACCGGCTGAACAAAAGAATATGGTATTAAGCACAATGAAAGACCCATATATGTTTGATTTCATCGATTATACGGAAGAAATGTTGGAAACAGATATAGAAAATGAACTTGTAAAAAATGTTACTTCTCTACTGATGGAATTAGGCACTGGTTTTGCTTTTATGGGACAGCAGTATCATCTTGAAGTTGGAGGAAAAGATTTCTATATAGACCTTCTGTTCTATAACACAAAGCTTAGATGTTATGTAGCAATAGACCTTAAAACTGGCGAGTTTAAGCCAGAACAGGCAGGAAAGATGAATTTTTATTTATCTGCTTTAGACGATTTAGTGAAAGCTCCAGAGGATAATCCATCAGTGGGACTTATTTTGTGCAGAGATGAAAATAGAACAATTGCAGAGTATGCATTGAGAGATATGTCAAAACCGATTGGTGTCAGTGAATATCACTTATGCACGGATTTACCGTTAGATTTGAAAAATGCATTACCTGCCGTAGAGGATATTAGAAGTAGAATTGATATGAAAAAGTAATTTGTGCAGACCGTCTACACAAATTGCAGGATAAAAGTTCATTGAATAAAAAAGCCTTTATGGCGGTTGATGATAAATACACGTTAGTACAGATTGCTAAGTCTGAAAATTAAAGATTGTATTATTTAGAGGACATTTTCTAAAGAAATTTAGAAGATGTCCTCTTTTTGCGTTACAGGAACAACTGAAATAGCGAAATGGGATTAATATGGAGTACACAAAGGCACATCAGGAATTTAAGAAGAAAAGTAAATGGAAATATTGTGAGTAGAAAAGGTGAAAATCATGGCATTGGTTTGGATAATGTAAAGAGAATTGTTGACAAATATGATGGAACCATGGTTATAGAGTGTGATAATGGAAGATTTGATATTGATGTGATTATGTTTGTTGGGTGAAATTTCTGTGATAACGAAATAAATTGACATTTTCCCCAATATAGTTTAAAGTTTCAAAGAACTAACTTATGTAAGACGGAGATAATTATGAAACTTAGAAAATACATTTTAACAGTTATGATAGGAATCACTGCTATGACAGTGCTCTCATCATGTGCTAATAAAGAAAATGCTGTAAAAGGACAGCCAGACCAAAGCACACAGGAAATATTTGCAATGGATACATATATGTCACTAACAGCATATGGAAGTAATTCAGAGGAGGCAGTAAACAAGGCAGTGCAGGAGATTAACCGGCTTGATGCAATGTTTTCGGTAGGAAATGCGGACAGTGATGTTACTAAGCTAAATGAAAATGGAAGCGGAGAAGTATCGGAAGAAACCGCATTTATAATGAACAGGGCAATGCAGGTGTCAGAAAAGACCAATGGGGCTTTCGATATTACGGTATATCCTCTTATGGAGCTGTGGGGATTTACGACAAAGAATTACAGAGTGCCAGAAAGCAGTGAGATTGCAGAGGCACTTAAGGGTGTTTCTTATACAAATGTATCAGTAAAAGGGCAGCAGGTGGCGCTGACAGGTGGTTCCAGCATTGACCTTGGTGGTATAGCCAAAGGCTACACATCTTCGCGGGTTATCCAGATTATGAAGGATTGCGGCATTGAGCATGCGATTGTCAATCTTGGGGGCAATGTGCAGGTGCTTGGAACTAAGACGGACGGTTCTGACTGGAGAGTTGCCATACAGAATCCTGCTAGTGAGAATAGTTATCTTGGAATATTAAGCACGACGGATAAGGCTGTCATAACATCAGGTGGGTACGAGCGGTATTTTGAGCAGGATGGACAAGTATACCATCATATTATAGACACGCAGACAGGTTATCCTTCAGACAGCGACCTGACTTCTGTTACAATTGTGCATTCAGATGGAACTACAGCAGATGCATTGTCAACGGCACTTTTTGCAATGGGGCTGGACGGTGCAAAAGGACTTTACAGAAGCGGTGATATAGATTTTGATATGATACTTTTCGATGGAAGCAGAGTGTATGTATCGGAGGGCATTGCCAGCGGTTTTTCAACAGATATGAATAAGGAAATAATTACCAGACAGCCTTAATGAGAATTATTATTAACTGTCTGTATTGACAAATGTGGTGAGAAAAATATATTCTATAGAGCAGTTAGCAATAACTAATTACAGATAGATTAATAAACTCTTGTTAAAGATAGCTAACCAAGATATACAGACCCGAAGGAGCAGACATGTTATTAATAATATCACTTATAATCGTAGCTTTATTTATATATTTTCTCAAAGATTCGCTTAAGAAATATGCCAATATATTTTATATAGGTGCGGCAGTAATCTCTATTGCGGTATTCCTGCTTGAGTTCCTGCCAATGCATTTGTTTGTAAAGAACAATATATTAGGAATATTTGCAAAAGGCTCTCTTGGAACGGCAATGTTTGTTGTGGTAATGTACACTGGCGCACTGCCTAATGGCAACAAGCTGATTGCACCACTTATGAAGATAAGAGGCGAGTTGTCAATTACAGCGGCAATACTCGTCCTGTGTCATAATTTCACATATGGAATGACATATTTCAGAATGTTATTTACTAAGACAAGCCTGTTATCAGCTACACAGCTTGCAGCTGCGGTAATAAGTCTTGTGCTTATAGCTATAATGATTGTGCTTACAGTTACATCTTTTCCATCTGTAAGAAAGAAGATGCAGGCTAAGAAGTGGAAGCAGTTACAGCGCACAGCATATGTGTTTTATGGTCTTATGTATGTTCACATTATGCTCATTAACATACCTTATGCGAGACTTGGACTTGGCATGTATGTTGCAAATGTAGTTATCTACAGCATAGTTTTCTTAGGCTATGCAGCTATGAGAATATCAAAGGCTGTATCAGTAAAGGCAGCAAGAGCAGGAAAGACATACGGTAAGAAACCAGAGACGGTTCTGTATGGACTGGCATTGGTTATATGTGCAGTGATGACGGTGTCGTGCTTTGCAGGAAGACAGACAGTGTCGGCATCGGAAGACAATGAGGAATGGAACGATTTCTTTAACGAAGAGACAGTTGCAGCAATGGTCAAAGAGATTGAGAGCAGTACGGCTAAGACAGATGCCGAAGGAACAACACAAGAGAGTCTGGAAGAATCAGCCTCATCAGATGGACAGTCAGACTCACAGTCTGGCGATGCAGGAAATGAAGTGTCGGTAAATAGTAATAATTCCGGTTCGGATAATGCTTCTGGTAATTCATCAGGTAATAGTTCTGACAGTGGTAATCAGTCAGCTCAGCCGGATAATAGTTCTGACAATAGTGGAGAGCTGAGTGGCGGTTCAGGCAGTGACGTACCGGCTAATACAACATTTAAAGCAGATGGAACTTATACAGGTTCCGCTGTGTGTGAGACTTATAACTACAATGTAACGGTTACAATAGTCATATCGGGAGATACGATTACATCGGTTACTGCTGAATCAGAAGCGGGTGCGCAGGATGTGCAGTATTTTAATATGGCAAATGCAAAGGTTCCTGCACAGCTTCTTGCAAACCAGAGTACATCAGGTGTTGATGCAGTATCTGGTGCAACCAAATCAAGCAATGCCATCAAGAAGGCATTTTACTATGCTTATAAATCGGCTAAGAAGTAGGCGGATTTGTAATAGAAAAAATTATAAGGAGGCAAAAATCCTCTCCTCACCAATGGGTTCGGATTTTGCTTCGCAAAACAAGGAGGATTTATGAGAAAGAACATTTTTACTAAGATTGCTGCGGTTGCAGCAGCTACTGTTCTTGCTGTAACAGTATTTCCTGCACTTGTGTCATATACACATGCAGCAGATGATGAGTATTCATATGTATATGCTGGTCTTACATGGCAGGAATACTGGGCAAACGAAGGCGTATATAACGCAGGGGATGTAACATCATCTAATGAGAAGGATACACATGGTGAGTACGATAAAGGCGGTTTTGATACAGTAACAAGAGCTACAACCAATCATGGTCTTCACAGAGGAAGCTACCAGTGCATGGCAACAATTGATACAGAAGATGGTAAGAAGTATGAGCTTGCCGGCTGGAGTAGTGATGGAAAGCAGATGATACTTACAGATGGTACACAGCTTTCATACAACAAAGGTACAATTACTAATGCTGATGGTACAACAACAAAGTTAGTATCATATGAAGTAACTGGTATTAAGTATGTTCCGGTTAAGGTTAAGACATCTGATCTTGCTGATTTTGAGCAGCATTACAGAGTTGTCAAGAATGGAGAAAAGTTATACGGTGGATTCGGTGAGAACAAGCTTAGCTCATATGAGTATACAGCAGCAGTTAACGCAGATACTAACGGACTTAAGACAGCAGTTAAGAATGCAGATGGAACATATTCATTCTCTGCAAGACAGACTGGAAGTGGAAAGTCATTTGCAGAGCAGGATATAAGTGTGGCTGCTAACATTACATCTACAGTAAAAGATGCTACAGGTTCATACGGTGAATTCTTAAGAGTTGATATTAATGGTGATGGTTATGGCGCATTAGGTGCTATGATGCAGGCTGTTAAGTGGACATATTATGGAAATGATGCAACAAGAACAAATGCTGTTGCTACATATGGAACTAAATTTGCTGCAGATAACTGGATGCACAAAGTGATGGGAATCCAGCTTGGACTTATTGATTCAGCACGCTGCCAGTTACCAGCAGGTTATGACGGAACAGGATACTGGTCACTTACAGTATATGCATTAGGATATTCTGATACTACAATTAATTTTGAAGCAACAGATGCCAATATAGTTAAGGTTAAAGAGCCTGCAAGTGAAGAAGATAAAGCAAAGCTCTCAGCAGTTATTGCAGCAGCAGATGACCTTAATGAAGCAGATTACACAGCCCAGTCTTGGGCAGCTATGAAGCTTGAGTATGAAGAAGCAGTTGATGCACTTGCGATTGCAGAATATAAGGCTGATGTTGAAGAAGCAACAGAGCACCTTACAGCAGCAATCAATGCATTAGTAAAGGTTGACGCAGGTACACCTTCTGGTTCAGAAGAGTCTGATAACACAACAGAAGCAGGTACATCAGATACATCTGTATCAGATGTTAAGACTGGTGATGCAAATAATATGATGGCTTACATTGCAGCAGCAGTTCTTGCTTTAACAGCAGGTGTTGCAGTAACAGGCAGATGCAAGATTAAGAATGTAAGATAATTAAATACGCTTATATCACAATAAAACTATAAACAAGCCAAAGAACCGGGGCGG
>ULPI01017677.1_pt1 | contig 18062 bp, 15 predicted proteins | sample 1953381 | NCBI WGS metagenome assembly ULPI01 (sample SAMEA4835626, study PRJEB28245) | human gut metagenome | biome: gut microbiome; material: fecal sample | place: Denmark | collected 2008
ATTGTATTATGAAATTTTTAAATTTGGTATTGCATTTAGTGTTAAATCAGATTTTTCTCCAGAAATATAACTATAATATCCAGCAGAAGCTATCATTGCAGCATTATCTGTACATAATATTGGATCTGGATAGTATATTTTTAAATTACTTGACTTTTCTAATTTTAAAAACTCATTTCTTATATATGAATTAGCAGAAACGCCACCTGCTAAAGCAATTGTTGATATATTTAACTTTTTTGCAGCTTTTAATGTATTTTGTACTAATATTTCTGTTACTGTTTTTTCAAAACTTGCACTTAAATCTGCTTTATTTATATCTGGATTTTTGTGATGTAAATTTATAACTGCTGTTTTTATTCCACTAAAGCTAAAGTCCAAATTATCCAAATGTGTTTTTGGAAGTTCTATGTTCGGCTCGCCTTCTTTTGCGAGCTTATCGACTTTAGGTCCTCCAGGGTATCCTAATCCTATTACTCTTGCCACTTTATCAAAGGCTTCTCCTATAGCATCATCTCTAGTTTTACCTAATATTTCAAAATTGTTATAATCTTTTATATGTACTAAATGTGTATGTCCACCTGAAATTATTAAACATAAAAAAGGTGGCTTTAATTCTGAATGTGATATGTAGTTTGCTGCAATATGTCCTTTTATATGATTTGTTCCAATTAAAGGTTTATTTAAAGCATATGCTAAAGCTTTTCCATATGCTACTCCTACTAATAATGCCCCTACTAAACCAGGACCATATGTACAAGCAACTAAATCTACATCTTTAAATTCTTTTCCAGCTTCTTTTAATGCTGCTTTTGTAACTTCAGAGATTGCTTCTACATGGTTTCTTGAAGCTATTTCTGGCACTACACCACCAAATTTTTCATGTATTTTAATTTGAGAATTTATAACATTAGAAAGAACTTCTCTTCCATTTTTTACAATGGAAACAGAAGTCTCGTCACAGCTTGATTCAATTCCTAAAGTTAATATATCTTTCATATATTATTGCCTCTCTTTGTTGAATATTTCTTTTATATTAAAATCCAAATAAGCTACCAATTCCACTAAATAATAAATTTGTTACTAAGCTTATTAATGGCGAAATTATATTACCTAATATTCCTAAAACCCATAATACTAAAAATAATATATAAAATAAGTATTCTTTACTTTCCATCCATGCCTTTGCTTTATATGGTAGAAAGTTTTTTAATATTTTTGAACCATCTAATGGTGGTATTGGTATTAGGTTAAATATTCCTAAACCTAAATTTACTAATACCGTAGACATTATAATAGTCATTACTATATTTCCAGCTTGTGTTACTGCAAAGGCTCCTGCAAACTTTTGTATTATAAAATAAATTATGCAAAAGATTATTGCTAATATAAAGTTCATTATAGGACCTGCCGCAGAAACTATAGCTTCTCCTTTTGACATAGATATTGTTCTATTAAAATTTGTTGGATTAATTTGTACAGGCTTTCCCCATCCAACTCTTGCAAATAATAACATTAATGAGCCTATTGGATCTAAATGTGCCAAAGGATTTAAGCTAAGCCTTCCTTGTAACCTTGGAGTGTCATCTCCTAATTTATCTGCTGCAAAAGCATGTGCAAACTCATGAAATGTTATTGCTATTAAAACACCTGGTATACTGTATAATAGTGATAGTAATGCATTTGTATTTGATAGTAAACCTATCATCGAATACCCAGCTACTATTGCTAAAATAATATAAATAATCTTTTTATCTATATACACTAATCATTTTCCTTTCATCTTTTAAATTATGAATTAATCTAAAGGTTTCATGGTTGGGAATAGTAAAATGTCTCTTATAGATGCTTCATCTGTAAGTAACATAATTAATCTATCTAAACCTATTCCAAGTCCACCTGTTGGAGGTAAACCATATTCCAAAGCATTTACGAAGTCAGTATCCATCATGTTTGCTTCTTCATCTCCAGATTCTCTTGCTTTTACTTGTGCTAAAAATCTTTCATATTGGTCTATTGGGTCATTTAACTCTGAAAATGCATTTGCATATTCTCTACCACCAATAAATAATTCAAATCTTTGTGTCATTCTTGGGTCTTCTGGCACCTTTTTAGCAAGTGGAGAATTTTCTATTGGGTAATTATAAACTATTGTTGGTTGAATTAGTGTTTCTTCTACTTTTTCGTCGAAGAACTGTGCTAAAATATCTCCTCTTGTTGTTTTTATTGGATCTATCTCTATTCCAGCTTTTCTTGCTGCTTCTTGTGCTTGTTCGTCTGTCTCTATTTCATTAAAGTCAACACCTGTTTTTTCTTTTACAATATCTATCATTGTAACTCTTCTCCAAGCTGGTGTTAAGTCTATTTCTACTCCTTGATATGTTATTTTTGTTGTTCCAAGTACATTTTTAGCAATTGTAGAAATTAATTCTTCTGTTATTGCCATCATATCTTCCATATTTTCATATGCAGCATATAATTCCATATTTGTAAATTCTGGGTTATGTTTTATATCCATTCCTTCATTTCTGAAGTTTCTACCAATTTCATATACTTTATCAAACCCACCAACAATTAATCTTTTTAAATATAATTCTGGTGCGACTCTTAAATACATATCTATGTCTAAGCTGTTATGATGTGTAATAAATGGTTTAGCAGTAGCTCCACCTGCTATTGTTTGTAATATTGGTGTTTCTACTTCCATATAACCTTTTTCGTCAAGAATTCTTCTCATTTCTTTAATTATTTTTATTCTTTTTTCAAAAGTTTGTTTTACTTCTGGATTAACAATTAAGTCTACATATCTTTGGCGATAACGTAAGTCTGTATCTTTTAAACCATGAAATTTTTCTGGTAATGGTCTTAAAGATTTTGTAAGTAAAACTAGCTCTTTTGCATGTATAGAAATTTCTCCTGTTTTTGTTTTAAATACAAAACCAGTAATTCCAATAATATCTCCTATATCATCTTCTTTAAATTGTTTGTAACTTTCTTCTCCTAAATCGTTTATACTTACATAACTTTGAATTTTTCCTGTAGCATCTTGAATATGGCAAAAAGAAGCTTTTCCCATTATTCTTTTGGACATAATTCTTCCTGCAACAGTAACATCTTTTCCTTCTAATTCGTCATAATGTTTTTCTATATCTTCACTTGTATGTGTTCTATTAAATTTTGTTATTTCAAATGGATTTTTTCCTTCTGCTATTAAGTTATCTAGTTTTTCTTTTCTCACTTTCATTAAATGATTCATATCTAGTTCTACTTCTTGATTTTCATTTTGTTCCATAAAGCAACTCTCCTTATTAATTATTATGTTAAACATTATATACCATAAGTTAAAATCTGTAAACGATTTTTTACACAAAAACTCATTTTATCCAACATATATTTAACGTTTTACTTGACAATTTTATCCAACATTTGCTAGTCTTAGTTCCATAGCATGTTTTTTTGATGTTTCTGTTACTTCTCCATTTGTCATTTTTGCTATTTCTTCAATTATTTCATTTTCTTTTAGTTTACGTATATCTGTTACAGTTGCTTGCTTTACAACATTTTTACTTACATAATAGTTACTATCTCCTTTTGCAGCTATTGTTGCTAAGTGTGTTATACAAATAACTTGGTGTTTTTTAGAAATAAGTTTCATTTTTTCTCCTACTGCCTTTGCTGCTTTTCCACTTATTCCTGTATCTATTTCGTCAAAAACTAAAACAGGAATTTTGTCTACATCTGATAATACAGTTTTTATTGCAAGCATAATTCTAGACATTTCTCCACCTGATGCAATTTTAGTTAGTGGTTTAAATTCGTCTCCTACATTTGTTTGAATTAAAAATGTGACTTTATCTAATCCATTTGAATTAAATTTTTCTTCACTATTTAATTCTACACTTACACTAAATTTTGCATTTTTCATTTCTAATGCTTCCAACTCTTTGTTTATTAATGTACTTAATTTTTCTGCATAGCTTAGTCTTGTTTTATGCATATTTTGTGCTATTTTAAGCATTTCTTTTTTAATTTTTTCTATTTTTTCTTTTAGCTTATTATTATATTCATCTTTATTTTCTATTTCGTCTATTTCCTTTTCTATTTTATCTCTGTATTCTAATATTTCTTCTATGCTATTTCCATATTTTCTTTTTAGTGAATAAATTGTGTCTAATCTATTTTCTATATTACTTCTTTCTTCTTCGTCAAAGTATATTTCTTCTTTCATATATGATATATCTCTTGCTAATTCTTGTATTGTATAGTAAACATCTTTTAATTCAGATAATTTATTTTGATACTCTGCTCCACAGTCTTCTATTTTTTCTAAACTTCTAATGCTGTTGCTAATTGATGTTACTGCATTTTCATTTAGTTCTATATCTATGTTATTTAAGCTATTTTGCAATTTTTCTGAATTTTGCATAATTTTGCTTTGTTCTTCTAGCTCTTTTTCTTCTTCTATTTTTAAATTTGCAGCATTTATTTCGTTTAACTCATATCTTAATAAATCTAGCTTTCTTTCTTTTTCTTTGTCATCTCCATAATTCTCTTTTAACTCTTTTTGCAAAGACTTATAATTTTGGTATAAAGTTTTATACTCTGCTTTTTCTTGTATTTTATCCTCAATAAATGCATCCAAATATTCTATATGCTCGTTTTCGTTTAATATAAGTTGATTTTCATGTTGTCCATGTATATCTATTACTTTACTCATAAATTCTTTAAGCTCATTTACAGTAGCTAATCTTCCATTTATTTTGCAAGAATTTTTACCATTTATATTAATTTCTCTCGAAACTATAATACTTCCATCTATAGCTTTTTCATTATTTGGACAAAATAAATTTAACTCTATAAAAGAATATTCTTGCCCCCTTCTTATCATTTCTTTAGAAAATCTACCACCAGAAATAATATTTAATGAATCTATAATTAATGACTTCCCAGCACCTGTTTCTCCTGTAATAACATTAAATCCTTCACTTAATTCTACTGATATTTCGTCTATTATACCAATATTTTTTATATGTAAAGTTCCTATCATACTTATACCTCCACATTTAAAGTGTTGACAAATTTTTGTTCGTTATTATTGTACAGTATGAACTTTTGTTTGTCAATAGATTTTTTGTAATTTTATGAAATAGTAAGGCAAAAAAATAAACGCCCATATAAGAGCATTTATTTTCACATACAAGGGTACAGAATTACATATATAAAGCTACACGAAAGCCACTATTGGCGCCGCTGAGCATCGGATTGCTGCGGTAGTGAGAAGACGCTGGAGTGACGTCGCCAATGGCATTATAGGAACCACCACGAAGAACTCGATTGTAGGTGTTGTTCGCTTCAATTGTCCTATCATTCATATTTCCTGCCATATCATATATGTTATTTACTGCATATGTATCTACTGAACCAGTTTCTATTGGTGTTCTACTACTATAATGTCCTTTTCCTGCACTATCATAAGTATACTTTTTCTTTTCTTCATTTCCACTATTATACATCCACCTCATTGTTGCATCCCACTGACTTCCCCATATCATTGTACTTGTTACATTACCATTTACTGCTATTCCTTTTGCTTTTTTATACATTGTATACCATGTTTGATTTCCTATATCTGTATTATTTTTTACAACAGATGCTTTTTCTTGTTTCAAATCACCTGTCTCATATCTTCCTATATAAAATCCTCCATACTTTTCTACACTTGCTATCATATTATTAAACTCAGTTTCCAATTGTGTTTTAAAAGTACTTGAAGTTGCACTTGCATCTAATCCTGCTTGTTGCAAATTACTATTAACTGCATCATATTCAGTTCCATCACTTCCAGTTACCACATCTGGCTCACGATAACCTGTTGCACTTGTTACAGACATTATACCATCTTGCTCTGTCCAATTATTTGCAGTTATTCCACTTGAAGAAAATTTATATACCTTCCCCCACTTCTTCCCATTTTTATCTGTTCCATACATCTCACTTGGATTTTCTACTGGCACCCACACAAATTGGTTTCTTGTTGTTCTTGCTGTATCTTTGTTACTATCATTTACTTCCTCTTTCTTATCTTCTCCATTTGTATTCTCATATATTACAAATCCTTCTGACACTTTATTTTCCGTAGCCACACTTGATGCAGTATATCCCTTTGGCACTGGAACTACTACTTTATCTGCACTTTCTACTGCATTTACCTTTGTATCATCCCAACTATCTGGCATTTCTGGCCCTTCTGGCTTAGGTGGATTACTTTCTCCCATTTCATTTAACGCATTTTCTAAATATCCCGCTAACTCGTTCATATGCACTTGCTCATTTATTGCTGCTTGATTTGTTTTTTCTGCAGCCTCTCTCGCTTTAGCTATTATACCTGTGTCACTAAACACCAAACTTATTGTTATTCCTGCTAATATTAATAATACTACAATAGTTACAACTAACGCTATTAGAGTTATTCCGATTATTTTCTTTTAGTTTCTCTACTTTACTCATTTTTCTTAATGGTTCTTTTTTCATCTTTTCTTTTCCTCCTTGTTCATTTTTTATTTATATTTTTAATATTAATATCTATTTTTATACAAAAAAAGACAGATTATTTACAAAAATATAAATAATCTGTCTTTTTTTGTATTATTAATAAAGGCATTTCTGCCTTCTTTTATTTCTTTAAAGTATAGCTCTCTCTCTCTCTCTCTCTCTCTTACAGTATCAACAGTTCTAGCTTTCACTGATTTTATCTCCTTTGTTTCTTTTCTTGCTTACTTCTTCTTGCTTTGTACTTAATATTTAAATTACAGTACGTTTCCCTAAAATAACTCCTCATTAGTTGTATTTATGTCTACACTTTTTGTACTTTTTATAGATATTAAATACATTATTTATTCTACTATACCATTTTTACTTTTTCAACACTTTTTTTGTTTTTTTAAAAGGAAATTTAATCATAAATTACATTTACTTTTTCAAAATTTAATTTAACTTTTCAATTGACCAAAATTTAAGCATATCTTAATTGTTTTAATATGTGTATAAAAATATCTTGACTTATTAAGTATAACTATGTTATATTATTATAGTAATATTTATGTGGCCCCTTGGTCAAGCGGTTAAGACGCAGCCCTCTCAAGGCTGAATCATGGGTTCGATTCCCGTAGGGGTCACCAGAATCGTTAAACCTAGAAATGCTTATTTTTCAAGCTTTCTAGGTTTCTTTTATTTCTAAATTAATGCAATAATAATTCATTAGGTTTAAAAATTTTAATTTTTTATTCTTCTTTCTCTTCTATACATTTCTCTAATATTTTCTTTAGTCTTTCCTCTTGTTTTGTTAAATATAAATACCCAATTAATGCTTCAAAAGCTGTTGAATACATATATTCTTGTACTGTTGCATTTTTTGCAACATGATGATTTTCTGTGTTTCTACCTCTTTTTGCTATTTCTTTTTCCTTTTCTGTTAAAATATTATCTAATTTTTCTAGCATTTCTGCTTGAGCTTTTGCTTTAACATATTTAATTGACTCTATATGTAATTTATGTGGTTTTAGTCTAGTTATATTAACTAAATGTGTGCGTATATATAATTCGTATACTGCATCTCCCACATATGCCCATGTTAATGGTGACATCATATTTACTTCTGCTTCGTCTTTTTCTCTATTAAATATCTCCAATACTTTTCCTCTTTTCTTGTAATTTTATTATTAAGCTTTTTGTTAATTTTATATTACTATTTTACTACTTATAATTTCTATAATTATAAAAATGCTATTTATAATTACATCAATTCTAATTTTGCATAATTTGTATAAATTTAATTATAATTATGCTTTTTCTAATGTTATTTTTCCTATCTTTCCGCTTCTAAAATCATCCAAAATAATTTTTGCTGTTTTTTCTTCGTCTATGTCTCCACCTGAAATTACCGCTCCTCTTTTTCTTCCTATTTTATGTAATATTTCTAATGCTTTTTCGTTTTCTTCTAAATTGCTATCATCTAAAATTTGTTTAACATCTTCTGTTTCTAATTTATATCTTTCTATTAATTCATTTAAATTATTTTTTAATAAAAATTTTAACAAACTAAATCCAACTTCAATTGTTTCTAATACATCATCTTTTATAGTTCCTGTATATGCTAAATTTAATGCTACCTTTTCATCTCCAAATTTTGGCCATAATACACCTGGTGTATCTAGCAATTCTATTCCTTCTTCTAACCTTATCCATTGTTTTTGTCTTGTAACTCCTGGCTTGTTTCCAACTTGTGCTGCAACTTTTTTAGATGCTCTGTTAATAAAAGAAGACTTTCCTACATTTGGTATTCCAAGCACCATAACACGTATGGATTTTCCTATTCTTCCTTTATTTTTATATTGTTCTTTTATATTGTTATATACTTTTTTTATTTCCGCTATAGCGTTTTTTATACCCTCACCAGAATTACAATTTACAAGTACTGCTGATTTTCCTTCTTTTTGAATTTTATTAACCCATTTTTCGTTTTCACAACTGCTTGATAAATCTGACTTGTTTAACAATATTACCGTTGACTTATTCTTTATATATTCTTGTATGTCTGGATTTTGACTAGATACTGGTATTCTTGCATCTAAAATTTCCACTACAATATCTATTAGTTTTAAATCTTCTATTATTTGTCTTTTAGTTTTTGCCATATGTCCTGGATACCAGTTGATGTTCGTCGATGGTAAACTTTTTGTGTCCTCGTTCATTTTTTTATTTTTTCTCATTTCTCTCTTTTGATACATATCCATTATTATCACTTCCATTCTTTTTTATAAATTCATCTAATTGGGTTATTTAAAACATCATATAGTTCATCTTTAATTAACAATTGCATATGTTTCTCTCCTTAATAATAGTTTCACATATATCTAATTTCCCCATTAGTCATTTCATTTCTTCAAATTTCTTTTGTTCTTTATTTTCTAATTGCTTCTTTTCTCTTTCAAGTTCTTTTAGGCTCTTTTTAGGAGTTGGCATTTCTTCAGGCATCATTCCACCTATATCTGCAATTGCTTTTCTAACTTTTTTGCCAACTTCATAATGTACATCTTTTGCTTCTTTTTCACTTTGTACATTATCTTTTAAAAGCCTTTGTTTAGTTTGATTTATTCTAAATAAATTAGCAACCAACTCATCTTCATTCATATTATCTAAAATATCTTCTCTATAACGTAATTTTTTTCTTTTAAAAATATCATCCGCAGTTTCTCCATTATATAATCCTTTATATCCTGCATTATGAAATTCAGCCATATTTTTAACGCCAGCAGAAGATGCAACTTTTTGTAATGTATATCTTGAAAGCTTATAGTCTTTAATAATTTCTTCTTTACCTTTTCCAGTTTTTATTGGCTTGTTGACTTCAACAACCCAATCTTCTTCACTTGAGACACTATTATTTGCTGATAAAACCGCTTTGTCTATTACTTTTTGAAAATTTCTCCAGTCTTTGTATTCTAATACTTTTTGCAATTCACGTGCAAACCAAAATTCATGTCCATAATCATCAATATGCTTTATTTTTTCAAAAGTGTTCTCAGTATATTTATTACTAATTTTCTTCATTGTCATCTCCTCCTTCCACCATATCTTTTTTATCCATTATTACCACTTCCATTTTCTATAATTTTTGCTTCATTTAAAATAATTATAACTGTATTGTATAATCTACAATACAGTTTTATATATTTTATAATCCAGTTCTATAGTTATTTTTGTCTGCTCTTTCGTCAAGTTGTCTATCATAATCTTTGTTTTTATAAAACCAATCTGTTTTCTTATCTGTTGGGTTTAGCTTTCTATTTTTATCTAATAATACATCTATTAATGCAATAAGTGGTATTAATATTCCTATTGCATCAAAGAATAGATTTGTGTAAATCTGTATAGCTCCTTGACCATCCATTATAGCACTTACTCCACTTAGTACATCTGAACCAAAGTACAATAAATATGCTAAAAAATAGATTAATGTTGTTAATAAGTTTCTTTTAAATATGAAACAAATACATATAAAAGTTACAAATAGAAGTACAATTTCCATTGTCATATCTATTGGCTGTATTATAAATTCCATTCCCATAGAATATGTGAAAGTAACAACTATTCTAAATGCCCAATACATAAGTGCAAAAAATGCAATTAACCAACTTGAAAGATTTTTCATTTGTAATTCCTCCTCACTATAAACATACTTAAATTATAACATAACTTTTTATAAATGAATACTATTTAATAAAAAATATAATAATATTTAAACATAAAAAATGGGAGGTATTTTCTACTTTTTTAAGTAGCTTTTATTTACCTCCCATTTTTCTGTAATCTAATGCAGTGCATAGATTACAACTAAAGTTTGTTCTCCTTATACAATTTTAATTTCTACAAGCTTAGAAGCTTTACATTCTTTCATCGTCTTGTCACGATAAATGCTAACTTCTATTTCTTCATCATCCTTTTTACGTCGAATAACTGCTTTTTTGCTATCCACATAAAAATCTAGGGAACCATCTCTTAAAATGTCCTCATTTTTCTTTCTAAGTCTTCCAAGCCTTGAGTAATGTTCCAACATATCTTCATTGACGTTGTCCCAAGGATATGGCTTTCTGTTCCATGGGTCTTTGTATCCAGTAAGCCCCACCTCAGTTCCATAATAGATAATTGGGTTTCCAGGCATCACATATTGTATAAGTGAAGCCATTTTCGATAGCTCGTAAGCTCTGCTTAAATCAAACTTACCGTCGTTTTCCGCTTCAAACTTTCTAAATGCATATGTGTCACACTGTCCATTTGGAAGCATAAACCTATCTTCCATCCTCCAAAGTCGTCCCTTAAATGGGTCTTGTTGCATCCCTGGTGCTACAAGTAAATTTGCTAAACGAGGATTGTCATGACTATCCAAGAAATTCCAAAGTACATCTTGCACTTGTTTCGGATACTTTGCAAGTTCTTTTACTGTGTATTCGAAATGCATATAGTTTCCATACCTAAGCCATCTGCAAATGGCATCACCTAGAGGATAGTTCATTACACTATGAGCTTCTCCATCAAAAATCTGGCGATTGCCATTTTCGGTAGCTAAGTCCCACATCTCGCTAACAATAAGCACATCTGGATTTATGGACTTCGCTTTGTCCATTATCTTGTACATAAGCTCACGCGGAAGATGTTCTCCTAAGTCAAGTCTTATACCATCCGCTCCTGCTTTAAGGTATGTTTCTACTACACTTAAAATATATTCTTGGTACTCATGATTTAACTTATTGCACTGAGGCATTTCTTTAATGCCATACCAAAAAATTGGTTCTCCATTTTCCCCCCACTCAAACCAGTTGTGATAGTGGGAATTTGGATTATTAAGTGCTTCCTGAAAGATTTTACTGTATGCTCCCATATGATTAAACACCAAATCTTGGCATACAAGCATTTTAAGACTATGTGTTTTATCACACATTCTTTTGTAGTCTTCCCAAGATCCTATCCATGGGTCAATAACATGTTGGTCATCTACATCGTAATGGTGTGATGATGGAGTTTTGGAGATTGGACTTATATACAGAAGGTCCACTCCAAAAAGCATCTTTAAATAAGACAGTCTCCGAGTTATTCCTTGTAAGTCACCTCCGTAGAAATAATTATTGGGATATTCCCCTTTTTCGTTTGGCCACCAATTAGGTACCGAATCTTCCCAATCCTTTAGAATTCTTCCTTCTACAGGATTAAGAGGAGATTCATTTCCACGGCAAAATCGGTCTACAAAAATAAAGTATCCTATTCTACCTTTAAATTGCTCTGGAGTACAAAGCATTTTTATTTCCTCCTTTAATTAAATATTTGGAAATGTTAATAACTTTTAATTGACTCATTGCCAATTATTTATATTCTAATTTGTTTATTTATTTCTGTCAAGCAAAAAGGTTAAATAAAACTCTTATAATTTTTCAGATTTACTTGTATTTATTTTTATTAATTTAAATAGTTCTACCACTATTAATGGCATTAACGATAATACTACAATTTCTAGTATATTTCCAACTGGTAATACTGGAATACTAAATACATGTCTTAATGCTGGAATTAATAATATTCCTAACATTAATGCTGCTGATGCAAGTACAGCTAAAATTAATTGTTTGTTGCTAAATATTCCTGTTTTAAATATAGATGTTTTATTATCTCTAACATTAAATACATGTACAAGTTGTGAAAATGCTAATACACAAAATGCCATTGTTTGACCTATTTCTACTTTTATTTCTTCGTTTGTAAGTCCTTCTATTACAGGTAAATTTTCATCTGGTGTAGCTAATCCTACTATAAATGCTACAATCGTAATTACTCCTATTAGTATTCCTTGGTAAACAATTCTCCATATCATACCTTTTGTAAATACACTTTTATTTTTGTTTGGTTTTCTATCCATTACATCTTTTTGTGGTGGGTCAACTGCTAATGCTAGAGCTGGTAGTGAATCTGTAACTAAGTTTATCCATAATATGTGTATTGGAAGTAATGGAACAATTAAGTTAATATCTATTCCAAATAAATTTCCTAATAATGGTGTTATTAAAATTGCTACAAATAGTGTTATAACTTCTCCTACGTTACTTGATAATAAAAATTGTATTGCTTTTAAGATGTTATCATAAATTCTTCTTCCTTCTTCAACAGATGAAACAATTGTTGCAAAATTATCATCTGTAAGTATTACATCTGCCGCTTCTTTAGATACATCTGTACCTACAATTCCCATTGCACATCCTATATCTGCTGTTTTAAGTGCTGGTGCATCATTTACACCATCTCCTGTCATTGCTACTATTTCTCCATTTGCTTGCCAAGCTTTTACTATTCTTACTTTATGCTCAGGAGAAACTCTTGCATAAACACTATATTTTCTTATATTTTTAGTTAAATCTTCATCAGACATTTTCTCAAGTTCTGCACCTGTTAAAGCTTCTTCTTCACTTTGTAATATACCAAGACTCTTAGCAATTGCAATTGCTGTAATCTTGTGGTCACCCGTAATCATTACAGTTTTTATTCCTGCTTTTTTACATTTATCTACAGCATCTTTTACTTCTAGTCTTGGAGGGTCTATCATTCCAACCATACCAACATAAATTAAATCTTGTTCTATATCTTTCATTTCTTCGTCTGTTGGCTCATGATCTATCTCTTTATAAGCCATTGATAAGACTCTTAATGCATCTTTTGCCATATCTTCATTATTTTTTGTAATAACTTTTTTATAGTTTTCTAAGTCGTTCCTTTCTTCTCCATCGTACAAATATTTATTACATCTTGCTAAAAGCTCATCTACTCCGCCTTTAGTTAAAACTACATATTTATTATTTATTTTATTTACTGTTGTCATTAATTTTCTATCTGAATCAAAAGGAATTTCTTTAATTCTTGGATTTTTATCATATATATTTTTTTCAAATTGTAAATTAAATCCCATATCAACTAATGCAGTTTCTGTTGGGTCACCTGTTAATTCATTATTTGCAGATATTTTTGTATCATTACACAACATACTAATGTATAATAGTTTTTCCAAATTCTTATCTATATTTTGTTTAACTTCTTCTGCATTTAATAATTTTCCATTATAAAATATTTTTTCTACAGTCATTTTATTTTGAGTTAATGTTCCTGTTTTATCTGAACATATAACAGTTGTGCTTCCTAAAGTTTCTACTGCTGGAAGTTTTTTAACAATAGCATGTCTTTTTACCATTCTTTGTACTCCAATTGCCAAAACAATTGTAGATACTGCTGCTAATCCCTCTGGAATTACTGCCACAGCTAAGCTTACAGCTGTCATAAACATTTCTATTGGATCTTTTCCATATAATAAACCAATTACAAATATTATTGCACAAATTACTAAAGCTGCAATTCCAAGTGTTTTTCCTAATTTATTTAGTTTTTCTTGAAGTGGAGTTTGAGTTTCTTCTGCACTATTTATTATTCCTGCAATTTTTCCAACTTCTGTATTCATTCCTGTCTCAACTACAATACCTTTTCCCCTACCATATGTAATTAAGCTAGAAGAAAATAGCATATTTTCTCTATCTCCTAAGTCTACTTCTTCCTGTTCTATTGTATTTGCACTTTTTTCTACTGGTACAGATTCACCTGTTAGCGATGCTTCTTGTGACTTTAAATTTACTGCTTCAATAATTCTTAAATCTGCTGGAACATAGTCTCCAGTATCTAATACAACAATATCTCCTGGGACCAATTCTTTTGCTGGAATAACTTCCATTTTCCCATTTCTAATAACTTTACTTACATGTGCACTTAATTTTTGTAAAGCTTCTAACGATTTTTCTGCTTTATTTTCTTGTATTACACCTATTACAGCATTTAAAATTACAACTATAAGAATTATTATAGAATCTGTAATTCCTTCACCTTCTATATAGCCAACTACTCCAGAAATAATTGCTGCAATAATTAAAACAATTATCATAAAGTCTTTAAATTGCTCTAAGAATTTTACAAATGTACTTTTCTTCTTTTTTGTCTGTAATTCATTTGTTCCATATTTTTGTCTGTTTTCATTTACTTGTTCATTAGACAATCCATTTTCTTCGTCTAATTTAAAATATTCTTTGGTTTCATCTACAGACTTATGAAACCATAAATTTTGCTTTTTTTCCAAAACGTATCTCTCCTTTTCCTATATTTTGTCTTTTTTAAGTAAAAATTATTCTATAGTTTCGCATTTAAACTATTATACTTTATATCATTAAATATAACAATATCAAAAAAGACTTTTAAAGAAAATCTTTAAAAGTCTTGCTTACCACATGGGTTACTAACCAGTTTTTACGAGATTGTTGATTAGTAGTTTAAAAGCTACTCCCTTTTTAGTATTAAGTATTTTATCATTTAGTATATTTTATTTCAAGTATATTTTTACATTTCTATTAAAATTATTTTACTTTACAGAATTTCTTTTTACCTTTCATTTTGCAAAATTATATTTTAAATAATAGTAAAATTTTTTTAAACTGCTATATTAAAATTTTATTAAACTATAGATTATTATTATATTTCATGTTATAATTTTCTCGTTATTATAAAATTAAAGGAGAATTAAAATGCAAGAATTTATTTTAACGGTAATGGAACAGTTTGGTTATTTAGGTGTATTTCTTTTAATAGCAATTGAAAATATTTTTCCACCAATACCATCAGAAGTTATTTTACTTTTTGGTGGATTTATGACAACATATACCAATCTTAGTATTCCTCTTATGGTTATAGCTGCAACTTTAGGTTCTTTATTAGGTGCTATTGTATTATATTATATTGGTAAAATATTAAATAAAGAGCGTCTTAAAAAAATTGTGTCTGGTAAAATAGGTAAAGTTTTAAGAATAAAATATGAAGATATAGACAAAGCAGATGCATGGTTTGATAACAAGGGAAATAAAACTGTATTTTTCTGTAGATTTATTCCTATTGTTAGAAGTTTAATATCTATTCCTGCTGGTATGAGTGAAATGCCTATGGGAAAATTTTTACTATATACTATAACAGGTTCTACTATTTGGAATACAGTTTTAATTGTAATTGGTAGCATAGTTGGTGAAAATTGGACAAACATTGTTGGCATATTTGATAATTATTCACATATTGTTCTTATATTACTCATTATTGCTTTTGTTGTATTTGTATTTTTATTTTATCGCAAAAAGATGAAGAAAAAAGACACTTCTGAAGAAATTAAAGAACCACAAGAAAATGTAGAAAAAATTAATGTAGAAGAATCAATTTCAAATGATACTGTTAAATCTGATGAAATTAATACTGATACTAATACTAATTCTGAAACATCAATTAATAAAGATAAAAAATAGTAAATTTAAGAAAGAAACTAATAAGAGTAACTTCAAACTGAAGTTACTCTTATTTAATAACAAATTGTGGATTAATTTCAGAAGTTATTTGTAAAAAAAGTTATTATTCTTTTATTGTTTCTCCCATATTTTACTCAAAAAAATAATTCAATTAATTAACTGTTTTAATTATATATTAAAATTAAAAATATTTATTAATATAGGTTGCATTTGAAACTAATGTTTGGTATAATGAACCTAGTTATAAATTTAAAATAATCTAAGGAAGTGGTGTTATTGGAAGAAAACAATATTATTACAGAAAACAGAACTGAATATATAAATACTGTTGCTCACAAACAAATAGCATTAAATCAACTAGACTCATTATTAACCTATCATATAAATAATAACAATCTGAAAAAAGCTAATTTACTTTCATATTGGTTTGAGGATTTTGCAAAATATAATTTAGCTGAAGAAACATTTAATCCTAGATTTTTGAAAAAATATAAGCGTGGTAGTATAATAAAAGCAAATTTAGGTTTTAATGTAGGAAATGAGGAAGGTGGACTGCATTACTGTATTGTTTTAGATAAAACTAACGCGTTATCCTCAGGTACTCTAACTGTTATTCCATTAACATCTATAAAAGAAAATAAAAAGTATAATAGTTCTACACTTAATTTAGGAAATGAAATTTATTTTAATTTAAGAAAAATATGTGATGATATGTCTCAAAAATTATCAAAAGAATATGAAGATATCTGGAAATTACCTGCTGAAAAGGTAGAACAATTTAATACTGATTTTAAATATATAAAAAAAGTTGAAAAAGAAATTTCAAAAATGAAAAAAGGAAGTATCGCTCTAATATCTCAAATTACTACAATTAGCAAGCAAAGAATATATGACCCAAAAGTATCTTCCGATATTCTTGCTAATTTAAGAGTTTCAGATAGTACTTTAAATTTAGTAGATGCAAAAATAAAAGAACTTTTTTTAAAATAATTTGCATAATATTTGACAAATATTCATAAAATATATTATAATAAAGTTACAACTCAGCAGTGCAATATCTTTGATATTAGTACCTGCAGTATAGAAGACTTTATGAGTGGTTCATTGCAACCACTCTTTAATTTTTATTAATTTAATAATATTACTTACCATTCATATTCATTTACAAAATTAAAAAGTCACTTTTACAGTTGATTTATCAATACTTTCGCCCAAGTGCGACGATTTTCATTATTGGAGCGGGTAGCGAGAATCGAACTCGCGCGACCAGGTCGGAAGCATGGCATTCTACCACTAAATTATACCCGCATATATATATTTTAACTTAAAACTTAAAAAAAATCAACATAACAAAATTAATGCACAGGGAAATTTTATGGAATAGTAAGGCAAAAAAATAAACGCCCATATAAGAGCATTTATTTTCACATACACGGGGACAGGGTTACATATATAAAGCTACACGGAAACCAATGAGGCCGTCGTAGCGCGTCGGAGAGCTGCTGCTGCGATTAGACGCTGGACCGCTACCACTACCAAAACTATCATAGTTATAACAACCACCACGAAAAACTCGATCGTCGGTGAAGCCCGCTTCAATTGTCCACTCATACACATTTCCTGCCATATCATATATATTGTTTACCGCATATGCATCATTTGAACCTGTCGAAATTGTTGAGAAATAATAATTTCCTTTGTCTATACTATCATAAGTATATTTCTTCTTTTCGACATTTCCACTATTATACATCCATCTCATTGTTGCATCCCACTGACTTCCCCATATTATACTACTTGTTACATTATTATTTACTGCTATTCCTTTTGCTTTATTATATATTTTATACCATGTTTGATCATTTATATCACTATTATTTTTTACAACAGTTGCTTTTTCTTGAGACAAATTACCAGTTTCATATCTTCCTATATAAAATCCTCCATATTTTTCTACACTTGCTATCATATTATTAAACTCTTTCTCCAATTGTGTTTTAAAAGTACTTGCAGTTGCACTTGAATCTAATCCTGCCTGTTGTAAATTACTATTAACTGCATCATATTCTGTTCCATTTCCAGTTACTACATCTGGCTCACGATAACTTGTTGCACTTGTTACAGACATTATACCATCTTGCT
>ULPI01005272.1_pt1 | contig 17823 bp, 9 predicted proteins | sample 1953381 | NCBI WGS metagenome assembly ULPI01 (sample SAMEA4835626, study PRJEB28245) | human gut metagenome | biome: gut microbiome; material: fecal sample | place: Denmark | collected 2008
TCAGAAAGACAATGGCGGCGACCTTGTAGAGACGGCTTTTCTCATGCAAGGACTGCTTGCCGTACATCAGTATTATATTGACGGCACTCCCCAAGAAAAAGCATTGGCGCAAAGAATAGATAAACTGTGGCGTGAAGTGGATTGGAACTGGTACCGCAAAGGGAACCAGAATGTACTCTACTGGCATTGGAGTCCCGAATACGGCTGGGAGATGGACTTCCCGGTTCATGGTTACAATGAATGTCTTATCATGTACATACTCGCCGCCGCATCGCCCACACACGGTGTGCCTGCCGCCGTATATCATGATGGTTGGGCACAGAATGGCGCCATCGTATCTCCGCATAAAGTAGAGGATATCGAACTTCACCTTCGTTATCAAGGCAGCGAAGCAGGTCCGCTCTTCTGGGCGCAATATTCGTTCTTGGGATTGGATCCCGTAGGACTGAAAGATAAATACTGTCCGAGTTACTTCAATGAAATGCGTAACCTGACGTTAGTCAACCGCGCCTATTGCATCCGTAATCCGAAACATTACAAAGGTTTCGGCCCGAATTGTTGGGGATTGACCGCCAGCTATTCCGTAAACGGCTATGCCGCGCATGCTCCCAATGAGAAAGAGGATGCAGGAGTAATCACCCCCACGGCTGCTTTATCGTCCATCGTCTATACACCGGAATATTCTCTCGAGGTGATGAGACATCTTTATGATATGGGAGACAAACTATTCGGCCCCTATGGCTTTTACGATGCCTTCAGCGAAACAGACAACTGGTATCCGCAACGCTATCTTGCCATCGACCAAGGCCCCATAGCCGTAATGATCGAAAACTATCGGACAGGACTGTTATGGAAACTCTTTATGAGCCATCCGGATGTACAGAACGGATTGAAAAAGTTGGGGTTCAATAAATAAAAAAAGAAGGCACTTCCGGGATGTGTGGAAGTGCCTTTCTATCTAAGCGCCAAGCTACTTTGGTAGAGATGAAAATATAGCTTGACATATTAAAATTGCGGCTTGTCACAAGGGGCAATTTCAGAAACAAACAATATATCATATTCTACATTATATCTGAATCAGTAGAAAAAAATCGGATAGTTCCCACTTTAGACAAAGGGGAACTAAATCCGATTAATTATATTTTATTGTACCAATGCAGGGATTGTAATTAAGATTTCCGTATTAGACGGAGTAGCTCCAGCTATTTCTCCCCATGGAGAAGTAACATTAATCGTCACTTTAGCCTCATACGGTTGTACAAATCCGAAAGTCTTACCAGCTTCAGTGAAATATACTTCACCATTCTCGAACTTCAAATACGGGCATTCAGTACCATCGGCAGCAGTAAGCGTACAAGTCGGAGCAGTTAAACCGTATACCGCCAAACCTTTTACACCGTCTGCAAAATCAGTACCGCCTTCAACATCCGCACCGTCTGCCCACATTACTTTATTTCTGAAATCAATCCAAGAAAATCCTTCTAACACATTTATCTTAGCAGCCTTATCTGTTAAAGTTACTTCAAGTTTTCCGGGTTTCCAAGTACCACTGACATTAACGACTTTAATCGTAGCTTTGCTAGCATCCACAGTAGTATTACCAAACTTAACATCACTTGTAATCACAATGTCCTTTCCACTATATTTAGATGGATTAATAGTTACTACATTATTTTCGAATGATACAGCACCGTTGAATCCAGCCAAATCTTGAACATTAAGAGTTACTGTACCGCCTGCTGCTGTTACATCATTATATACCTCCGTATAATTTCCAAAGAGAGTTGTCAAATCCATTGAAAGAGCAATGGTGCTCGGCCTAAATTGGTCATCCAGTGTAGGAGTGAAAATGACAGTACCATTCATTTTATCACCCTCCCACAGTTCAGGTTTAGTAGTCAAAGAAACCTCATTGTAAGTAATCTTCACATTCGCTTTTACGGTAATCTTCTTTCCATTTCCTTCAAATATCACCTGAATCGGATGCTCACCGCCTGCTGTATTAGCAGCAATAGCGACACTCAAAACATTATCTGTTCCAACTACAAAATGTACATCAGCAGTTTCGTCATAAGATGCGGTTAGCTGTTTGAAAGCGGTAGCTGTTATATTGGCTTCGTCATAGATCTTAGTTAAATCAAATTCAGAAGCCGGAATAGTTTGCTCAGCATTCTTCCATGCTACCTCCAAAGTGCCATAATCACAAGTTGTCTCGGCTATAGAAGTTTCTTCTTTAATTGTAACAGCAGCAAATGAAGTCGGGAAAGTACGTTTCACACCTTCTATTTTCACTGTGGCAGTAGCCGTAGCAGTCTGATCTACATAACTGGCCAAATTATAGTTAGCAGGTTTTAATATACCCTCTGCTTTACCAATAGAGAAATAATTTTCATTAGTGACGCTATATTCAATGGAGAATTTACTCATATCATAATTTTCCAAATTTACATGACCGCCATTGATAACATATTTTATACCTTCCGCATAATTAATAGCCGAATTCTCATTATTATAATATAATGTATTTTCTGCTTTAGCAGGACTTTCTAATACAATTGTTTCAATCTTAGTAAGAGACTTACTTACAACAAAGTAATTAGATGTAATATCCGTCAAATTATCATCATTATCAACTTCACCGACTTTCGCTTTAGGAGTCACATGCATACAGATGGCATAACTCTTACCTGCAGAAATTCCCGTTGAGACCACAAAGTTAACCATTCCAGTTGCCTCATCGACACTACTGCTCTCAACATTCAAATACTCAATTTTTCCGGCAGCACGAGACGCTACTTCATGTCCCTCAAAACTATAATCATATTTATCGAAGAATACTTTTGCAGCAGATACTGGAGATACACGGAAAGATATATTCAATGATTTATCCTCTGCAACAACTACATTCTTGTTCGGGGTCACTCCCGTATCCTCTACCTCCAACGAGTTAAATGCAACTACGCCGCCAACAGTCTGAGGTGCGTATACAATGCTTTGTATCATTGCTTTCACACCTATTTCAAGGGCCTCCAGTCTTTTTTCCAAAGTTTGCATTGTAGATTCAGCCGATTCCATCGATTCACTCAAATATGCCTCTATCTTATCATTCAGATCCGCCTCCTTAACATAGTTTGTCAATTCGGTAGATTTGACATATCCACTCAAAGTCTGTGACAAATCTGTGATTTCTCCCATTGCAGCAACCAAATCTGCCACTTGTTTACTCAACCCTTCTTTATCGGAAGTACCATTCACCAAGTCAACAAGAGCTTGCAATGTCTCTGTTTTATAGTTGTTCAAAGCCGTAACATCCGACACAAGTTTTTTGTATTCCGAACTCTCCGAGTCAACATATCTGGAGAACTTCTCATTGATCTCTTTCAGATCTTTATTATATTTATCCAAACTCACATAAGCAGCATTCACTTTTGCCATTATGTTAGCCGTCAATGTATTATTTACATAATCATAAATAGCTTGTTCTTTCTTTGCATAATCCTCTTTTGTCAGATAATCAAGCATCTTGTTATCCAACAACTTAGCGATTTCATCTTTAGTCAGATAAGCTTGCAACGCTTTCGACAAATCTGCTTCTGTTATGTTGTTGCCTTGTGCTGCTCTTAGTTCATCTATTGCAGTCTGGAAAGCCTGATTAGATGTCTGTAACGCTTCGATGGAAGCCTGGATCTCAGCTAACTGTCCTATTTGGGTTGTCAGTTTCACAATTTCCCCGGCATTGTCGCTTATTTTTTCCTCCAACTCTTTCAGCTGATTCTGTGCCTCGGTAAGTTTTTTAGCCAATTCTTCCATTTCAGCAGCATCAGCTACATTAGCCAACTCGTCTTCCAGCGCCTTTATTTCAGCCTCAAGTTTTGTTTTAGAATCCTCCAAAGAGCCTTTTACCGAGTTCACCTCCTCAGACAATTCTCCAATCTGCGCTATCAGTTCCTGGATAGCCGAAGCGTCCGCTTTGTTATTAAGGGCAGCTTCCAGTTCCCTAACCTTATCCTGTAATGCCACAACAGCCGCATTATCAGCCTTACCGGCAATAACAGCTTCCAGTTCTGTTTTCAAGGCACTAATAGCCGAAGATGCCGCTGTTGACATTTCTGCCGTAGTAACTCCCGGTTCTTTCTTATTGATATTATCAATCTGTTCTTGCAGATTTTTAATATCATCATCATAGTCCGTACAGCCTACAAAGGACGCACTAACTGTAAGCGCTAACGCTCCGAAGAGCATCACTTTAACAAACTTTTTTCTCATAAATAAAAAAATTACATTAATAATATATTATTAAACACTAAGTTCCATATGCTATCTATTTGTGTACAATTCCGTCTTCAAACTCTTACTTATCAATCATTTAAAAGTCGCGCAACATGCACTATCAATGCTGTTTTTTTAGTAACTTAGCCGTATTATAGCCGTATTACGGCACAAATATCAAACATTTATTTGAAACTTCAAAACAATTAATTGATTATTTTTTTAATAAACTATGGATATAATTGATAGATTACAAGAAATAATAGACTATGCCGGCCTTAACGTATCCTCATTTGCCAAGAAAATAGGGGTTGTAGACCAAACAATTAGAGGAATTGTTGTACAAAGGAGAAATAAACCGGGATTTGACATCCTTGCTAAAATACTTCAAACATTTACTTGGATAAATGCAGAATGGCTAATTACCGGAAAAGGAGAGATGATTAAACAGGAAACAACTGCAAAAACAGAGAACAGCCCGTCATTAACGGAATTAATACAATACCTGCGGGAGAAAGATTTGAAAATAGAAAAGCTAATAGAGGAAAAGACGGAGTTGAAAATAAAATTTGAAATGGCAAAAAAAACAAATGTGCAGAAAGAAGAACAAATTCGCACTTTACCTACCACTCAAGGCTAAATAATCCGAGAACTCTGATTTTCATTTTGTATTTAAAGAAATAACGAGCGGACAGAAGAGAACAGCAAGTGCATCAAGACTCATATAAATAAAAAAATCGCCCACGTTCCTAATTTGAGCTGCGCCCTAAAAGTTTTATGTCTTGTCTTACTTTTAGGGCACAGTTCGCATTCTTTAATTCGAGCCACCCTGGCCTCCACCACCTTCGCCGCCTTTCACATCATCATTCTCAATAGAACGGGCAGCTTTCTTCACACTGGCTTTTAACTCACCGATCCGGTAACTCACACTAACCCCAAAACGTTGGCGCGAATAACGCGAAATGCTTTCCTGCCAAAAGTCATCACCGGTCAGCGTATTCTTATTTTTCATGTATTTTTTGAAGAAATTACCGGCAAAAGCACTCACTGTCAATCGTTTTTCTTTGAGGAAAGAACGGTTGACACTCACACTGTAGTCATAGTAACTGCTACCCTTACCTTGTAGAGAGATATACGGAGTGCTACCCATCAAATTCACACTAAGACGGATATCCAATGGCAAAGTTTGCTGTACACCACCATAAGCAAATACACTCCAGCCACTATTTTCTAAATTCTGAGACGGACTCTTTAAGCGTGAATAATCTCCCCAAAGATTAAGATATACACGAGTTTTCGGAGAAGCATTCCAATTGACATAGCCACTCAAACCCAAATAGCTGCTTTTACCTATATTCTGATAAGTGGAATAAAGCACCTCCTTACCTGTGTGGCTGGTTAAGCCGGGAATATCTTTATCATTCATCAAACTGGTCACCCGCTCTATACCATTATTATTAAACGAGTAGTTCAAAGACATATTTATATTAAATTTCTGCGTAAAGTTACTGTAACTCAGATTAAAAGCATGACTTTTCTCACTTTCCAATGAAGCATTTCCCTGAGTGACATGAGCCGGATTCGAATCATTCAAGTAAGGATTCAAAAACCAGATACTGGGACGCCAGATACGCATATTATATCCCAAACGAATATTCGACATGTCCGTAATTTTAAATCCCAAACTGGCAGAAGGCACCCAATCGTTGAAATCCGCATCAAAACTCTGCTCCGGCTTCTCTGTATATTTCACATCCTGCATTGTTCTTTCATAACGCACACCGGCACGACCCGAAAACTTCTTCACCTTAATACCATAACTGACATATGCCGCCAAAATATCATTCAAATGTTTATAATGGCTACTTCTGTCCTCATCATAATTTTCATCTTTATCATAACGGTTGTTATCGCTATGATTATTACGAATAATATATTTCAACCCCGTTTCAAGCGTATGAATTTTTGCAATAGGGGTAGTATAATCAGCCTGAAAAGTATGCTCCGAACTATTCTGTTTCCCATCAGAACGTTGACCGGCAAGTGTCTTATTCACGTAGTCTTCCCAGCCCGGCTCTACATGATTAAGCGTATAACCATACCGTGAGTTAGAGGTACTCGGCCTTGCATTTATCTTATAAGAAAGGGTAAACATACGATCTTTAAGTTTACGGGAAGTACGCTGATAATCGATATTGCCGCGAACGGAATACCATGAACCATCATTCTCATTATCACTTTCATAAGAATAGTAGGGTACTCCCGAAAAAGCAGGATCGGCATTCTTCATCACCGTCTCACCGTAACCCGTCCCATCATTATTTCCACCATACATACCAAAACCCATTGTTATCAACCGTAAAGTATCTATTTCATAACTGGCTTCCAAATTACCACTCTGAAAACGGTTCTTTCCCTTACTGGAACTTTCGGACTGAATCACTGTTTCTTCCTGCTTTCCCTCGGATATAGTTTGCGTCTGACGCTGTGTGGAACTGGAATAACTTCGAGGAGAATTATTTGCATTATAATTATAACGTGCCGACAACGTCAGTTTATCTTTCTTAATAGTAGTGTACAAGCTTCCTCCACCACCGGTATTGCTGCCATTTCCGGTAAAAGTAGCCGTATAACCTTTAAAACCGCTACCGCCTACTGTCACAATATTAAGAATTCCACCAACTCCCTCAGCATCGTATTTTGCACCGGGGTTAGTTATCACTTCAATGTGTTTAATCGTATTAGCCGGCATACTTTTAAGAACGTCTACCGGATTATCGCTCATCATATTATCCGGCTTACCGTTCACATGAATCTTAAAACTGCTGCTACCGTTTACTTTAATATTGTCTTCCCCGTCTACCGTCACTAAAGGAACCTTACGAAGCATTTCCAGTACAGTATTGGTTTTTGAATCCGGATCATCCTGCACATTATATTCTATTTTATCAATATCCGCTTTAACCAACGGTTTTTGAGCCACAATCTCAACGCTTCCCAACTCATTGGTAGCCTCCGAAGTATACAAAGTTCCCAGATCTACTTCTTTCTCACCCGATTTCACTTCAAAATCTTTAGTGACGGTGCTTTTCCCAATCGAAGTAATTGTAATAACATACATCCCCGGCTGAGCATTCATTTTCTCTTTAAAATTTCCCTGCATATCGGTTACAGCCATTTTCACCGCTTTATCCGGAGCTTTTTTCTCCACTATTTTAATAGTAGCATAGGGTTCCCCCTCCAGAGTCAGTGAATCGACGAGGATACCTTTTACTATATAAGAAGAGGTAGTCGTGTTTTGTGCATAACTTGCACAAGATGCAATAAGCAACATCAATAGTAGTAGTTTGCCTTTCATATTGTCTTTGTTGAAGTTTATAGTCTATAAGACGAAAAATCATATGTTTTGTTACAAGGTTTTGACAAAAGTAGAGCCTTTATCCTCCGATACGAAATTTTCGGAGTTAAGAAAGACAAAAAGGAATAAAAAAAGAGTCCTTAAAAAACAAGTTAAAATAATTATCAAAGTAGCACCCTTACCAAAATATGATGTAAAGTCCATTTTCTACGTATAATATGTAAACTTCAAACTAAGGGAAATAAGAATAAAAAAACAATTTAATCAAACAAATACAAGAGAGGACAATAGTTTTCTTCAATAACATTTGTCTCATTAAACGAAATACTCGATCTATTGATCGTAGAGAGACATCCCGTTGGTCGTAGAGGAACGAGTCGTTTCTCTACGAGTTTCACCCTCTTTCTCATAGAGGAAAACGGCACCAACATAAAGAGCTAATAACCAAGCAATTACCCATCTCATTTTTGTATCACATTTTCATAACCAAAAGGACTACTGCAGCAATATTCCTCACTTAGAAAGCAACAATAAATAAAGACAAAAAAAGGCGAAAGAATCCTATCGGCAATCAGACACTCTCTTCTATTTTCTATATCAAAAACTTTATTTTCAATAAAAATAAAAGAATACAACCATATGACTAAAAAAACAGAAAAAGTCAAGCAATAATGAACATCTTCAAGAAATAAAAACCTTTTGTTTTTTCATTTGTCATACACAATATAGAGTAATCACAGGAGAGACATTATCAAATAGTCACTTTGCCTCAGTCTTTTACATGTTTTACAGCAAAAAAATAACCAAAATGTAATATAAAATAGGATTACTAACCTTTGTTTATTCAGCTCAATAATATATCTTTGCCTATTCAATTGTGGCAAAAAATATATATTATATGCCACGAATATTAACTTTTATTTTTTAACATCAATAAAGAATCTAAATTTTCTGAAGTTGTTTTTTGGGACAATACTCCTGATTGCCACAGCAACTTTTGTAAGTTGTGTCGATGACAATGATGACACAGAAGCTCCTTTTCTGGAAGTTTCTCCTACAAGTCTGATCTTTACCACAGATGGTGTTCCTGCTGAAGGAAGCCAAGCATCTTTTGAGATCTTAACCAACCGTCATTGGACGGCAACAGTGAAAGATGACAAATCTTGGGTTACTCTCTCCGCAACTGAAGGCGATGGCAGTGCCACCATTCAAGTTAGCATCCCGGAAGGAATCAACGATGAGGCCAACATCGATATTCAAATTTCAAATAAAGTAGGGCCGTTGATGACAGAAACGGTGAAAATTACAAGCGGTAATATCGTGCCGGCAGAAGTAATTTATCACGAAACAGTGGGTAGTACTACCGTAACAAACCCTTATCCCTATGTTGATGCATATGAAGGATGGGCTAAAACCGGTATCGGAGCCGCCAATGTAACATATTCCGGTCAGAAAGCGACCATTAGATCCAGTGGATTGCCCAACAATAATCCGAGTGCCTATGACGGAGCTTCCGGTCCCAATGTTGTCTTTTTCGGTACACTACCCGCAGATTTTGTTATCGGTGACATTGCACTGACAACTGAACAAACCAATCTAAAACTGACGTTTGGTGCAAGCTATTCATACAAAGCAGAAGGAGCTACCGATTATGACAACACCTTCGATCCGAGTAAGTTCACAGTATCACTGAGCGGGGATGGCAATACATGGGTTCCCGTAACTTACACTAAAAATAATGGCGATGCCGAAACACCTTACTGGATTTTTGCAACGGCAAACTTCACACTTAAACAAACTTCAGCCAAATTATACATTAAATTCACTGCATTAGCAGCATCCGCTATCCGTCTTGACGACATCACTTTGTCCACAGGTAATGGAGGTCAGGAAATCGATTTAGGGAATGTTACTCCACCGGAACCGGGAGAAACAAAACCAATTACCATTCCTGAACTTATAGGAATGATGACTACTACGCAGACTCCAGTAGATGCTACCACTGACCGTACATTCGAAGCTGTTGTACAAAGCAATACGGAAGGTGGAAACTATACGAATAACAACCTTGTTCTCGCAACGGAAGGAGCAACTGCGGCAGGCAATGGTATTACTCTCTTCGGAAGTCAAGTAGATCCAGCTACATTACAACTTACGCAGGGAGATAAAGTAAAAGTCACTCTTTATAAAGGCCTTGCTAAAACAGTAAACTACAATGGTATGTACGAAGTAACCGGTTCTCAAACTGACAATTGGGCAAAAGTTGAAAAAATAGGAACAGCAGCTATCACTCCAATTATCATTACCGCAGATAAACTTACAGAATATCAGGGAATGACAGTAACGATAAAGAATGCAACACCTGAAAATGCCAGTATTTGGGGAAGTCAAGATACTCATGCTTTCACTGCGGGTGGCATTACATTCGCTGTATTTTGTAAAGAAGACTCACCGGCATTTGCCAATCAGCCATTTGTAAAAACAGAAAGCGACATCACTGGTTTGGCGGCAGTCTATAAAAACAATAGTCAACTCGTACCGCGTAATCTGCAAGATGTTATCGGTTTTAACTCTACAGATCCTACAATTATCAAAGTGGCTCCTTCTCCTGTGAGTTTCCCAGCCACAGGCGGTACCCAAGTTTTAGATGTTGAGATAGCTAATCAAGGAAGTAATACTATCTCTGCCACTGGATTAAGCGGTATATTATCTTCTACAGTAGATGGTAATAAAATCACAGTTGTAGCAGAAGCAAACAACAGTACAGATCCTGAAAATCAAACGTTGTCCATTTCACTTACTAACGGTAATACAGTTACTGTGCCCGTAAGCGTTTCTGGACAAGGTAGTGGAAACCAAACAGTAATTTCTGTAGATTTAACAAACGCAGCCAATTATCCAAGTACATTCCCTAAATTAAAAACGGAAATAAAAGTAGAAGCCCAAACATTCTCATTCGGTGGTTACGATTATGTTTTTGCAGGTTCAACCGGGAATGGTTATTATCAAGCAATGAACAGTAATGTTCCTTATATAATAAACGGAAAACAAGGAGCCTACATCGAATTACCGGCTATCGCAGACAAAAAGTTAACCAAAGTTACCGCTACCACACGTAGCGGAGCATCTACCAACGTCATGGTAGCTATCGTAGACGGTTCTAACACGGAAATTCCTGGTGGAAAAGCGATCAAATGGGATCAGGCAGATGGTAACATGGATTATACTTACAATTTAACAGGAACAGCCATCAATACTAAATATAGAATCTATATTAGTAGCTCTCATAACGCCCAGTTTACAAAATGGGAACTCACTTACGAGTAATTGATGCTTCTCCCCAGCCCTCCCCGCGAGAGAGGGAGCTAAGTTAGTTTTATAACTAATTAATAAACAAGAGTATCTGCTTCCCTCTCCCACGGAGAAGGCTGGGGAGAGGCTTTAAAACAATTTATAAATGACATCAATTCATAAATATTATACAACTGCGATACATACCGCTTTGCTTACAGTGTTGATACTGTGCGTAGGTTCTTGTAGCAGTGATGATCCGGAAGTAGCACAAAGCCCGAATGATGCCTACTGGAAAGTTTCTTCAACGGTAAGCTCATCCGAAGGATCATCAGCAATTATCATAACAGGTACAACAGGAACTGAATGGGATGCAGAAATCACCGAAGGAAGCGGATGGTTCTCGTTCAGCAGTAAAGATTATGCCAACTCTTCCAAACATGGCACCATAAATGACGGATTAAATGTACTGTATGTATATTATAAATCCAACACAGGGAGAGAGCAACGCCAGGCTAAACTATCTCTTCGGTTTGCAGGAGAAGAACCCCAAACCTTCAGCCTCGTTCAAATGGCCGAATCGCAACAGAACTTACCGGCTTTCGGAGCATGGGTAGAACTGCCGGAACGTAAAGAGAATGCAAATTATCAATACGTTACACATTACGGGCCATTAAGTAACAATAAAACAGTCCGTAACTACTCCATTTGCTTCGACAAGACGAAGAAGGCCGCATTATGGGTTGCCTATCCGATACATAATGCCTATCTGACAGGATCGGGCAAGCGGACAGACGCATGGGCGTTTGACCCCATCATCCCCATAGCCTATCAGGCAAACTGCATAGACAAGTCGTATAGAGGTAGCTATGACCGGGGACATCAATTACCTTCCGCAGACCGTCTGGCGACTAATGAATTGAATGCTCAAACATTCTATATGTCGAATATGACTCCACAATTGAACCGACTCAATCAGGATATGTGGGCCAATCTTGAAAACAAAGTTCGCAACAATAAATGCTCCGATACTTTATATGTAGTAACCGGTGTGTATTTCGATTCAAATGCGACGACGTACGACGGAGCCGGCAACATTGTATCACTCCCGTCAAACTACTATAAGGTATTATTGCGTACCAAAAGTGGTTCGACAGGCAAAGCAATCAAAGATTGTTCGGCAGACGAGCTGATCTCTATCGGATTCTGGGTGGAACATAAATCCTACGGACAGGACATTCCCCGGTCTATTTGCACTAAAGTTGCCGATATCGAGGCCAAAACCGGTTTCACGTTTTTCCCACAAGTATCCGCTTCTGTAAAACAACAAAATAACCCTACGCAGTGGGGAATTAACTAATAACTCTGGCATATGAAAAAGCTATTGATTCCTTCTATTTTCTTTGTGTTACTGATTTCATTCAGTTTCGCACAGAAGCCTTATAAGGTGGTTTTCTATAATCTCGAGAACTTCTTTGATACAATCAATGATCCCGAAGTTCTGGATGACGAGTTCACTCCTGATGGCCCCAAGAAATGGAATACAGCCAAATATAACAAAAAGCTCAACAACACAGAGCGGGTACTTTTTGATATTGCAGCCATCGATAAGAATTATCCGATTGTAATCGGTGTTTCCGAAGTAGAGACCAGAGGCGTGCTGAAAGACATCGTAGCAACGCCCAAACTGGCACCGGCTAATTACCGAATCGCCCATTTTGATTCACCGGAAGCACGTGGTGTGGATGTGGCATTCCTTTACCGACCGGATGTGTTCAAAATAGAAGGACAGTATCCCGTAAAAACAGTCATTCCTTCGCTACCCCATTTCAAAACGCGTGATATCCTTACCATGTGGGGAACGATCGAAGATGAGCCTTTCTTCTTCATGGTAGCACACTGGCCCTCACGTTTGGGAGGCAAAGAAGCTTCGGAGTTTAAACGCATCGCGGTAGGAGAACAAATGCGCAGCATTGCCGACTCCGTGTTACGAGCAAATCCGGCCACCAAAATCATTGCAATGGGAGACTTTAACGATGATCCGACAGACAAGAGTATCGCTCAAGGATTGGGTGCGAAATTCAAGCTGAAAGATCTCAAAGAGGGAGATATGTACAATCCATATGCAGACATGCTGAAAGCCGGATTCGGTTCACTGGCTTATGGTGATGCATGGAATATTTTCGACAACATTGTCATGAGTGAGAATCTGGCTAAAGGTTCGACCGGTAAGCTCCAGCTTCAGAAAGCACCCGGCTCCAAATTTTATGGTAACATCTTCAAGCAACGATACATGGTGCAAAAAGAGGGACAATACAAGGGATATCCGTTGCGTACATATGTGGGCAATAATTTTCAGGGAGGTTTCAGTGATCACTTCCCCGTATATATCTATATAGGTAAATAAAAATCTTCAATATTTATGAGAATAAAAACATTTCTGATTATGGTGTTATCTTTGGCTTCGCTGACGGCTTTTGCACAGGGTGGCGGTGTTAAAGGTAAAGTCGTTTCCCGTACAACACGTGCGGCTATCGATGGTGTAAAGGTCACCTTAACACCCGGCGATATTACGACAACAACCGATGCAACCGGTAATTTTGAGATTGATAAATTGGCGAAAGGCGAATACTCACTTACTTTTGAAGCAACCGAATTCGAATCGCTGACCATTGCCGTCCGTGTAGACCAAATGATGAGAGATATCAATCTCGTAATCATGGTACCCGAAAACACAATGATGTTGGACGATGCCGTATTTGCAGAGTTCGATACTGAGACTTTGGATGATGCCCAGTCATTACCTTCATCACTGTCCGCATCAAAAGATGTTTTCAATAACATCGCATCTTATAAATTCAGTGAGATGCGCTTCAATGTCCGTGGTTACGATTCACAATATTCGGATGTCTATATGAACGGTATCCAGCTTAACGATGCTATGACGGGATATACTCCCTGGTCATTGTGGAGCGGCTTGAATGACGCTACCCGTAATCAAGAAATCACCTCCGGATTAAATATGGGTGATATGGGTATCGGTGGCATTGCCGGTACGACCAATATCAACACCCGCCCTTCACAAATGCGTAAAGGATTACGTGCCAGTGTAGTAAACGGTAATTCTATGTATCGTTTCCGTGGCATGCTAACTTATTCATCCGGGCAACAGGACAACGGCTGGTCATATGCCTTTTCCGTTTCAACCCGTCAAGGAGGAAATTCTTACGTAGACGGCGTTTTCTATAACGCTTTCGGCTACTTTGCAGCCGTCGAAAAACAGTTTAACACCCAACATCGTTTAGGACTAACTGTTTTGGGTACTCCTACGGAGCGCGGAACACAACAGGCCTCTACCCAAGAAGTGTATGACCTGGTAGGCAACAATTACTATAACCCCAACTGGGGATGGCAGGACGGCAAACGCCGTAATGCACGTGTACGTAACTATCACGAGCCCATCGCAATGCTTAATTATACGTTCGATATCACCGATCGCTCTCAATTGAATATTGCCAGTTCCTTACGTTTCGGAAAGAATGGTTATTCTGCACTGACATGGTATGGTGGTCCGGACCCACGTCCCGATTACTATCGCTATCTGCCGAGTTTCTACAATGGCACAGAAATCGGTGCATGGCTCGACGAAGCATGGCGCACCAATACAGACAACATACGCCACATCAATTGGGATCAGTTGTATGACATCAACCGTAATCAGCCGGAGAACTCGCTGTATGGCTCCGGACGCCGTGCCATCAACATGATCGAAGAACGTCATACCGATCAGTTGGACTGGAATTTCTATACACAATTCTCACACCAACTACGCAACAATTCCAAAATCAACGGCGGGATGAACCTTCGTCGCAACCGTACTGAATATTACAGCGAAGTAAAAGACTTATTAGGCGGTGATTACTGGGTGGATGTAGACAAGTTTGCAGAACGTGACATGGGTGGTCTTAATCCGGTTCCTTACCAGAATGATATGGATTATTACCAGCAATACGGTCATGCCCGTGCAGCCAAAGAAGGAGACAAATACAGTTATGACTATTATGGCAATAACCTCACCGCTCGCGCTTGGGCTATGTATGAAACAAGTTTCAAAGGTATTGGTATCAACCTTGGTGGTGAGGTGGGACACTCTACCTTGTGGCGCCATGGTTTATGGAAAAAGGGGTTATTCCTCGATAATTCACAAGGCGACTCCCAAAAGTTGAATTACCTGACGTATAAACTGAAAGCTAATTTCAATTATAAATTCTCGGCAGCCCACTCTATCGATGCCAGTATTATCTATATGCAGGATGCGCCGGCATTCCAGGCGGCATTCGTATCTCCACGTACGCGTAACTCCGTTACTCCGGGTATCTCCGCTGAAAAAGTATTCGGTGTAGACGCATCCTACAACCTGCGTATAGGAGATATCAAGGCACGTGTATCCGGTTATTATACGAAGTTCATGGATCAGACAAAAGTACTGTCGTACTATGATGACGTGGAGTCCACTTTCTCTAACTTTGCAATGAGCGGTATCGACAAGCGTCACTTCGGTCTGGAAGTAGCTGCTTCTATACCTCTTTATCAAGGATTGTCTTTGAACGGAGCTATCAGTTGGGGGCAGTTTACTTATGATTCCAATCCCGACTATGTACAGATACAGGATAACAGTGGCGAAATCAAGAATCAAGGTAAGGTCTACTGGAAAAACTTCCGTGTAGAAAGCACTCCGCAGACAGCTATGAACATCGGTTTATCTTATCGCAGCCGTAAAAACCTCTATGCTTCCGTAGACTTGAATTACTACAACAATATGTATTTGTCCATGAGCCCGCTCTACCGTACGGACGCTGTTTTATCACGTAATATGACAGAAGAAGACATCCGCGAATTACGCCATCAGGAGAAGTTCGATCCGGCTTGTGTCCTCAATGCCAGCATCGGTAAGAACTGGTACATCAACCGGATCTATACACTTGGATTCAGCCTTGAAGTAAAGAACCTGCTCAATAATCAGGATATCAAGACAGGTGGATATGAGCAAGTACGTCTACTCAAGAACAAAGATGAAAATTATCAGACGTACCAGCCGTTCGATTCGAAATATTTCTATATGTTCGGTACGACCTATTATATGAATATTTATTTCCGGTTCTAAGTAACGTAACGAATAAAAAATGAAAGCTATGAACAAAATATTGAAAATATGCATGATGGCAGCGATCGTATTAAGCTTTACGAGCTGCTATAACGACTTTGACGATCCAGCTCCGGCGAAAGTATGGACTGAAGAGGATTTTGCCAATGAAACTTTGATCTCGATCAAAGACTTCAAGCAACTATTCTACGATGTATACGGCAACGGTGCCGCAAGTTTAGGCAAGACTCTTGAGATCACAGAAGATTACGTTATCCATGGTAAAGTAATCTCAAGCGACCAGGCAGGCAACGTTTATAAATCGGTATATATTTATGATGAAGATTCAGAATCGGCTATCGAACTGAAGCTAATGGTTAGCAACTATGTATTTTATCATCCCGGACAGGAAATATTCGTAAAGACCAAAGGACTGGCAATTGGCTGTTACCGCTATATGTTAAGTGTGGGTGGAATGCCGACAGAAGCGGATATTGCCAAAGGATATGCCAATCGTAATCTTGAAACCCAACTACTGGTTAATGCCCATATTTTTACCGGTGCTTTGGGAGAGTTAAGCAAAAGTGATACATTGGTTGTAAAAGCAGATGATTATGAAAAGCTACTCAACGATGATGCCTTAGGCCGTCTCGTTCGTTTCGAAGGTCTGGAATACAGAGCAGGAACATTCGATGACGACAAATACCCCCAATATTTAGAAACGACTTATCCGGGTGGTTCAACTACGGCCGTTTATACCAATAAGTATTATGAAGAAGAAGGATTGACACCGACTTATGCGTATAGTTATAATAATCAACGCTACTATGGTTCGTCCTGGTTCTCGTACAACGAAGGCAATCCTACCTCGACAGGTAATTACATTGTACGTGTAAGCGGTTATGCAAACTTCGCACTTCAACCGTTGCCGGAGAATGGAAAAACGGGAGATATTACAGCCATTTACACAAAGTATTCATCAAAATCAGGAGGATTTATCAAATACCAACTACTGGTAAATAGCATGAACGATATTCAATTCTGATAGAAATGCTCAATCAAGAAATAAATTTCCGAAAATAAAAAAGTCCGGGTGTACATCGCCCGGACTTTTTTATTCCCATAAATATCAACGGATTACAATAGATAGAAAATCAATAACAACACAGCATTTATTGCCACTACACACCCGAATCCTCCTAAAATCCACGGACGCAGCTTACTCTCTTTCCCGGAAAAAAACAAGGCATAACACATGTTTACCAGAATATTGCTCACAATAGCCTGCATACTACAAGCCGTAACAACCAACACAGCCACACTGCCCGTATTTTGTAGCAAGTTCAAGATAAAAGGAGTAATATCACTAAAACCGGAAACAAACGATAAAAGATTCAACCCTCCCGTACCGGCATAAATCAAAGTATAGTGAGTAAGCACCGTAAAAACGACAAATAACCCCGCAAAGATCAAAGCAACTTTGAACTCCAACGGATTGCTGCTGTCCTCTTCTTCATCCAGACTTTCGGTACCATCCGTTTTCTTCCGCCGGGAATGAATAAACCAGGCAACAGCAGCAGCTACCAAAGCCATAATAAACAAATAAGGATAGATACTGACAAATATCTCACGACTAAAAATAAAAATAAGTATCATAAATCGCAAGAACATCATACTTACAGCCAACAACATGGCAGCCACATACTCCGTAGCCTGTTCGGAATGCGCATTACGGCTTTTACGTGCCAATACAGAGATGGTG
>ULPI01014051.1_pt1 | contig 17297 bp, 10 predicted proteins | sample 1953381 | NCBI WGS metagenome assembly ULPI01 (sample SAMEA4835626, study PRJEB28245) | human gut metagenome | biome: gut microbiome; material: fecal sample | place: Denmark | collected 2008
GAAAAGGAACTGTTAGTGGCGTAATTGCCAATATGGTAACTCTTATCGTTGACGGCCCTGTGGCACAGAATGAGATATGCTATATCTTGCTGGGAAACGACAGGCTGATGGCGGAAGTGATAAAAGTTGTAGGCAGTCAAGTATATGTACAAGTTTTTGAAAGTACCCGTGGCTTGAAGGTCGGCGCAGAAGCCGAGTTTACCGGTCATATGCTTGAAGTGACATTGGGTCCCGGCATGCTTTCGAAGAATTACGATGGTTTGCAGAACGACCTTGATAAAATGGAGGGTGTCTTCTTGAAGCGAGGACAGTATACCTATCCGTTGGATAAAGAAAAGAAATGGCATTTTGTACCTTTGGCAAAAGCTGGCGATAAAGTAGGTGCAGCCGATTGGTTGGGTCAGGTAGAAGAGAACTATCAGCCGCTGAAGATCATGGTGCCCTTTGAAATGAAGGGACAAGCCACTGTTAAATCTGTTGTGGCAGAAGGCGATTATCACATTGAAGATACAATTGCTGTGCTGATTGACGAAGAGGGAAAAGAAGTCCCCGTCAACATGATACAGAAATGGCCGGTAAAACGGGCTATGACCAATTACAAGGAAAAACCACGTCCCTTCAAACTGTTGGAAACCGGTGTTCGTGTGATAGACACCGTTAACCCTATTGTAGAAGGTGGTACAGGATTTATTCCCGGTCCGTTTGGTACGGGCAAGACGGTGTTGCAGCATGCCATCTCCAAACAGGCAGAAGCTGATATCGTAATCATCGCAGCCTGTGGTGAACGTGCCAATGAGGTAGTGGAGATTTTTACAGAATTCCCCGAGCTGATAGACCCGCATACCGGTCGTAAGCTGATGGAGCGTACTATCATCATTGCCAATACTTCGAACATGCCGGTTGCGGCCCGTGAGGCATCTGTCTACACAGCGATGACCATTGCCGAGTATTATCGCAGCATGGGATTGAAAGTATTGCTGATGGCCGACTCGACTTCACGTTGGGCACAGGCACTTCGCGAAATGTCCAACCGTATGGAAGAGTTGCCTGGTCCGGATGCATTCCCGATGGACTTGTCTTCGATTATCTCCAACTTCTATGGCCGTGCCGGCTATGTAGTTTTGAATAACGGTGAGACGGGTTCTATTACATTTATCGGAACCGTATCTCCTGCGGGTGGTAACCTGAAGGAGCCTGTTACGGAAAACACCAAGAAAGTAGCCCGCTGTTTCTACGCTCTTGAACAGGACCGTGCGGACAAGAAACGTTATCCGGCCGTAAACCCGATCGATTCTTATTCGAAATACATTGAATATCCTGAATTCGAGGCTTACATCTCCAAGCGTATCAACGGCGAATGGATTGGCAAGGTGAATGAGATAAAGACCCGTTTGCAGCGCGGTAAGGAGATTGCAGAGCAGATCAACATCTTGGGTGATGATGGTGTACCGGTAGAATATCACGTTATCTTCTGGAAATCGGAACTGATAGACTTTGTTATCCTGCAACAAGATGCTTTTGATGAGATAGATGCTGTCACTCCGATGGAGCGTCAGGAAGAAATCCTGAATATGGTAATTGACATCTGTCATACGGACTTTGAGTTTGACAATTTCAATGAAGTCATGGATTATTTCAAGAAGATGATCAACATCTGCAAGCAGATGAACTACTCAACCTTTAAGTCGGAACAGTACGAAAATTACCGTAACCAATTGAAAGAGTTGCTTGAAGAACGTAAAGCCTAAACAAAAGGTTTAATAATCATCGATAGACCGTATCGAAAAACTGAATTATAAAATTGCTAATTATTGTAGATTTATAAAATGGCAACAAAAGCATTTCAAAAAATATATACCAAGATCACTCAGATAACGAAGGCTACCTGTTCGCTGAAGGCAACTGGGGTCGGTTATGATGAGTTGGCAACCGTTAATGGTAAATTGGCCCAGGTGGTAAAGATTGCAGGAGATGATGTTACCCTGCAGGTATTCGAGGGCACCGAAGGTATCCCCACCAATGCAGAAGTTGTTTTTCTGGGGAAAGCGCCTACGATTAAAGTGAGCGAACAGCTTGCCGGACGTTTTTTCAATGCATTTGGTGATCCGATTGATGGAGGTCCGGAAATAGAAGGAGAAGAAGTTGAAATTGGTGGTCCGTCTGTGAACCCGGTTCGCCGTAAGCAGCCGTCGGAACTGATTGCTACCGGTATAGCAGGTATTGACCTGAACAATACACTGGTTTCGGGACAGAAGATTCCGTTCTTTGCAGACCCGGATCAGCCGTTCAACCAGGTAATGGCCAATGTGGCATTGCGTGCCGAGACCGACAAGATTATCCTGGGCGGTATGGGTATGACGAACGACGACTACCTGTACTTCAAAAACGTATTCTCGAATGCAGGTGCGCTCGACCGTATTGTCTGCTTTATGAATACGACCGAGAATCCTCCGGTAGAACGTTTGCTGATACCTGACATGGCACTGACTGCTGCTGAGTATTTTGCGGTGAAGAACAATGAAAAAGTTCTGGTACTGCTGACCGATATGACTTCATATGCCGATGCGCTGGCCATTGTGTCGAACCGTATGGACCAGATTCCTTCGAAAGACTCAATGCCCGGTTCGCTGTATTCCGATTTGGCTAAAATATACGAGAAGGCCGTACAGTTCCCCAGCGGAGGTTCTATCACCATTATTGCCGTGACTACCTTGTCGGGTGGTGACATTACCCATGCGGTACCTGATAATACCGGTTATATCACCGAAGGACAGTTGTTCCTTCGCCGCGACAGTGATATCGGTAAGGTTATTGTCGACCCGTTCCGTTCTTTGTCGCGTCTGAAACAGCTTGTTACCGGTAAGAAGACCCGTAAGGACCATCCACAGGTGATGAATGCTGCTGTCCGTCTGTATGCCGATGCTGCTAATGCCAAGACAAAACTGGAGAATGGTTTCGACCTGACGAATTACGACGAACGTACGCTGGCATTTGCCAAGGATTACTCCAATCAGCTGTTGGCGATTGACGTGAACCTCAACACAACCGAAATGCTGGATGTAGCATGGAGTCTGTTCGGCAAATATTTCAAGCCGGAGGAAGTGAATATCAAGAAAGAACTTGTGGATCAGTATTGGCCGAAAGCCGGTAATTGATGTTCAAGCATTGATATAGTTCTGAATATTTTAATTTAATTCTTTAGTTTGCAAAGTGGCTATAAAGTTTCAATACAATAAAACTTCTCTTCAGCAATTGGAGAAACAATTGAAAGTGCGTATGCGTACTCTGCCTATTATCAAGAATAAGGAGAGTGCCTTGCGTATGGAAGTGAAGCGCTGTAAGGTGGATGCTGCCGCATTGGATGAAAGTCTGGAGAAAAAGATTCAGGCATATGAGACTATGTTTGCCCTTTGGAATGAGTTTGACACTTCATTGATAAGGGTTAGCGATGTCCACCTTGGCGTGAAGAAAATCGCGGGAGTGCGAGTGCCGATACTTGAAAATGTAGATTTCGAAATACGTCCTTATAGTCTGTTCAATGCTCCTAAATGGTATTCGGACGGACTGCATTTGCTCAAGGAACTGGCACATACGGCTATCGAACGCGAATTTGTCGTTGCCAAGCTGAACTTGCTTGAACATGCTCGGAAAAAGACGACTCAAAAAGTGAATCTGTTTGAGAAAGTTCAGATTCCGGGCTATCAGGATGCATTGCGGAAGATCAAACGGTTTATGGAAGATGAAGAAAATCTTTCAAAATCGTCGCAGAAGATCATGAAATCTCATCAGGAGAAAAGAAAGGAGGCGGAAGCATGATTACGAAAATGAAGAAACTGACATTTCTTGTGTACTACAAGGAATATGAGGAATTCCTCAGTCAGATTCGTGAATTGGGAGTTGTACATATTGTCGAAAGACAGTGTGGGGAGATGGATGATACGTTGCAGAATTTTATGCAGAAACGTACCCTCTATAAGAACACACTTGCCAGTATGTATAATCTGGCTGAAAAAACGGTGGATGCCAATGTACATGCCGGTGTTTCTGCCGACGAGGTAGTCAGCACTTACGAAGGTCTGCAGAATAAGATACAGGATTTGAATCAGCGTGTACCGCAGCTTGACAAAGAAATAGCCCAAATGGAAGTTTGGGGCGATTTTGATTGGAAGGTTGTTTCCAGCCTGAAAGATCAGGGATGGGATATCCAGTTCTTCATGTGTTCTGAAAAAGATTTTGATGAAGAATGGATAGAGCAGTACAATGCTATCAAAGTTCAGGAAAGGGGAGGACATCTCTATTTTGTTACTGTCAATCATGGTCCGGTTGATCTGGAGATGGAACCGATCCGTTTGCCTTCACAAAGCTTGTCGGAGCTGAATGCTGCAAAAGAAAGCCTTTTGCAGGAATTGGCTCAGGCAAATGCCGAATTGAAGAATTTCTGCAAAACTCACTATCACACACTGGAGGAAGGACAACTTCAGCTACAGGGTGAGATTGATTTGTGGAAAGTAAAACTGAACAGCCAGCAGATGGCTGAAGGAACAGTTGTGTTGCTGGAAGGCTGGATACCGGTCGATAACGAGGAAGAAGTCAAGAAATTCCTGGATGCGAGTGGTGTCTACTATGAGATACGTAATGCGAACAAGGAGGATAATGCTCCGATTAAGCTGAAGAATAATGCCTTTACCCGCATGTACGAGGTATTGACCAAGATGTATGGTATGCCTGATTATGCCGAGTTCGACCCGACACCCATTCTGGCACCTTTCTTTTCGCTGTTTTTCGCTTTCTGTATGGGCGATGCAGGTTACGGACTGGTGCTGATAGCTTTGGGATTCGTACTGAAAAAGAAGATGTCGAAATCGCTCAGCGGTATGATGAATCTGGTAATCACGTTGGGTGTCTTTACCACTGTGATAGGTGCTGTATTGGGAACCTTCTTTGGCGTCAGTCTGTTCGATCTGGATCTTCCGGATAGTCTGAAGCAGTTCATGATTGTTGGTAAGATAGGCGAGACTACTTACGACAAGCAGATGCTGCTGGCTTTGATTATCGGTGTGGTTCACATCTGTATTGCAATGACCGTGAAGGCTGTATGCTCTACGGTGCGTTACGGATTCAAGGAATCGCTCAGTGCCTGGGGATGGCTGCTGCTGGTAGTCGGATTTGTGCTTACCGGTGGCTTATCTTTCTTCGAGGTTATTTCCGAGAACGTTTCTACGTGGGCATTTATCATTATCGGCAGTATTTCGGCCATAGGCATTTATCTGCTGAATAATATTCACCGCAATGTCTTCGTCAACATCGGAGCCGGTGTTTGGGATACTTATAACATGGCTACCGGTCTGATGGGTGACGTTTTGTCGTACATCCGTCTTTATGCCTTGGGATTGGCAGGCGGTATGCTGGGAGGCGTATTCAACCAGCTGGCGTTTATGGTGAACGACGCTGCCGGTCCGGCTTTAGGCTGGCTGTTCTGCGGCTTGATTCTCGTGTTTGGCCATGTGCTGAACATTGCGATGTCTTGTTTAAGTGCATTTGTGCATCCTCTTCGTCTGACATTCGTGGAGTATTTCAAGAATTCAGGTTATGACGGCAAGGGAGAAGCTTACCGTCCTTTTACAACAATAAAAAAACAAATAGATTAAAAACTCATAAAAATTAGAAACATTATGAATGAAATTTTAGGTTATCTCGGTTTAGGTTTGATGTTTGGACTGGCAGGAATTGGTAGCTGCTTTGGTACAACAATCGCAGGAAATGCGGCAGAAGGTGCATTGAAGAAAGATCCTTCCAAGTCGGCCAGTTACATGATTTTGTCTGCTCTTCCTGCTACGCAGGGTCTTTATGGCTTCGTAGCTTTCCTGATGTCGATGGGTAGAGACTTTGCTACGGAAGGTCCGTTGATGTTGGGTATTGGTCTGGGAGTAGGTCTGGTATGCTTATTCTCTGCTATTCGTCAGGGACAGATTTGTGCGAATGGTATCGTAGGTATTTCCCAAGGTCACGACGTGCAGGTTAATACCATGATTTATGCAGCTCTTCCTGAGTTCTATGCCATTCTTGCGCTGGTAGCAGCTTTGATGATATAATATTAGCATATCGTTTCAAACATTTAAAGAGCCCGGAACATTTCCGGGCTTTTTTTGTAGCTTGTTGTATATATGTGTGTGACAGACTTTCCTCTTCACGGATCTCCTTTTCATGGCTGCATTCCTTCGTAAAAAGGAGAAGAGGCAGAGAACGGGATATGTTATATTTTTGTATATTTGCCCGATTTATTGTCGGGCACTTTAGGAATTGAACATAGAGCTTAAAAAATTGTTCTATAGTCTGTGCAGGCTGTTTTGTACAAATTCAGTTTGAAATATCTGCATTTGTTAGGTGCTCTTTATTAAGTATATTGAGAAGATGAAAGTAAAATTTATAAGTTTGGCAAGTGGCAGTAGCGGAAATTGTTATTATATAGGTACAGAGAAATATGGAATATTGATTGATGCGGGTATTGCTGTGCGTACCATTAAAAAGACACTGAAGGAAGTAGGAATTGAAATGGATATGATACGTGCGGTTTTTGTCACTCACGACCATGCCGACCACATCAAAGCCGTAGGAGGCTTGGGAGAAAAGCTGAATATCCCCATTTACACTACTGCCCGTATTCATGAAGGAATCAATCGTAGCTATTGCATGACGGAGAAACTTCACACTTCTGCCCGTTATCTGGAAAAGCAACAGCCTATGCAATTGGAGGATTTCAGTATTGAATCGTTTGAAGTCCCTCACGACGGTACGGATAATGTGGGATATTGTGTTCAGATTGATGGCAAAGTTTTCTCCTTTCTTACCGACCTTGGCGAAATAACTCCGACCGCCGCACATTATATTCTGAAAGCTAATTATTTGATATTGGAAGCCAATTACGACGAGGAAATGTTGCGGATGGGAACTTACCCGCAATACCTGAAGGAACGCATCAGCAGCCGGACCGGACACATGAGCAATATGGAAACAGCCAGTTTCCTGGCGGAAAATATTAGCGATCGGCTGAAATATATATGGCTGTGCCATTTGAGCAAGGATAACAATCATCCGGAACTTGCGTATAAAACTGTAGAATGGAAACTGAGAGAAAAGGGTATCATTGTTGGCAAGGATGTCCAGCTGTGTGCCTTGAAGCGTACAACTCCTTCAGAACTCTATGAATTTGAGTGAGAAAAAGACAAAAGTATATGAGGGGAAGAAAAAATACCGAAAAAAGTTTGTAGCTTAGAATAAAAAGCGTATCTTTGCACCCGCAAAAATGAAAGAGATGCACTCTTAGCTCAGTTGGTAGAGCAACTGACTCTTAATCAGTGGGTCCAGGGTTCGAATCCCTGAGGGTGTACAAAAAAATAAGTTTAGTTAAAAATAAGAAAGGGACATATCTGATTGGGTATGTCCCTTTCTTATTTTTTATCAACAAACAGACAAATGATTTTGGATCAGCGGATATTCGCATTGCCCGTCTGGAGCGTGCGGCAATTATCCTGTTGGAGAATGATGAAGTGCGTATCCGTGATGTGGCTTACGAACTGGGCTTTTCTACTCCAAGTTATTTTACCCGTTGCTTTATGCAGCATTATGGTATGACTCCGAAAGATTATGTAGCGTCAAAGAAAAACGAAAATTCATCCTCGGACTGATTGTATAGTGGTAGAATTCTTTCAATTTTATATTCAAATTCTGCTATTTTATGGTTAGGGACGTTTTCTTCTATTAACGGGTAGGATTTTTATCCTGATTCGACCGTCGTTTGTATTCCTTTGTGTTGCAAATAGCTGTGTAGATTTCAGCTATTGCAATTATAGTTAACCAATAATTTAAACTATTTTATTCTTATTCTATGGATGAAAATAAAAGAAAAGGGTACAGACGCGGTCGGATGCTGTTGTATAGCTGTCTGGCTGTGATGTCTTTGGGGGCAATGCCGGAAAGTTCATTTGCTTCTTCGGCCGCTCCTTCGGTTTATGAATTGCAACAGCAGCAGAGCCGGAAGGTAAAGGGTACTGTGATTGACGAAACGGGACAACCATTGATTGGTGTTTCTATTCGGGTACAAGGTTCCGATACGGGAGTAGTGACAAATGTAGATGGAGCCTTTGAAATTTCTGTGAAGACAAACGATCGTCTGGAGTTTACCTATATAGGTATGCAAAGCCAGACAATTAAGGTAGGAGCACAGAAATTTATTAATGTGACTATGCACGAGGATAGCGAAGTTCTAGATGAAGTCACTGTAGTAGCTTATGGAACACAAAAAAAAGAAACGCTGACTGGTGCTATTTCTTCTGTTAAGACAGAAGCTTTACTTCGTTCTCCCAATTCAAGTGTGGCAAATACTTTGGCAGGACAATTTCCCGGATTATCTTCTGTTGCTACTTCTGGTCAGCCAGGTAGAGAAGACCCTTCTATTTTTATTCGTGGAGTCGGATCTTTATCAGAAGCTGCATCTACGCCTCTTATTTTAGTTGATGGTGTGGAACGTTCATTTTTCCAAATGGATCCTAATGAGATAGAAAGTGTCACTGTTTTAAAGGATGCTTCTGCTACAGCTGTATTTGGTGTTCGAGGTGCTAACGGAGTTGTTCTTGTAACTACACGTCGTGGTGAAGAGGGAAAAGCTAAGATTTCGCTAACATCTTCCGTGGGTATTCAACAGCCTACGCGAATATTGGAAATGGCGGATAGTTATACTTATGCGACATTGTTTAATGAAATGAATGATAATGATCAAATGTCTAAACATACATTTGATGATTATACAGTTGAGCGTTTCCGACTTGGGGATGAACCGATTATGTATCCTAATACTAATTGGAGAGAGTATTTGATGAAAAATACTTCAGTACAGACCCAACATAATGTTAATATATCGGGTGGTACGAAAAATGTTCGTTACTTTATTTCTGCCGGCTTTTTATTTCAAGACGGTTTAATGAAACAGTTTAAGGAACTGGACTATAACAATAATTACAATTACACTCGTTATAACTATCGTAGTAATCTTGATGTAGATCTGACACCTTCTACTTTATTGAAAGTCGGGTTAGGAGGAATTGTTGGTGTGACTCATTCTCCCAATGCTACCAATAACGTTTATGACCTGTTTCATATTCTGGATATGTCTCAGCCTTTCGTTAGTCCCGGAATTGTTGATGGACGTTTGGTGAGAACCGATAGATCTAAATATCCAGGTATCATAATGGATGATACAAGTAGTGGATTGCAAAGATATTATGGAAGAGGCTATAACCAAAGCACTCAAAATACAATGAATATGGATTTGGCTTTAAGCCAAAAACTCGATTTTATAACCAAAGGCTTATCTGTAGAAGTAAAAGGTGCTTATAACACATCTTTTACAAGATTGGTAAGCCGAACCGGTAATGTCGAAGCCTTGGTTCCTTATTATAAGTCTTCAGTCGATAACCCTTCAATGTCTATGGATGATCCGTCATTTGATAAAACAATTGTCTATAAGATTGATCCGGGTACTACGAATCAGCGTTTGCAATATGGTGAGGATAACAGCCAGCGTGCCCGCGATTGGTATTTTGAGGCTAGCATACGCTATAATCGGAATTTCAACGGCCATAATGTAGGAGCTTTATTCCTGTACAATCAAAATAAGAAATATTATCCAGGATCTTGGACTTCTGTTCCTACTGCTTATGTTGGATTTGTGGGTCGTATTACGTATGATTATCAATCAAAGTATCTTGCAGAAATTAATTTCGGTTATAATGGCTCTGAAAATTTTGCTCCAGGAAAGCGCTTTGGAGCATTTCCTGCCGGATCTGTCGGCTATGTCATTACAGAAGAAGAATTTATGAAAAATCAACATGTTATAGATTTTCTGAAATTGAGAGCTTCTGTCGGATTAGTTGGTAATGACAATATGAGTGGTAATCGTTTTCTCTATTTACCAGATGCATACGAGGTGGATAAAAGTGGTGAGTATGGTGAATGGCGCGATAAGTTATTTGGTTATAATTTTGGTTACAATAACTACAATTCTATAATGGGAGCTATTGAAAGCCGTATTGGTAATCCCGATGTAACATGGGAGAAGGCTTTGAAACGGAATTATGGTATTGATGTGAACTTTTTAAGTAACCGACTTCGAATCAGTGCAGATGTATTTTTTGAGAATCGAAAGGACATTCTGATTAAGCGTAGTACAATTCCAGCTTTTTCCAGTCTCTCTTCCTCATTATTGCCTGTTGTGAATTTGGGAAAAGTCAATAATAAAGGATATGAAGTAGAATTGAAATGGAATGACCGTATTAAAGATTTCAATTATTGGATAAACACGAATGTTACTTATTCGAAGAACAAGATTATTGAGCAGGATGAGGTTGAGCCGAATGAACCTTATATGTGGAGTACCGGTAAGCCTGTAGGAACTATTTTGGGTTATGTTTTTGAACGTTTCTATAACGAGGATGATTTTACGTCTGATGGCACATTAAAAGAAGGATATGCAGATCCGGGAACAGTGGTCCACCCTGGTGATTGTAAATATGCTGACTTGAATAATGATGGAGTTATTGATACGGACGACGTTAAAGACATTGGGTACCCAACTCGTCCTGCATATACATTTGGCTTAAATTATGGCTTTAATTTTAAAGGTTGGAGTTTTACTATGAATTGGGCTGGAGCAGCGCAACGTTCTTTATTGTTGAGTGATAATTTCCGTAAACCTTTTAATGGTGGTTCATCTGGTCTATTGATGTTTCATGTTGATAATCGTTGGACTCCTGAGACGGCAGAAACGGCAACAATACCTCGATTCTCATCCAATAGTTTGAATCATAATACCTTGACATCATCTCTTTGGGTAAAGGATGGCTCATATTTCAAGCTGAAAACAGTACAATTAGGCTATACATTTACAAAAGGTATTATATTAAGAAAGTTGGGAATAACTCAGTTGGGAGTAACTCTAAGTGGTTATAATCTTTTGACTTTTGACAAGTTTGGTATTATGGATCCGGAATGTAATCCTAACGGAAGTAACACATATCCTATAACTAAAATATATAATTTAGGATTAAATATAACTTTCTGATTAAAACATGATATGATTATGAATAAATGTTTACTTTTTGGTATTCTCTCTTCAATGCTGCTTGTTGGAACTGCATGCGAAGATTTTAAATTTGGAAATGATTTTTTGGATAAACCCATAACAACAGATATTACTATTGATACGGTTTTTAATCATAAAAAGTATGCCGATCAGATATTGGCGCAAGCTTATCATTCTTTGCCGGATTTTCTTCCAAAAAGTGGAAGATTTGCATGGTCAATGTTGGATTGCTTAACCGATATAGGTGATTGTGTCGGATCAGGTGGAGCAGACCGAACGTATTATGCGGGACAGGTAACAGCTGCAACGGAAGTTGGCTTAATGCCATATCGTTTGACAGATGACGCTCTTCAGATTGACTCACCGACTTCTGGTATTCGTATATGTTACATTTATTTGGAAAATGTAGATCGCGTACCTGACATGACAGAAGCTGAAAAAATGATACGTAAGGCAGAAGTCAAGGTGATAATAGCCTATCATTATATGGATATGTTACGGTACTATGGTGGTATGCCTTGGATTGATAAGTCATATAAACCCAGTGATGAACTGAAATTTACGCGCATGACCGTAGAAGAGCACGTTAATAAGATTGTAGAACTCTGTGATGAGGCTGCTGGTATATTGCCATGGTCGGTAAGCGCTGAAGAAGAGGGGCATATGACTGCTGCTGCAGCTTTAGGATTAAAAAACCGGGTTTTACAATTTGCTGCTAGTCCGTTGTTCAATTCAGAGCAACCTTTTTTAGAAGGCGAAGCCTCGGAATTGCATTATACGTGGTACGGTAATAAAGATAATACGCGTTGGCAAAGGGCACTCGATTCTGGTTTGGAATTTTTGGAGGCAAATCAGCAAAATGGGGATTATTATAAATTGGTAAATACAGGTAATCCGAGAGAAGATTATTTGGCCGGCTATTTCAATCGTTGTAATCGTGAAGTCTTACTTCCCACACACCGATATACTACAATTAACCACCAATGGTTCTATTCTTTGTATGTTTTAGCATGGGGTTGGACTTGTCCGACTGCTGTATATGCGGATATGTTTGAGATGAAGGACGGAACTCCGTTTGACTGGAATAATCCGGAACATGCCGCCCATCCTTTTTTCGATGAAAATGGAGAAATGGTTAGAGACCCTCGAATGTACGAGACATTAATCGTCAATGGTGATAAGTTTAGGGGAAGAACGGCAGAAATTTATCAAGGAGGCCGTGAAACTTGGGAAGGAACCAGTACAACCTTAGGAGCCTTGACTTATAATGGGTATGGTATGCGTAAGTTTATATTGGACCAAGATACTGAACTGTTCGGAAAATTTTATCAATGCCCTCATATTCGTATTGCTGAAATTTATTTGGATATTGCCGAAGCAATGAATGAATTAGGAAAGGCTAACGAGAAAGATCGTTTTGGACGTGATGCTTACGACTATGTAAATCTGGTCAGAAATCGAGTTGGAATGCCTGAATTGGATCGTGAGAAATATCCGGCAGGTGAAGATTTGCGTAATGCAATTTTGCATGAAAGGGCTGTTGAATTTGGATATGAAGAGGTATGCTATTTTGATATCATCCGTTGGAAAAGGGTCGATTTGCTCCGTACAGAACAATATCGCTTAAAAGCAACTCGAAATGCTGATGGAAGTATGACATACCGTAAAGATACAGATATGAAATATCCAAATAGAATGTGGGTTGAACGATGGACGGATCGTTTTTATCTTCTTCCGATTCCTGTATCAGAAATAAACAAGAAATATGGTCTGATTCAAAATCCGGGATGGGAATAATGTATATTCTATGTATTCTTAAAATTTTGTAATATAATGAGGACGAAATATATACTGATAGTTTGGTGTATCTTAATATTGCCGACTATAGCTTTTGCACAATCAGATTTTAATGAGAGAGAAACTTCCGCCATTTCAGTGATAAAGGCGGATGATCTGGAGAAAGATGCATCTCCAAATCCTTATAATACATTGTATGGCTTGTTGCCGGGTTTGTCAGTATTGCAACAAAGTGACTGGAATGCTAATCCGAATTTGTTTTTGCGTGGCAGGCAGTCTCCGTTAGTGGTAGTTGATGGTTTTCCCCGTTCTTTGGACTTCCTGTCTACTGTCGAGATAGAATCGATAGAGGTTTTAAAAGATGGAGCTGCTACTTCTATATGGGGAACACGTGGTGCCAATGGAGTGATTTTGGTAACGACTAAACGGGGTAAAAAACAGAAACGTGATATATCAATTAACTACAGTCATGGTCTGGGATTGCTGATTAACCAGCCTGAAGTGGTTGATGGTTATACCTATGCTATGGCACGCAATGAAGCGTTGTATTATGATGGACTTGATTTGCAATACAGTCAATCAGATTTAGATGCTTTTCGCAGTGGAAAATATCCGGAACTATTTGCGAATACGGACTGGGCAAATGAAGCTTTAAGAAATCATACAGTCAACAATCAATTGGATTTGACCTTTTCCGGAGGAGGTGAAAAAGTTAGATATTTTACAGCGTTGACATATAAAAATGATTTTGGTGTGCTTAATCATCAGTATACTAAAAATGAACGTTATAATTCGCAGTATCGTAAGTATGAAATGAATTTGCGGATGAATTTGGATGTAGATTTGACACCTTCTACTTTGGTAAAGTGGACAATGTTGGGACGTTTGAAAGAAACTACTCAGCCTCGGGATTACGATTTTTCTTTGATATACAATACTCCGTCTGCTGTTTATCCGGTAAAGACTGCCAGTGGACATTGGGGAGGTGATTTAATATATACACGAAACCCTATTGCAAGTTTTTCGGATTATGGTTATCATAAAGAAAATCCTCGTGCACTGTTAGCTGATTTGCGCATTTTACAAGATTTATCATCTATTACTCCGGGATTATCGGCTGAGTTTGCAGTTGCATATGATAATTATGCTGTTTACATTGATGAGGGAGTTAAGACATATAGCTATGAAGTAAATTCCCCTGTATTTAATGAAAGCATAAATGAATATGATCAAAATTCTGAAATCTATGGAACAGACGGTGCTTTGAGCATTAATTGCTGGGGCATGAGCAACCAGTATGTATCTGCTAATATAGAAGGCAAAGTTTTGTATAATCGTACATTTAATCTTCATACAATAGATGTTGGCGGTATTTATCGTCTGGAATATTATTCTGCTCTCGGACGTAACAATACAAATAAAAGATTGTATTACACTGGTACAATAGGTTGGGATTATTCACAGAAATATATGGTTGATGCTACATTTTCACATGTTGGGACAAGTAGATTGCAAAGTGGAAACCGATATCGTTTTTATCCTTCAGTTTCTGCTGCATGGTTGATATCCAAGGAAGATTTTATGCAGAACCTGTCTTTCATTGATTTTTTGAAGTTACGTTGTTCATGGGGGCAAGCTGGTAGTGACGATATTGCTTATGATTTGGATAAGCATTACTGGTCTGGCTATGGCAATTATTTTTATGGCGATGGTAACATTTCAATGGGAGGTATAAAAGAGGGCACTCCTGCTATTAACAACCTTACTCTGGAACGTGTGAATAAGTATAATGTAGGTATCGACCTTCAATTACTAAAGAAATTATCTTTGACAGCTGATGTGTATATGCATAAATATGATAATACATTGATTGATGTTTCAAATTTGTATTCGTCAGTTTTTGGTAATTCCATACCATTACAGAATATGGGTAAATCAGAATATAAAGGATTTGAATTATCGGCAACGTGGAGAGATCAGATTGGTAAAGACTTGAAATATTATGTAGGTGCTAATGTATCCAGAGTCAAAAGCGAAGTCATAGAAAATGGTGAAGGATACAAGGAATATGTTTATATGTCGGGAAAAGGGCTACCTGTAGGCCAGATTTTCGGTTTGGAAGCAATCGGTTATTTTAATGACCAGGAAGATATTGATGCGTCTCCTCAACAACAGTTCTCGACAGTGTCTCCGGGTGATATAAAGTATAAAGATCAGAATCAGGATAATGTTATTGATTATAGAGATGTTGTTGCTATCGGGCACTCTGGTTCTATCCCTGAATGGTATGGCGGTTTGCAATTGGGACTGGAATATAAAGGTTTCGGAATAGACCTCTTGTTTCAAGGTGCTGCAGGTCTGAGCAGATTACTGAACGCGTCGAGCGTATATCAGCCATTACGTAATAATACAAATGTTTCTAAATGGTATATGGAAGATAAAATCCGTTGGACAGAAGAGACTAAAGATGTAGCTAATATGCCGCGCCTTTCAACTTTGGACAATGCAAACAATTACCAGACAAGTACACAATGGCTTGTGGATGGCAGTTACTTGAAATTACGTAATATAAATGTCTATTATAATTTGCCTAAGAAATGGATCATGCCGTTAAGAATGGAGAATTGCCAAGTTTATTTGCGTGGAAATAATATCTTCTCCTTGGATCATGTACCTTATTTGAACTGTGAAAGTATGAGTGTGAATTATCCTGATATAGCGTCTGTCTATGCAGGAGTAAATATCAAGTTTTAATATTTGTATGTTATGAGAATCAATAAGATATTTCTTTCGATATTTGCAAGTTGTTCATTGACAGCTTGTAGTTATTTGGATTTTGACGAATCGGTAGGCCAAACAAAAGAAGAAGTTTATTCTACGTTTGATAATATTCGTCAATTGGTGACAGGAGTTTACTCCTTTCTGCCTCAGGATTTCGGAGTTATGGGAAATGCACTCCGGGAGTCTGCTTCTGACAATGCCATATATGTATGGAATACAAGCGCTGTATACAAGATCTATGAAGATAAGTGGTCTCCTTCTATTACTATCGATGATGTTTGGGGAACTATGTATACAGGGATTCAGGCTGCAAATTCTTATTTGGAGAATTATAATGAAGAGTATTTGGAGCGGTTATCTTTGAATGCTGATTATAAAGAGCAGATAGAGAAGTTCAGAATGTATCCCTTTGAAGTACGGGCTTTGCGTGCTTTCTATTATTTTGAATTGATAAAACGCTATGGCGATGTACCGTTGGTGACCAAAACTTTGCAATTAGATGAGGTAAACAGCCTGAAAAGAACTCCTTATACGGAGGTTGTTGATTTCATCGTTCGTGAATGTGATGAAATAGCCCCTCAATTGCCTATCAGACAGAATGACTTTTATTTGGAAACCGGCCGTGTGACTAGAGGTATGGCAATGGCTTTGAAAGCAAGAACGTTGTTGTATGCAGCCAGTCCGTTGCATAATACATCCGGCAACCGGGAATTATGGAAAAAAGCGGCAGAAGCTGCGTATGATCTTATAGAGACAGGATGGTATAGCTTACCCAATATTGATAATGATCCCATTTATGATGTAAATGGTGGAAATGAAATCTTAAAATCTTCACAATTGATATTTGAACGTCGTAATGGTGATAGTGACAGTTTTGAACGGCTGAATTTACCTATTGGCTTTGAAGGAGGAAATAGTGGTAACGTGCCTACACAAAATTTGGTAGATGCTTATGAAATGGTCTCTGGCGAGTCGTTCAGTTGGGATAATCCTGAACATGTGAAATTTCCTTATGAAGATGAAAACGGAAACAAGACCAGAGATCCTCGCTTTTATAAGACAATTGTTTATAATGGTTCAAAGTTAATGAATACGGTAGTAGAAACCTTTGAAGGTGGAAAGAATGGTTTACCTTTGGTCGGAGCAACGCCGACAGGCTATTATTTACGGAAATACATTAATGAAACAGTTTCATTATCACCGGAAAATCCTATAAGTAAACCCCATCATTATATTTTGTTCCGGTATGCAGAGATTTTGTTGAATTATGCTGAAGCTATGCACGAATGGCAAGGAGGAAATAATCCTGATTATACAGATAATGAATTTCCACTGTCTGCAAGAGCGGCTCTTAATATGGTACGTAATGCTGCTAATATGCCTGATATTACGGAATCAGGTTCTGCCTTTACAGAACGACTTCGCAATGAACGACGTATAGAACTTGCATTTGAAGACCATCGCTATTGGGACATTCGCCGTTGGAAGATGGGTGAGAAAGTTCAAGACATATATGGGGTTAAAATAACGAAATCGGGTACATATACTAATGTCTTTTCCTGATTTAACTAGACGCTTTTTT
>ULPI01006248.1_pt1 | contig 17261 bp, 11 predicted proteins | sample 1953381 | NCBI WGS metagenome assembly ULPI01 (sample SAMEA4835626, study PRJEB28245) | human gut metagenome | biome: gut microbiome; material: fecal sample | place: Denmark | collected 2008
CATAATGGCAATCCCTGCTGTAATCAGTAGTCCTGCGACCACTTTTCTTATGCTCATATTATTCACTCTCCTATCGTGTTCTGCCCTCTCTGTCGGCTGGATAAGCACCTTTATCCTCTGCAACAATTGCTGCAGATTCCATCCTGTCATCTGTTTCTCTTTCTTTCTCCGGTCCGCTCAGGTCTGCATCCACAGCCTTTGCGTTCTCAAGGTCAAGCTGGGCATTCAGTTCACACTGTCTTGCCAGCTTTTCATTCAGTTTTTCACTGTACGCAAATGGCTTGTCATACTCTGCCTTTGAAGCTTCAAGGTCATTCTGGTACTGCTCAATCTTCTTCTCCAGAAAGTCCACATTTTCATGCAGCCCGTTGAACAGATTTTCAAGCTTCACCATGCTTCCCACAGGACTTGTGGAAAGTTCAGCCTTGTACTCTGTCTTTCCTCTAAGCACCATATAATTGATACCCAGGAAATTCTTTTCTACCAGCAGTTCAAATCCATGAAACTTACCGATAGCTGTCGTCTCTCCGGTCTTACATTTGCTGATAGCTTCAAGCATCATCGTTCCGCCATCCACTCGCTCTGTGTAAGTTGCTTTGCCTATGGTAATGGAAAATTCCGGATTATCAATCAGCTCTTTATCCCTTGCTTTTACATCCTCTCTTACATTGGCAAGCTTTTCGGTTGCTGTCTTAATGAGCTTCGGGTACTTAATCATAAAGTTATCCTGCAAGCCATATCTCTGATTGTCATAGGATGCCTTTAAGAGCTTTAATCTCTGGACATCATTGTCAATCTCCATCTTCTCACGAATAAGAGGATTGCCTGTGGCAACCGCCTTAATCTCTGCATAGGAAAGTGTTGCCTCGTCGATATCCTCACAGCTTCGGCTCACAGCCTTGCTTGTCATGACCTGACTGATGAATCGCTGCTTATTCTCGACGAGTGACCAGTTGTATGCATCAAAGGTTCCTTTGGTGACATATCTGTAGATTGCAACCTCTTCATTTTCGTTGCCCTGCCTGATGCCTCGTCCCTCTCGCTGTTCTATTGAGCTTGGCTTCCAAGGACAGTCCACATGATGCATTGCAACAAGGTGTGTCTGCACATTTACACCTGTTCCACACTTGTCCGTTGAACCGATAAGAACTTTCTTTTTACCTGTCCTCATCTCCTTGAAAAGTGCGTCCCTCTGTGCATCCGTCTTGGCATCATGGATAAATGCTATCTCTTCTGCCGGAATACCATACTGGATAAGAGTTTCCTTCAGATAATCATAAATAGTGAAGTCCTTATCCGGTCCCGGTGTGCCGATATCCGAAAAAATAAGCTGGCAGCCTATATGACCGTTGGCATTTCCTTTCTCATATTCTTTCCACACATTTTCTGCCACCTTATTGAGCTTTCCATCCGGATTATTTGGTGCATCCTTATCAATCAGTCTGGCATCCGTTCCAAGAAGTCTTGCCTCATGGGTAATCTTCAGGAAGTTATCCTCGCTTGGATCAACTCCATCGCCTCTGATACGCTCTGCCCTCACAACAAAATCTTCCATGACCTGCTTTACATACCAGTCAGGCTCCGACTCCACTATGATAGGCTTGCCTCCACGGAGGGCTGGCACATCAAGGTCAAGCATGTCTGCGGTCTGCACATCTGCTACCTCCCTGAAAATGTTCATAAGCTCCGGCAGATTCGTAAACCTATTAAATCTGCTCTTGAAACGGAACCCGCTTCCCTCTACAGTAAGCTCCAGTGCTGTTGTCACTTCACCAAAGTTTGCTGCCCATGAATCAAAGTGATAAATCCCCATCTCTTCAAGTGCCGCTTTCTGTAAGTAAAGCTGCATGACATACATCTCACACATGGTATTGGATATCGGTGTACCTGTTGCAAACACAATACCCCAGCCATCATTTATCTCTGACAGATACTGGCATTTAAGCTGCATATCCGTTGACTTCTTCGCTCCATTGCTGCTGATACCTGACACATTATTCATCTTGGAAAAAATCGCAAGGTTCTTAAAATTATGTGCTTCGTCCACCATGATAGAATCCACGCCAAGCTCCTCAAAGGTTATAAGATCATCCTTTCTGCTCTCATCAGATAGAGATTTCAGCTGTTCCTCCAGTTTTTTCTTCTGGCTTTCCATCTGTTTTACAGTCCAACGCTCTCCGTTACGCTCCTTCATCTCATCAATCGCATAGCTGATTTCATCAATCTGCTCATTGAGCATTCGCTCCTTTCTCTCTGCGGAGATTGGGATTTTCTCAAACTGCGAGTGCGACATAATGATACAGTCATAGTCACCTGTTGCAATCCTTGATACAAACTGCTTTCTGCGGCTCTTTTCAAAATCACGCTCTGTGGCAACTAAGATATTAGCTGACGGATAAAGCCTTAAAAACTCTGATGCAGTCTGACCGATAAGCGGCTTTGGAACAACCATGATGGTCTTATTTGCAAGTCCTAGTCTTTTCTGCTCCATGCAGGCAGCCATCATCTCAAAGGACTTTCCGGCTCCTACACAGTGTGCCAGCAGTGTATTTCCTCCGAGAAGGATTCTTGCCACAGCATTCTTCTGGTGTGGCTTTAGCTCAATCGCAGGATTCATTCCCGGAAACTGTAAGTGGCTTCCGTCATACTCTCGCAGACGGATGTTATTGAATGTCTCGTTGTAATATTCTACATACTTCTGTCTACGCTCCGGCTCTGAAAACAGCCACTCCTTGAACTTTTCCCTGATCATGTTCTGCTTTTCCCTTGCAAGCATTGTCTCATTCTTATTGACTTCATAATGATACCTGCCATCTCCGTCATCAATCCTGTCCCTTACTGTTACAGTTTTAAGATTCAGCGTATCCTCAAAAATAGAATAAGCATCCATGCGGCTTGTACCATAAGTCTTAGTAGCTGCCACTGAATGCTTATCCATGCTTTTATTCTCGATGAACCATTCCATGCTCATCTTATTTAAGTGTACCTGAATGCCTGTATTGTAAAACTGGCTTCTGACTGCCCTTGCCCGCCTTGGCGTATTGAGAAGTTCATAGATAAACTGCTCATAATCAAGCGGCTCAATCCATGTCGTACCAATCTTTACATCAATGTCTGATGCTTCAATCCATTCCGGCTGCACCTTTTCAAGTGCTGCCACATTGCCTGCAAATCTTTCTGCCTGTGGATTGTCTGTATCCGCTGCCATAGCCTTTGCTACACGAAGCTTGTCTCTCACATTTCCGGACAGATACTCGTCTGCTGTCTCCCAGCCGATGTCCGGATTGTTCTCGTTGTAACGGTCAGGATTTAGGAAAACCAGTCCGTCCAGCTCTTCCACAAGAACTGCTCTTCTAAGCTCTGCCAAAGCATCATCACTTAGCGTTATCTCATCCGCTGTCTGCCCGGACTTTTCTGCAAGCTTTTCCTTTGCATTAGTAATATCCGGCTCATAGATAGAAAGCATATAGGCAGGGTTTACATATCCAAATTCATTGACGGATACATTTAATGCTTCCACAGCAGTCTCAACCCTGTCTATGACAGTCTTTGCCTTAATCGTCTGCTTATAAAACATATCCGCTTTTTTCACCTCCCCGTCTTCATTTACTTCCTCAAGACTGCAAAGAAGCGGGTAATCGCTGTCATCCCTGAAAGCTATTCTGTTTGCTTTTGAAGTAATGGCTCCATACTGCTTTACAAAAGCATCATATTTTACATTAAGAAGTCTCTGTTTATCAGAAAGCTCCTCCTCGCTGCAGCCATCCATCTGGATATCAATCAGCTCTCTTGTTATCTGTCTGATTTCATCAAGGCTTCGGATTCGCTCCTCGGCAGTCTGTGATACTTCTTTTCTTACCATCTCGGAATTTTCCCTGTAATAGAGCTTTCCTTCAAAAAATGTGTAAGTGTAGTTTCTCACATCCGGATCAGCCGGGATAACTTCCTCCGTCTGCTCTGCCTCATCTGCCACTCTCTCAAAATCTGTCATCTGTACTTTGATATTACTGATAGCTTTGTTTAATGCTTCATACATATTGAAGTTCTCATCATCATTCACACAGACTGTATATCTGCTGTCCTGTCCGTAGATTCTTGTGTCATATTCCATGTGCCCAAGTATCATTTCCGGATGCTCTGCAAAATAAGAGTTGACTGCAATGCCATTCCCAGTTACACCAAGGTGCACCCAGTCCGGCTCAATGTCAATCTTTCTCTCCCTCTTCTGCAAAAACAGGATATCTGCTGTCACTTCGGTTCCTGCATTGTCTTTAAATGCAGTATTCGGAAGCCTTACTGCTCCCACAAGCTCTGCTCTTTCAGCCAGATACTTTCGGATAGTAGGATTTGCCTTATCAAGTGTTCCCTTTGTGGTGATTACTGCAACCATGCCTCCCGGTCTTACCTGGTCAAGTGCTTTTGCCAGAAAATAATCATGGATACGGAAGTTATACTTGTTATACTTCGGATCAAAGACCTTATAATCACCAAATGGCACATTTCCGACAACCACATCAAAAAAGTTATCCGGATATGTGGTATTCTCAAATCCTGTAATACTGATATTGGCATTCTGATAAAGCTGCTTTGCGATTCTTCCCGAAATGCTGTCAATCTCCACTCCATACAGCTTTGCTTCATGCATTGTTTCCGGCATACTTCCAAAAAAGTTACCGATACCCATGGATGGCTCTAATACATTGCCGCCTCTGAAACCAAACTGAACAAGTGCCGAATTCATGCACATGGCAATCTCCGGTGAAGTATAAAAGGCGTTATTTACCGTTGCCCTTGCCGCACTGTATTCCCCATCAGATAAAAGTTCTTTCAGTTCTGCATACTCTTTGCTCCAGCCTGCGTTTTCCTCGTCAAATGCCTGTGACAGTCCGCCCCATCCGACAAACTTCGACAGAACTTTCTGCTCCCCCGGTGTGGCAAGTCTGTTTTCTGATTCAATCTGCTTTAAAGTGCGGATTGCATCCATATTCCACTGGTATCTGGTCTTGGCTCCGCCTTTTTCCATTTTCCAGAGGTTGTAGTGGAAGTTGTGCTTCGTCTGCGCCGCATCATCTGAAGCTACATGTCCATTCTCATCAATCTTGGTATCCCAGCCATTCGCTATCGCTCTTTCCCTGGTTTCAAGACGATTGGCTTTTACACTATCCTCGATATCAAAGAATCTCTTATAGACCGGATTCATCTTATCCCTGTCAGCCTTCTGCTTTGTCTCCTGATAATACCTTTTCTGGTCTTCTCCGCAGTAAAATGGCTGTTTTACCATATAAGATAAGATTTCATATAACTCACGCCAGTCAAGTGCACCTTCCTTACGCACACCATTCCTGTTCTTATAGCTGATCTTCACATATCCGCTTCTGATTGAGTACTCCACAAGACCATACTTATTGTTGGAATATGCTTTTCTTTCTGCGTTATCTGTCCCTAATGCAATATCTCTGATAAGGTCAAGTTTATTTGGCATAAATGCAAAATCAGACTGCACCACATCCATAAGAAATGCCCTAAACGGAGTGTAGCAGCTGCAATCTGTCACAAGAATCTCTGCTGCATCACGCAGGTCTTCATCAAGCTTCTCAATACGCTTGGCATAATCAATTGGTGTAATATACTGAAGCTCTGATGGATCTTTTTCAGTTGTTTCAGCTTCTATCTCGGCACCATATTCTGCCTGTGTTACCATTCGGTCTTCATCGGCGGCTTCCTGTGGTGTCATGCCTTTTGCACTTACATAATCTCTGTTAGAAGCATAGCTCTCCGGCTCATCCGGTATTGCATAATCATCAATCTCTGATTCTGTCTCTTCCGGTTCCACTTCCCGGTATTCGGCATCAATGACCTCATCATCCTCACTGAGTCCGTCCATCGCAAGCTCATCAATACGAGGTGTCTCAGGCTGGTATTCCCCTGTAAGAATAAGGACACCAAGCTCTTTTTCGATATCTTTCCACGAAACATATCCTTCAACCTCTCCATCCTCATCTTTCCACTGAAAACGCAGTCCGTTCCCATGAAATGTGTCATATCCGTGCAGTCCCAGTCCGTCAACCGGCCAGCCTGCACCTCCCTGACCATATTCTGCTTTGATACGCTTTGCCCTGGTTCCTGCATCTATCTCTGTTTCAAAAATCTTACATACCCTGCCCTTGCCACCGATAAAGCCTGTACCTCTCATAAGCACCTGTTTGATATACTCAGCTGGTACTGTTGCAGACTTTTTGGGATTCAGGTAATTGTATTTACCTGCTAATGCAGCTTTTCTGTCCTGCTCGAACTGACGCATAAACTGATTATTGTTTTCGTCCTCAATATGAATGGTACCAATGCTTGCCTGCCCGTTCTGGTCGAAAAAAAAGGAAGCCTGTGTATATTCGGCTTCCTTACTAACACCCAATGAATTGATTTCATCAAGTTCCCTATTCAGTTCTGTATCATCTGATTCTAATGGAATCGCATCACTACCTGATTCAGTACCACTTCCTCTGCCTGCATTTTCGCCTGCCCCCTTATTTTCCACATCTCCATTGTCGATGACGGATTCTGTGGCTTGTGCTTCGCGAGATACTGCATCTCTAACTGGTCGTACAGCTGATTCGCTTCCTCCTCTACCGCTGACATCTTCTCGTACATCTTCCCGAATCTCATCAGCGTCTTGTATCTTGCCGGTTCGTTCTCCTTTAGATAGTTCATCGCCATCCTTCCGTATTTGCCCAGCTTCGTGAGATCCTCCGTCTCGTCCGGCATCTCTATCTGCGGATAAAGCAGTCCGTCCACTTCCTTGTAAGTCATTTCTTCTAACATATCCAATTCTCCTTTTGCTCTCGATTGCCTTTAAGTTACGACTAAATTCTCTAAGAACACTACAGGAGACATCGCATACAATGGAACCAAGACGGTAAATGATCTCTTCGTCTTTGATATTTACGATCTGACTAAAATCCTGTTCTTGCACAGATAAGTCAAATCCGCATCTCGTCCCTACAGCATACATGACACTTGCATATACAAGCTGCTCCATGTCCATTTCCTGCTGTAAGCCATTGCGTTTCTTACTTTCTTCCTTTATCACACTACCTGATAGCTGCATAAGCTCGGTCATTCGGTCTCCGAACTCTTCTTTTATTATAAGCCAAACATCTGTTCCTGTAAACTGTTTTAATATATTTTTTAGAGACTCCCTGTCGCTGTTATCGTACTGCTCAATCTGACCTTCTGACACAAGAAAATCCACATAATCTTTAAGATTTTCTCCCTCAAGATCCCATGTCAGCTTGACATTCTTCCCTCCGGTATCACTGATATCAAAAATATACCTCATGCGTGGATTCAGTGCTCTTGACGGGAAGATGGCGCAGCCTTTCGCACCACGCTTTACATATCTTCCCACCTTTTTCCAGGTATCATAATCTGCCATGAGTGTGCTTTTTTCCGGAGGTCTCTGAGCTGTTACCATAACGATATTGTCAAATTCATAGCGGTATAACTGACCTGCAACCTTTAACACATCCTTCCAGTTCTTTTCTGATCTGGTGATGTTACCAATCTCAGAATCGTATATCGCTTTGACCTTCATATCAACGCCCATACCTTTGTCCTCCTCTACTTAAACATCTCTGCAAACAATCCCTTAAAGAGCTTTAACTCATCCTTATCCAGCTCGATTGCAAATTCATTGTCGATTGCCTGTTTTTCGCATTTTTCCTTTTTCTTTGCAATCTTACGCACCACACGAAGAAGCACATAGCACTCCTTTGACTTTGCAATGCTCTGTTTAAAAGTCAGCCCATCCTCATCGACTGACTTCTGTGTCTGGTAGATAATCTCTTTTAACTTATCATTGATACCATCTACTTCCTCAAGAGAAATAATAACGGATACCATAGAAGCACCCGATCTGTCCCACTCCTTATGAAGTTCCTTTACTAAAAACTCCATGTTCTTAATTACTGTTGTTGAATCACTTTTCATCTTGTTCTTCCTCCGTTTTCTTTTAATGAAGAAGGGAGCTGACCTTCGCTGAATGGCGAGAAATCAACTCCCTTCATGTCCTCTGCTCCAAGGACTATCTGCTCTGCATAATACATATCCATTGCCTTATTGATGGCATCGTCAAGCGACTCTGCCTTTACTTTCTGTACTCGTGAAAGCACTTCTTTTATCTCAACATCAAATTCCTGTTCCATATGATATCGCCTCCTGTAAAAATCTCATCACCGGCTCTTTTCTTCCTTTACCTGTCTTTCCTTAAAGCCCTCATCGTACTTTCCATCTTCCAGCCTGTCGTAAAAACAGTCTTCTTCAATCGTTCCGAAATCCTCATACATCTGGTGAAGGAAGTCATTCTGCAGCTTCTTTGGCACATCATCATCCTTTGACATATCTTGATAAAAATAGAACTTCTGCTTTAACTTTGCCCTGTAATCATAGATATCCTCTATCTTTTCCGGTGTGCCATACTCCCTTTTGTATGCCTTGAAATTCGTGGTTGAGAGTGTGGAACCAAGATAAATGCCATGCTCCCACGATACCCCGATTGTGGTATTGTCCTTTGTAGGCTTCTCATCCTTCGGATAACGCTTATACTTTGTCGCACCAAGGGCGATTGTAAGAGAACCTGACTTCATATCCATCACCACAAGATTCCTTGGTGATAATGCTTCAAGCACCATGTAATCATGGTCATTGAAGTTATGAAATGTCTGTCCCCTTTCAAATGAGCGGTTCTCCATTTCATAATGCAGGTTAAAATCATCCACCCAGCCCTTATCAGTCATTCCAATCTCCTTAAGCTTTTCAACACATTCAGAAGAACTGGCTTCTTTATCAAACCGAAATTCTTTGGGATCGTTATAAAATCCCTGAAGAAAATGTCCCAGCTGAATATCATCCAGACAGAATCTCGCAGATACAGTTACATTTGCTGCCCTGTAATACTCTGTGAAGTTATCTGCTTCACCAAGCGTCCTTCCAAGCTGCAATAAATTGTCTGAAAGCTCTGACATGTCATCAACTGCTATAAAACTCTTATAATCATCCAGAGTCATCAGCATATTTGTCTCTGTTCCCTTGTCGTTTTCTGTTACCAGTATCATATCTTTTAAATCCATTCTTACCTCCAATCCCAGAGAGGGACTATGCCCTCTCTGCAAATTTCCTGTTATGGTCTTCCTATCACAACAATCTTTCCTGTGCTTGCCACATCCCGGTAAACCACACCAAGATTTTCATTAAGTGCCTCTACCACCTTGCCATTTCCGACATAAACTGCCACATGGCTGATGTTCTTATATCTTCCGTTGCCTGTGAAACTATAAAAGATAAGGTCTCCCGGCTGTAACTCATCAAAGGAGACAGTCTTTCCGGCTTCATCCAGTCCCTGTGCCTCCGCTGCCGCTGTGGTTGCACCGCCGTAACTAATATCCACACCTGCATCCTTCCACGAATAATAGGCTAAGGAGCTGCAGTCATAATAGTTACCGCTGTCCCTTAAATCCTGACTATAAGGGAAGCCAACTCTGTGAAGTGCATAGGAGCAGACTGTTTTCTGCCTGCTGTCTGTAATTTCGTTTAGGATGGCATTGATTTCATCCTCAGTCATGGAGCTTACTCCCGGACTTCCGCCTCCGCCGCCACTTCCGCTTCCGGCATATCCAAGCTGTCCCATAAACTCCGGACTCATGATCTGCTCAAGCATTTCCACCTGATCAGAATTAAATCCATAGACCGAAATCATATCCCTGTACGATTTTAGTGTGACATTCACATACAGAACCGACTTTGTGACAGTAGTTACATTGCCGTCTGCATCTGTTTCTTCCACATCCTTTGTTCCGGTGCTTGTGGTGTATGAACACATATCATTTACAACTGCCTGCAGCCAGCCTTTTGAAGTATCATTCATGACTGTTGCTGTATCTCCGACACCATGCTTGACCATATAGACTGCCATGATGTCATAGTAATTGCTTGGATTTTCTTCCATACCTTCATAATCCACATATACAAGCTCTCCAAGGTCATATCCGGTATGCTCATTCACTTTCGTATTCACATCCCGGTTAAACTCCTGCACATAAGCACTCGTTACTGTCTGCACGGTATCTCCTGATTCAAGTGGTGACAGAAATAAAGCAAATGGAGAATTGTAAATGATTGCTATCACCGCTATAACCGGAACCGCAATCATGGCAACTACAAGAACAAGTAATAAAAGCACCAATCCGATAATCGGTGCCGCTGCCTTTACCCAGGTAATCGCTTTTCGCACAATCAGATCCTTTACCAGCTTTGCCACGCTGTCCGTCTGATTCTCCTGTGCTTTCATCTTATCCAGAAAGAATTTTATCTTCCTGCTCCGGTTAGTCATCTTTTCATCCTTGACCTCTATGGACACACCTGCAGCTGTAGCAGCTGCCTTTGTCGCAGTTTTTGTTGCAACCTTGGCTGTTGTCTTGGCTGTTTCTTTTGCCGTCTCTTTAGCTACCGTCTTGGCAGTATCTTTGGCAGCTTTCTTTGCTGTCCTTTTTGCCAGCTTCTTTCCTGCATCTACCTTCTTGATACGCTTCCTTGCCTCGGATGCCGCCTTTTTTCTAAAAAGTACTGCACCCTTGGAAGCAGTTCCTGTAACAGGGCGGCTTGCTTCATATGCAAGATATGCTGCCTGCGATACCTCCTGCCCGCCTTCCACCTGCTCCGTTACTGCTCCGGTTGCAAGTGCTCCTGTTCTTCCTGCAATGTGAAGATTCGTGTTCTTGGTCTTGATGGAAGTGTTGGATTCTTTAAGGTTTCGCCTGAATCTTGATAATCCCTTATTCTTCGGCTCCGACTGATGAATGGTACTCTTGCGATAGGACTTACTTTTTTCATCAGCCCCCTTTGCACCGATAGTCTTAGGACCTCTCTCTACTGTATAGATGTTGCTGCCTTTAATCTTGGCACCCTTTGGCTCGTGGGCATGAATCTTGGCTTTCTCCTTGGTGTGAATGACCATTGGCTTGTCATCCACTTTCTTTATCTTCAATGTTCTCACCTTCTTTCACTCAAAATGCAAAACAGCCACCCAGCTTCCCGGATGGCTATGCTTTGAGGTCGCAAATTGCGACCTCTATCAACATTAGTCGACATTATTCTGCATTTCACGCTTCTTCTGTTCTGCAATCTTCTCATGAATATTGGTGTTATACAGTCTGTAAAGATCTGTATCCTTACTAATCTGATTATCAAATGGAATCACCACAGAGCCACACTTGATAAGCCCCATTCCCGAAGCGGTATTGGTTACGAATCGAAGCTGTGCCTCTGATACTCCGATAACCTCTGCCATCTTGGAACTGTCAGTATTTGCCTGCTTCAAAAGTGCCACAAACTCAGAGTTTGCAAGCATTGTGGTTGCTGTGTAATTCTGCAACAGATCAACTACATTCTGCGTGATACCGGTACAAAGTCCTCCCTGCTTTCTTACTTTCTTCCAGAGCTGCTGCAAGTATTTTGCAGAATACTCGGAATTAAGCAGGACATGGAACTCATCAATATAAAGCCATGTTGCCTTGCCTCTCTTGCCATTCTCAACAATCCTGTTCTGAATGGATTCCATCATAACAAGCATTGTGATAGGACTAAGCTCTGTACCTAAGTCCCTGATGCCATATACTGTGAATCTGTTATCCACATCCACATTTGTCTGGTGATTGAAGATGTTAAGTGAACCATTTACGAAAAGCTCTAGTGACAATGCAATGTCTTTTGCCTCATCCTCCGGCTGTGCCATAAGGATATCGTAGAAATCACTCATTACTGGGATATACTTCTCTTTGCTTCTTGCAATGTCGATATACAGTTTTCTCACACAGCGGTCGATGATTGACTTCTGTCTCGAATTTAAACTGTCTCCGATGCACTGCTCACAAAGACCAAGCATGAACTCGCCTTTTTCTCTTACCATTCCCTTTGAATCATTCGGATCATGGCTCCATACATCCATCTCCAGCGGATTCACATAGTTATCCGTGTAAGTAGACATATTTACTACAGTTCCGCCATAAGTCTCAGCAATATCAAAGTATTCGTTCATTGGATCTATGACAATTATTTCATCATCTCCCGACAAGAATACGCTGCCCATCTCCATCTTGCAGAAGAAGGATTTACCGGAACCCGGCACACCAAATACAAAGCCATTTCCATTGATGAGCTTCTTTCTGTTGCCGATATTCACATTCTTGCTGATCTGGTTGATGCCATAGTAATTGCCTGTGCTATCATTAAGCTCCTGCACATTGAATGGCATAAGCACCGCAAGTGACTGAGTAAGAAGTGTACGCATTGTCTCCACCTGCCTTACTCCAATCGGAAGTGCTGTGTTGAGAGCTTCCCTCTGCTTTAAGTAGTGTGTATCAATCGTGCAGCTGTTACGCTTTCCGATAGTCTCCACTGTCTCACATACACTCTCAAGCTCCTTCTTGCTTTCTGCCATAAGAATAATGGTTACTCCCACGAAGAAAAGGCACTGGTCATTTTCACGGACATCATCCATGATTTCCTCAATCTCCTTTTTCTCCGTTCTCTTGGCATATGAGATTTCCGTAGAAAAATCGTTATTCTTATTACGGACTCTCTGCTGCTTGATAATATCCGACTCAATACCGAGGTATTTCTTCTGAAGCACCTTTGTTGTCAGATCCTTTGGAACAGGCACCACATCAATGCTCGTGATGGAATGAACCGGAAGGGAAGTAATCTCATTGATGAATCTGTCTGATAAACTGCTCGGATACTTTTTGATAAAAAGTGCCTTGCAGAATTTACTCTCATCCTCAAAATGGTCCGGGAAATATTTCACCATCCCATTGCACAGATCATTTCTAAAATCTGCCCCGACCTTCTTTGCCTTTTTGATATCAAAATCAAAACTACCCTCATCTCCAAGATGATAATAGTCATAGAGCACTTTCAGTCTCTCATTGCCATTAAGTGGTACAATCTCCGCACCAAGCTCAATGAAAGCCTTGTGTATCGTTGCCTCAAGGGTTGCAAACTGTGCCTTCGCCTCCTCAAAGTTCTTTCTCTCAATCGTGATCGTCAGGTATCTCTCCTGCTCAATTCCCTGTCTGCCCTCAATAATCTTCTCTTCAATGATGTCATTGTAAATTCTTCTGTAATTATTGAAGCCATCATTTTTCTCAGCAATCAGAACCTTATCACGGAGATCATCCATGTTTTTGTTCTTATTATTGATCGTAATCTTATAATTACAGTCCAGCGAATTTAAGAACTTGCAGTATCTCTCGAAAATACCGATCTGCTCATCCTCGGTTGCTGTCGTGTAATTGATGTCCTGAAAGCGGTAGCATTTGGAATACTTATTTTTGCTTACTTCAAAAATGCCGTTTTCAGCCACCGCCATAATCTCTATGGTTTCCTGAATGGATTTAGGTGTCTTATACAAAGGCTCACTCGCCTTCTTTAATAACTTAAATCCGTCTGTAAATAAACCCATGTCTCTAACCTCGCTTTCTTATAATGAAAGCCCGCCGGGAACTTCACCCTGCGGGCTGTGTTCCCGACCTTGCGGTCAGATACTATTTATTTCTAATGCATTGCCTTATATGCTGCAATGCCTGCTACTGCCGCCACAATGACTGTGACAAGTCCAAGCAGCATGTTTCTCGTCTTTTTCTTCATTGCTTCAAACTCCTCCTGCTTCTTTACAGCTGAATCAGCTGTTACAGTCTCCGGTTCAGCCTTTCTGCCTTTCTTCTTTACCTGTTCATTCTGTTCTGCTTCTAACTTCTTTATTGCAGGCTCTCCCTCTGTTGATACATAGGTAAGTGCCCTGTTGCCAAACATAAAATGCAGTTTCTTTCCCATATACTCGTAGAAATTCATCCCATTAAAGGAATAGAATCCGCCAAGAGCAATCGGTGCCACACAGGGAATTGCCACATAAGCAGAACCCGTAAGACCGATATACTTGTAAAGAAGAAGGACGATACCGCCACCAACCACTACGCTTGCAATGGAAAATATAAGCTGCCTTGCAGTAAGTCCCATTGCAACCGATTCCTGATAGCGGTCAATATCCTTGTTTACTTCGATTACCATTGTCCCTGCCTCCTATCTTGATAAATCCTTTGTCTCTGGCTTTCTTGTCATTCCGATATTTGCCTCATACTTATCCATTCCATCCGGACACAGTTCTCTAAGCTTATCTACATTGAACAGATAAAGCGGATATTCGCAGAAACCGCTCCTTTGCGTGAATCCTGTAAACTCTCCAATGTCATTGTCTGTAATAAACTTTTCAATATCCGGCATGTCATTCACATTCAGATATCCGCAGTAATTTGGTGCTGCAACCGACAAATTCACAGTCACATCCCCAAAAGGTTCCTCATATCCATCTTCATTACACATAAGACCAATAAACATTGCCCTGTTATTCATATACTGCTGGATATCAAATGTCACCTGCGTTTCTCCGGTTATGCTTGAATTATAAGTAACCTGTTTCTTTTCATTATCCATTTCTGCCTCCTTCTATAATCCAAATGCCTTGCTTGTAAGTGTCTGTGCACCCTTCACGCTTCCAACAGTCATTGCAATCGTAAATGTCATTTCACACAGATATATAAGCGTCTGTGCCCAGTCAGCATAACTTCCTGTAAATGCCGGAAGTCCTGCATTGATAAATGCATTACATACCACAATCGCAAGTGCCATCGTTACTGCCTCGAATACACACGAAAGAAAATATTTGCAGTAGGTAGCCATTGTATGACTGACCATTCTGTTTCCTGCCATCGTGGAGCAGGCAATCGCACCGAGCGGCACAATAATCAGAATCTTTAAGAACCTGAAATACACTGTATAGATGATAAAAAATCCACAGATAATAATGATGATTGCAAGCAAAGCTGTAAGTATCAGCATTACCAGACTTTCACCAAATCCAAGTCCCTTAATGATGTCTGCCTGTGTACTGTCAATAGCAAGCTGCGTCGTTGTCCCGGCAGATATAAGTCCCACCAGATTTCCTATGGAAGTAAAAAACGCTTTCATAATCGTGACATTATTTGCAACAAACCATTCTGCAAGTCCAAGTCGGATAAGCATACGTAGGATTGATTCAAACCTCATCTCATCTTTTACATCTATGCTTTCCGAGCAGAAACCGATAACAAAGAACAGCACAACGAGGGATGAGCCGACCGCTACAAAGACCGGCTCAATACCCTCAATAACTGCCCAGGGACCTCCGCCCTTGAAACTGACCGGTGACTGTCCAAGCATTGCAAAGACCAGGGATATCTGATTATTCCAAAACCCAAACACTGCTTCAAGAAGTGCCAGGATCTTGTCACCAAGTTTAAAAATATCCATACTTGTTGTTCACCTCTTTCCTTTTACTTCAGAGGGGAATTGCTTCCCCAATCTTAGAAACCTAAGAATGTGAGTACTGTTGAAATACCTGCCATCATGACACCTGCTACAATTCCTTTCAGTGCAGAGTTCATAGTAGATGAATCCTGCTGCTGATAGGCTTGTGCGAACTCCATGACATTCTTTGCAAGAATGATGACACCGACCGCACCAATGACTGCAATGATAAGTGTCTTTAAGTTCTCAAGCGGCTGTGTAACTGCGGAAGTATCTCCTGCCGCAAAGCATGTAGTGCTCATAAGCATTACTCCCATAAGTGCTCCGGATAATGCCGGAAGGAATCTCTTCTTAAAGTGAATGAATCTGCTCTTCATGCTTTTCTCCTCCATCTGTTTGTTATTTGTCGTAATAATCTGTTCTTTTCTCATGTTGTTTATCTCCTTTTTGATAAAAAAATAAGCCAGCAGGGATAATCCCTAACTGGCTGTTGTTAAAAGTTACTCTATATGATCAGGCAATGCCTGTTGTAATGATTAAATCGGGTTTTTCCCAATGTGATATGCTTCAACCACCTCCTTTCAAGGCGCAAAAAAAGCACCTTAACCTTATTGGCTAAAGTGCTAAATATGTTTGTGATTGAAATATATATAATTTGTTATGTCAAAAGTCACTTGGCAAAAATTATATCTAAAGCACCACTTTACAAATTACTTATTAAATTGGTGCAATATATACTTTTACCTGTACCCTATTAGCACCAAGAGCTTCAAGATCCGAAATAAGTCCATACGGATTGCTCAAGAAACTTCCTTTGTCATAAATAAAACATACAAGAGTTTTACATTTATCTCCATAACGAGCTATATCAATAGCTAATTGCTCACCTACTTCTTTATCCCTCAATCCTTCTCTGGTCATCTTTGTTTCAATATATGTTTCATACTGAGGCAAATAAAAATCTGTTCTAGAATTTCCGCCCGCATAACTCGGTACGTAATCCTCTGGACGTACATCATCAATAAAAAGACGTAATATTCCTTGGAGTAAATCTTGAACATCATACTCATCATTGATTTCTAATGTTGTACGATTTGAATGCCGATTCAAGATAGACCTTGCACATCTATGAAAATTAGTACATATTTTTTCAATCGTTACATCAATAGATTCGAGATGTACTACTGATGGTATATCTACAAATGCCTTTAGAATACCTATTAGCCGATCAAGCGATTTTACATGATTTCCATTTGCTTTCCTGGCTATATCAGAAAATTCTAATGTTTGTGGATCGTCAGGAAATTGCTGTCGCAATAATCTTTCGCAATAAGTTAACCACTCTGCATATTCGTTACCGCTCACAATAGGCGGAATATTTCTACTTGCACATGTAGTCTTAATCTTTATACCTTCTTCAATTAACTCTTGTATTGTTTTCATATGATACTATCCTTTTCATATAATTCTTGTATATCACATAGTATAGCATAATATCTATGCCTATGCGATAACATTTACGGCTTCTTTCTGTAAGAACTCATCTTCTCCACAGAAACCTCCGGATAGAAGTAAGTAAGAATCGTTGCTTTCGGAACGCCTGCGGCAAGTGCTTTCTTCACTTCCTCTTTCTGCTCCGGTGTATATGACCAGTGCAGCATTCGATTTGTGATGGTATCCTCCCACTTAGGCTTTTCCCTCTCAGGATTCCTTACAGGCTTAGCACCTGCACTTCCACTAGAAGCGTTAGCACTTTCTGAAGCATCTGACTTCTGTGACTCATCAACATACTCAAGCTCATTTGCCTGCTCCCTGTCAATCTTTGCTTTCTGTTCTGCCTCATCCTGCATGGAGAATCTTCTGCTTAA
>ULPI01018085.1_pt1 | contig 17257 bp, 13 predicted proteins | sample 1953381 | NCBI WGS metagenome assembly ULPI01 (sample SAMEA4835626, study PRJEB28245) | human gut metagenome | biome: gut microbiome; material: fecal sample | place: Denmark | collected 2008
TGTTCCCGGTTCCAAAACGCCAAGTTTAAGCAAATCGTCATAGCTGTCGCCTATTGCCACTTTATCCTGCGGCAAAGGCAGAATTTTTTCTTCACCGGCTTTTTTCAGCACTCCGTAACCGGCAAACAAACCGCCCAGCGGATTTAAATACATTGCCGCCGGTTTATTGCCGCTGATTGTAAAATTAACAGAATATACAATGCCGTAATTACCGTAGTTTACTGCATCTTTGCCTGTTGTGCCGTCCTTGCCGCGCGCAAAGCCCTGTTCTTCGGATGCCAGTTCAAGCATATACACCTTGTTGTTATCGGTATTCAGCGGCGCAGATACAGTGTAATTCCAGTCCGCATCGTCAAAAGTACCCCTTAACGGATGCTCATCCATAGGCTGAACCGGTGCGTATTCATTGTATAAATCCAAATCTGTTTTTTCATCGCACATAATAACGCTTACCTGCACCGGTCTGTCGGTATGTAAATCAATAGTGCCTACCAAAAGCTGCGCCGGTTCAAGCACATAGCCTTTGCCGGTTAAAAGTTCAGCATTTTTGCCAAAGCCAAGGCTGCCTTCCGTTTTATTATGAACGCCGGAAAAATATTTTTGCTGTGTTTCCTTGCCAACCTTTAAATAATGCCAGCCCGCATTGCCGATGCTGTTGTTGGCAACGCTATATTTAACCGGGCGCATTTGTTCGTTGCTGAGTATAACGGCAAGCTTTTTATTGGTTTGCATAGCATTTACATGATGAAAGAAAATCCTTACATCACCGCTTACGGTATCACGGTACAAAACACCGTTTCTGTAAACCATTTCCGGACTGTCCGAAAAAATAAGTGTTGAACCGGAAGTGGTTTTCTGCGCTGTTACTTCTGTATAAGTTTCAGGCAAACCGCGCCCTGTAATAAGTTCATCAGAAGCAAAAGCGTTTAAAGGTAAAAATGCCATACAACTAATTGCCAGAGTTTGAAAACATTTTCTTAGCCTCACGATTAACCTCCAATAGATGTTTACTGTTTATTATAACACAAATACTGCAATTGTATTTTATTTTTGCAGCGCAGAATTTAAAATAAATTGTTGCTGCAAAACCGTTTCCGCATTAATAAAATAAGGTGTCAGTAAGGTGTCAGAAATATACTCAATACCACGCGTATATGACTGCACCCCAAAAGTCTAACTTTTGGGGTGCAATTCGCTTAACCGGCGGTTTTAATTTATATTCTGTTTTTATACATTTTTTCGTAATACTTCTGGTATTCTCCGCTGATGATTTCCTGCCACCAGTCTTTATTAGCTAAATACCACTCAATCGTTTTAGCTATTCCGTCCTCAAACTTCGTCTGCGGCAGCCAGCCAAGCTCGTTGTGTATCTTCGTCGGGTCAATGGCATAACGCCTGTCGTGACCAGGGCGGTCTTTAACAAAGGTTATTAAATCTTCGCTCTTGCCCAGCGCTTTTAAAATAATCTTCACAACATCCAAATTGCTTTTTTCGTTGTGCCCGCCTACGTTGTAAACTTCACCCTCGCGCCCACGGCGGATAATTAAATCTATCGCGCTGCAATGGTCTTCTACATACAGCCAGTCGCGCACGTTGGCTCCGTCGCCGTAAACAGGCAATGTTTTATCATACAAAGCATTAATAATCATTAAAGGAATCAGCTTTTCAGGAAAGTGATACGGGCCATAGTTGTTGCTGCAGCGGGAAATAGTTACCGGCAAACCATAAGTACGGTGATATGCCAGAACCAGCAAATCCGCGCTTGCTTTAGAAGCTGAATATGGGCTGGAAGTATGCAGCGGTGTTGTTTCCGTAAAGAACAAATCCGGCCTGTCCAGCGGCAAATCGCCGTAAACCTCATCCGTACTTACCTGATGGTAACGCTTTATGCCATACTTGCGGCAGGCGTCCATCAGCACACCAGTGCCTATAACATTTGTTTTTAAAAACAGCTCCGGCTCTAAAATGCTGCGGTCAACATGGCTCTCCGCCGCAAAATTTACTACAACATCAGGCTTTTCCGCTTCAAACAAGCTGTAAACAAAATCGCGGTCAGCAATATCGCCTTTAACAAACTTAAAATTAGGCTGCTGCATTGCGTCTTTCAAGCTGCTTAAATTGCCCGCATATGTCAGCTTATCCAGACAAATAAATTCGTCCTCCGGATGCTGCTTAAGCTGATAATATATAAAGTTACTTCCTATAAACCCGGCCCCGCCGGTGATGATGAGTTTCATAAACGCTCCTCTCTTTCTTCATCTATATATCTTACTTTTTATTTTAAATTTGTCAAATTTTCTATTTTTTATCATACAAACATTGATTCAAGCATTATATTGTTACAAATATAGCAACAAATATCAAAGAACACTTGCTATATATTTTTATTATTCTTTCTTGCTATATGGTGAATTTATCTCTTAAAAAATTACCCTAAAATACTCTGTGCAATGAACAGGGCAGATTTTATTGTATCCTGCATATCATAATATCTATATTCACCCAATCTGCCACCAAATACAACATTATTTTCTCTTTTGGCAAGTTCTTTATATTCTTCGTATCTTATCTGATTTTTTTCATCATTAATAGGATAATAGGGCTCAACATCTTTATTCCATTCTAACGGATACTCTTTGGTAATAACAGTTTTAGGCTGTATACCAAACTCAAAATGTTTATGTTCTATAATACGGGTATACGGTGTTTCCCTGTCAGTATAATTTACTACTGCAACGCCCTGATAATTTTGACAATCCAATGTTTCATGCTCAAATTTCAGACTTCTGTATTCTAAAGCTCCAAAACAATAATCAAAATATGAATCTATCGTTCCCGTATAAATTATTTTTTTAGCAGTTCCACTTAATTTCTCTTTATCAACTAAGAAATCTGTATTTAACTCTATATCACAACCAGCTAATAATTTTTCAAAAATAGCGGTATAGCCACCTATTGGTATCCCCTGATATCTGTCATTAAAATAGTTGTTATTATATGTAAAACGTACTGGCAATCTTCTAATTATTGATGTTGGCAAACTTTTGCAATCACGTCCCCATTGTTTCTCTGTATATCCTTTTACAAGTTTTTCATATACATCTTTTCCAACCATTTTTATCACATGTTCTTCTAAATTTTTTGGTTCGCCGCTAATAATATTTCCTTGTTCTTCAATAATCTTTTTCGCTTCTTCTGGTTTACTTATTCCCCATAATTTACTAAAAGTATTCATATTAAATGGCATATTATAAATTTCACCATAAAAATTAGCTATTGGTGTATTTATAAAATTGTTAAATTCAGCAAATTGTTGTATATATTCCCAAATATATTCTTCTGATGTCCTAAAAATATGTGCACCATATTTATGTACATTTATATCTTCAATTTTTTCAGTATAACAGTTACCTGCTATATGATTACGTTTTTCCACAACTAAACATTTATTACCACGCTTAGTCGCTTCATAAGCAAAGACAGCACCAAATAAACCACTACCCACTATTAAAAAATCATACTTTTTCATGAGGATTCCTCCTATAACACATTCTCTTTAATTTTATTAATTAACATTAGAAGAATCTGATCTTTAATAACCAGCAAAATTCCAGCATATACAACACTTCCAAACAAAATAATTAGCAGTGTATTTATAATAGATGACGATAGTTGTATGCTTAATAACCACGTTACTGCCAACATAATAATGCCACTAATCAGATAATTTTTGCCCTGTAATAAAATCTCTCGGAGATTAAAAAAATCCCTTACTAGATAAAATTGCACAACTGTCACCAGCCATTCTGTTAACATTGTAGCAATAGCGACCCCGATGGAAAAATAGTGAGGAATTAAATAGAGATTAATAACAAAGTTAAAGATCGCACCTATAAAAACGGATAATGTCAACTGATTTTGTCTATTCATTGGCACCATGAACTGAATACCCGTCACATTGCTAAGTGCAACTGCAATCAGCATGCTACTTATAACAGCAAGCAAACCTGCTACAGGTTCATAACCAGTTCCAAAGAACCAAGGTACAAAATTCGGTGCTGTTACAATAAGTCCAAGACACATAGGAATAGTTATAAAAAAAGAGAATCGATAGGAAACCATCATATATTTTCGAACAGTTTCCATTTCTCCTTTTGCAACTGTTGATGCAATTCTGGGTAGCATCACCGTACCCAAAGATGTAGCAATAGTAAGAAGTAATTTAATTATTTTATCGGCCTGTTCATAATACCCGTTTTCTGTATATACATCTGTAAAAAATCCTAACATTGTTTTGTCCATAACTACATAAATTTGAATAGCTATCTGAGGTAAAAAAAGTTGAAAAATAGTTTTCCAATTACGAAAAGGGTGAATTTCTTTCAGCGGCACCTTGTGAATATAATCCGTTAAAAACAGGCAGATAAAAATACCTGAAACTACATTCATTCCGCCCATAATAAATGTATATAAAATAAGATCATCCGGTGCCTTAATTAGTATAAATAAAAGAGCAATATTTACAAAACGGATTACAAAATTACGAAAAACAATTTTACCAAATTCTTCAAGTCCTTGAAAAAACCATGAAACATCAAATAGAATGGCTAAAATATTCAGCGCTTGTATCCAATAAATCAATGAATCAATATGCCATAGCTTCCCTAATAAGTAATAAGCAGTTAAACTAATTGATACAGTCAGTAGTTGAAAACTAATGACTTCAAAAAAAATACGACTCTGTTCACTCTTATTATTTTGATGATAGGCAATTTCCCTCTGGGCATAACTTGTAATACCAAATTGAGCTAATAGTACAAAATAAGCAACAATAGAAAAACTGAAGCTATATTCTCCTATAGCCTCTACTCCCAAAGTCCGTGCTATATATGGCGTAGTAATAAGAGGTGTTAAAAGAGTCAGTAATTGATAACTCAAATTATATAAATAGTTTTTAGAAAGGCTTTTCATTCCCAAACTCCTTATTCTCAGTTAGATAAATATATATCAAAGGAAGTAAAAGCCAAATTGCATATATCAACTTCAAAGAACCATTACAGCCAACTACCAATGAACTTACATTAGCAATAAATAAACAAAACAATGTTCTTTTTACCGTTTGGTTAGAAGATTTTTTTATACATTGCAATAATTTAATACATCCATATCCAAAAGGGAAAAGTAAGCAAAATAATCCTAATATCCCAGTTGTGGAAAATGTTGTAACATATTCATTCATAGCATCAAAATTATGTTTCAACGGTCCCACTTTCCAGTAAGCTTTAACCCATCGCTGTACTTCTCTACTTTGCAAATCAAAATCATCAAAATGCTCCACTACATAAGCTCCATTTAACAATGGTCCCACTCCAAGTAAAGGATGCTCCATTCCAATTTTAAAATTTGATTTTATTAAAGCATAACGAGCCTGATTGCTCCGCTTATTTGTAGAAGCCAATGATCCTACATTATTTTCTAAATACTCAATGGCTGCACTATCTTTATCTTTATCTTTATCTCTTAAAGTTATAGTAGAAGAGACATTCATATTATTATTTTTACAATCTCCACTTATAATAGTAATTGAAGTAATAGATGTCCCAAAAGCAAGCATAACCATCAAAACAATAACAGCAAAGCGTTTTAAACAATCTTTCCAACGAAATAATAAAAGCATCATTGTTGTAAGCCCCATAATTCCTATGAGCATAGCTACAGCAGTTCTTGCATTTGTTAAGAATACCATATAACTAATTACATAAATAAGAATAACATAATATTTCCAATTTTTAGCTTTATTGATGACAGGTATAAATAATAACGGTAGTACAAATGCAATATAATTTCCCACTCGTGACGGCTCGCAAAATACCGATCTAAACTGGCCTTCCCATAAAAGAGGAGGCCACCAATCATGAATTTTCCCTATATCGTGAAGCATGGGATTAATTTTTTGCAAAATAAAAGTAGCTGAAGAAGATCCGTGCAAAAAACATACATCTACAAAACCATACGAAACAAATACGAATAGCCCTGCTAATAATCCACTCCAAAAGACTTCACAAGCCCTTTTTAAATCATTTTTATACCATAGATAAATCATATATGATAAGCCAAAGCTATACAACAACTGAAAAAATGCTGCTTTAACAGACCGTATAAAAATCCATACAGAAAAAAGTTGTTCATACGAAATATTGATATTATGGTTGTGCAAAAAAGATAATACGCCTGGTAATTTTTCAATCTGTGGCTCTGGTGCATTCAATACTAAATCCCAATAAGGATATATATATAGCCCATGAAGAGCAGACACTTCATAAACAACTAAAGAAATTACAAAAAATAATGCAACATAACGATTCCAAATACTAATATATCCATTCCATGCCATATAAGCCGTCAACAAAAATCCTGCAATTATTGGATAATTTCCCAGCATTGCTGAATATGGCCCGCCCAATCCAATAAAAGTGAGCCACATTGCTTTCGGCATATAATCAAAAATTACACAGAAAACTATTAGAAAGAAAAGAATATCCTGTATTTTTTTAAGTTTGTAATCCATTTCTTTCATTTTTATTACCCCTTATTTCAGTTTTAATAAATTCTTAATCTTACGTAATATTTTAAATATCAGAGTTTTACGAATACAACGTATCAGTTGAATTCGTCTTACTGGATTCGCTTCTATATAACGATTAATTAGAGATAAATGCATCTTTTTGAGCAATAAAGGATACTCTTCCTTTGCATATTGTAAAAAATCTACAAACAGATAATCCTTATCTGCTCTTTGTATAATTTTTGTATAACAACCAAAGAGCATAGAATAACGAGTATCTACAATTGAAAAAAGATATTCACGTCGTACTCTACTTTTAATTCTATGTTCATATAAACTGTATAAATGCAATAAATTTTTTTCAACTTTTATCAAATCTTCAATATGATTGTAGTATCCTTCCGCACTAACACTTTGACCTGAATTAGATAAGCGATACCGATATGTGCAAGAATCTAAAAATAGAACTTTCTGAACACTCAGTCCAATATAAAAATATAATTCCGTATCAACATAAAAACAGTGTTCCTGAATTTTCATGTCTACATCTCTAAGACATTGTGTACGAACTGTTGAAATCTGCAATACAAAAAGATTATCTTCATAATTATTGCCAAGCTGAAAGAGTTCATCAAACTGATAAATTTTTTCAAAAATATATTTTGTTTTTAAAGAAATCAATCGTGTATGATCTGGATAAACTTCTTTATAATTATTATCAACCACTAAATCTGCATTCGTATTTTTCAAACAATCACATAGCTTATCCAGTTCTTTAGTATCTACCCAATCATCACCATCAACAGCTTTATAAAATTTACCTGTTGCCAATTCCAAAGATTTATTTAAAGTTGAACCATGCCCCCCATTTACTTTATTAATTAAATGGATAGTATCTGGATATTTTTTCTCGTACTTACTGACAATATTCGCCGTATTATCATTTGACCCATCATTAATAACTAAAATCTCTAAGTCATCAAAATAACGACTCGGCAAAAATGAATCTAAACATTCTTCGATAGTCTTTTCAACGTTATATGCAGCTATAGAGACAGTTAGTATCTTATCCATGTTTCCAACCTTTCAACATTTTCTTTTACTTACAATTCTTTTATAATTTTTTTTATTATTTTTCCTCTATTTTCCCAAGTATTATTATTCAGAAATGTTCTTACCTCCTCTCTTGTTTTTTTGAATTTTAGGGTTCCATTAATTAAATTCTCAATGTATCCCATATATTCGTCTGAATTATGATATAAATGTACAAAATCTTTAAATGTTTCTGTCTCGTCATATGCAGTGCAAATAGTTGGCTTCATACTTGCTATATATTCATATAACTTAACAGGATTCACCGATAAAACCAACGGTATTAATCTAAAAGGCATAACTAATGCATCTGCCCGTTGCATAACATTCATTAACTCACTATGAGGTATCGGTCCATGGAAAATAACTCTAGAATGATTAAATATTACACCTTTATCAATCGGGCCATAGAATTCGTATTGTATATTAGAAAATTTCTCTAGACTCTTTTCTATAAGTTCAAAATCAAACCATTGAGCAATTGTTCCGATATAAATAATATGAATTTTTCCATCAGCTATTTTCTTTTTACTATTTTCAACTGAAACCCACTTAGGAATAAGTGCATTATTTATAATTGTAGAGTCTATATTATTAATATGATATCGTTTTAATATAACTCTTCTTAAATAATTAGCACTGAAAAACACATGATCTGCTCGCTCTATAAGTTGCTTCTCATTAAGACAATACTCCTGGACTCCTTTTAACGAAGGAAATTCAACAGAATCATCCATACAGTCATAAATTACCTTTTGCTTATCTGATATAATTTTTTTTACCACAGAAAAATAAATAGGCGTAGCCATCCAAATTAGATCATAATCTTGCAATTTTATTATAAATTTTAAGTAAAAGTATATTAACCAATTATTTATTTTACGAATCATCGAAAATCTCCCAAATGGCAATTGAAACCAATAATTAAGTGGAATTTGCCTTTCGCGATCCTTTACATTATTATGTTTTCGATACTTTATAGGTAATACCACATCTACAAAAAAATATTTTGTTAATTCCTCTGCCAAATATTGTGGTCGTTGCTTTATCCAATCCCAGTCAACATTCATAATATAAAGTATTTGTTTAGTCATCAAAATTCCTCCATTAAGAATTTTTATAAATCATTACCTTATTTTAAAATAATAATTTTTTCAAACAAATAACATAATTTACAGAAATTCAAACCATTCTTTTTTTCTTTAAGTTTAAAATAAAATAGAAAAATCATATTGTATATAGCTGGATTGTTTAATACTACAATATTAAGTATTTTAAAAGATTAAATTCTTTATCATCGCAAAATAATTATCAATACAAGCTTGGCATTTCATAAATATAAAAATAGTGTATTTTATTCATTATCACTTAGAAAAAATAACCAAACCCCAAATTACATAAAACACTGCATTAATTATTCACAAATTAAATGTTAGAAATTTATTTTCTATTATTAATAATATATCTATCTATTGCATCTTTAAAATTTTCTAAAACTTTAAAATTATTATCCTTTAATGTTTTTTTACTTAATCTGCTATTCATTGGTCTCTTTGCTCTTGTAGGATATTCTGCTGTTGTAATATGATTTACCTTTACATCTAATTTTGCTATTTTAAAAATCTCTTCAGCAAATTCTGCCCAAGTACATACACCTTCATTAGTCGCGTGGTAAATACCATATTTATCTGTTTTTATCATTTCAACTAATAAGGATGATAAATCTGCTGTATATGTAGGGCTGCCATATTGGTCTGCAACTACATTTAATTCTTTTCGATTTTTGCCAAGCTTAAGCATTGTTTTTACAAAGTTATTGCCATGCTCACCAAACACCCAGGATATTCTTACGATAAAATATTTATCCAATATTCTTTGTACTACCTGTTCTCCTAATAATTTAGTTTTTCCATAAACATTTATCGGGTTTGGGGTATCATCAACTTCATAAAAACCTTCTTTAGTGCCATCAAAAACATAATCTGTACTAACATAAAGCATTTTAGCATTTATTTTTTTGCAACTCTCTGCAACATTCTCAGTTGCAGATGCATTTACTAAATAACACAACCCCTGTTCATCTTCTGCTTTATCAACAGCAGTATAAGCAGCACAATGTATTACAACATCAGGCATATAATTAACTATGAACTTTTCCGTCGCTTCAAAATCAACCAAATCAAAATCCTTGCGTATCGCGCCGTAACATTCTATATTTTGTTTTTGCAGTTCTTTTACAACATCGTAGCCAAGCTGACCATTAGCACCAGTTACTAAAACTTTCACTATCAAATCACCTATAAAATAAACTTTTACTAGAGCAACGGCCTTCTAAGACGTTGCTCTACTTTGTCACTAAAACAACTCTTCACAATCTTTTAAAAACGGATTCTTCTTATCCTTTTCAGATAAAATAGGATTTTCTACACCCCACTCTACGCCTATGTCCGGGTCGTTCCAGCGTATTCCGGCGTCTGCGTCCGGTGCGTAATAGTTATCTGCTTTGTACAAAAACTCTACATCGTCGGTTAAAGTTACAAAGCCATGACCCAAACCGCGCGGGATTAACAGCTGCTTTTTATTTTCTGCGCTCAGTTCAACGCCAACCCATTGTTTAAAAGTAGGGCTGTTTTTACGTAAATCTACTGCAACATCAAGCACTACGCCTTTAACGCAGCGCACAAGTTTTGCTTGCGCTTTATTGCCTTTTTGAAAATGAATGCCACGCAGCGTTCCTTTTACCGTACTTTTTGAATGGTTGTCCTGCACAAAGTCATAAAAAAGCCCAGTTTCCTCCATTTTCTTTTTGTTCCAGCTTTCCATAAAAAAACCACGATTATCTCCAAATACGTCTGGCTCTATTATTACCACGCCGTCAAGTTTTGTTTTAGTTATTTTCATAGTTATATGCCTCTAAACTTTAGTATTTTATCTTGCCGTCTGCTACTTTTTTAAGGTACTGCCCATAAGGCGCTTTACCGTATTTGTCTGCGCTTTCTAATAGCTGCTCTTTGGTTATCCAACCGTTGTTGTAGGCAATCTCTTCCAGTACAGCAATGGGTATGCCTGTTCTTGTTTCTACAGCTTTTACAAATTCTGCTGCTTCGTTTAAGCTATCAACCGTGCCAGTATCAAGCCAGGCATAACCACGACCCAAGGTAATTACGTTTAATTTATCGTTTTGCAGATAAATTTTGTTTAAGTCAGTAATTTCCAATTCTCCACGAGCGGATGGCACAAGTGTTTTAGCATATTCACATACTTTATTATCATAAAAATATAAACCTGTTACTGCATAGTTGCTTTTAGGGTAAGCAGGTTTTTCTTCGATGGATACCGCTTTACCGTCTGCACCAAATTCAACAACGCCAAAGCGTTCCGGGTCATCTACGTAGTAACCAAATACTGTTGCGCCGGTTTTATTAGTAGCAGCCTGTTTTAAATGTTTACTTAAACCAGCGCCGTAAAAAATGTTATCACCCAAAATTAAAGCGCAGCTATCGTTACCAACAAATTCTTCACCTAAAATAAAAGCCTGTGCCAAACCATCAGGCGAAGGCTGAACTTTATAACTTAATTTAAGCCCGTATCTTTCGCCCGTACCTAATAATTTTTCAAAATTTGGCAAATCATGCGGCGTAGAAATTATTAAAATCTCCCTAATGCCAGCAAGCATCAGCGTAGATAACGGGTAATAAATCATCGGTTTATTGTATATTGGTAATAACTGTTTACTTGTAACCATCGTCAGAGGATAAAGGCGTGTGCCGCTGCCGCCTGCTAAAATTATGCCTTTCATTGTTTCACCTCATTAAATTTTGGATATGGGTTAAACATCAATTTTAAAATCATTGGTATTCTTGCAAATTGTTTTCTTCTAATTCTGTTTATAATAGCCAGTATTAAACCTAAATATACTGTTGGTAAGCAATATTTATAATATCTTTTAGTAAACAGTATTCTATTTCTTACGCCATAGTAATCTGCAATTAAACTTTTACTTTCAGCCTTTCCACCAGTACTGCTGCCTTCTTTGTGATATACAAAACTATCTAATGCTATACCAAACTTCATATTTAAATTTTTTAGCTGCTGCATTATTTCTAATTCTTCGTAATAAATAAAATAATTTTCAGGTATTCGTTGCATATTCATAAAAAATTCCTTACTAAAAAGCATTGAATTTCCGTAAACATATGTAATTTTGTTTTTTAGTATTTTCTTATAATCTAAATTATCCAAAACATTAACATTTTTATCAACTAATAGATGTCTAGATAAAGATGTCCATTTATTATAAATACCAACGCCAGCGCATTGTATAATATGTCTTTGATAATAGCTTAGTGAAATAGAGCCACAAAGAGCCACGTCATTTGCTTTTTTCATATATTCTATTAAATTGTTCAGCGCATTTTTATCAATAACATTGTCACTACCTAAAAGCCAAACATATTTATAATCATCTTGCTTACGAATATAATTAAAGGCACAGTTACAACCCGCTGCAAAACCATCATTGCTATTATTTTTAATTAATAAAATTTGTTTATCATTAGTGTTATAATCTGTTAAACTTCCTTTTTCAGCAAAAATGATTTTCATATTTTTAGAAAAATCATTGCAAAAATTTTGTTCAATTTTTAAATCAGCAGTAGAATTATTATCAACTATAACAATTTTAAAATTTTGATAACTATTTCTAAAAATACTATCAACACATTCTACGGTATGTTCCCATCCGTTATAATTTATTAAAACTATATAAACAAAAGACATAAATTTTTATCCTTTTCATTAAGATTATTAAGATTTTTTATATTCCAAATTTTATTAAAGTACTTGAATCAATAACATTCTTATTTGCTTATCAAAAATTTTCCTGATTACTTATTATATAATTTTCTTTAATAATATCTAACCTTTTATAAATATAATTATTTCTATTATTTAGAATAATAAACAATTATCTATTAACTCTTTTATGTCATCTGAAGCTAATCAAATACTTGCAATATTCTAATACTATTCCTTCAGTGCCTATATTATTAGGTAAAATAATTTGCCTACTTTCTTGGCATATAATGTTTTTATTTCAATTTAAAAAATACGAAATAAAAATTAAAAACTTTCTTATAATTTTTCCAATTAAATATTTAATAAAGTCCATTTTATATCACCAAATTCTGTAATTATAGAATAATTAGTCAAAATACTAAATTATCTTAATCGCAAATTATTTTTAAAATATTTTTAGCTCGTTTATAACTATAAAATAAATTAAATGCAAATTTATTATTACTTTCAAATGTCTTTATTGCTTTTTTATTTAACATTTTATAATAATCAATGTAATGCTTATATTCATCTGCAGAGTCAGCTTTAACTAAAAAGCCTTTATCTTTTAAATAATTTGCTGCTTCTTCATATCCAACCAATGCTTCTGTAGTTCCAATTATAGGCAATCCCATTGAAAGCGCTTCTGCTATTTTTACCTTCATACCTGCACCAGTTACTATCGGTGCTATAAACAATGCACCTTTCGGTACGATATCAGTTACTTTATTAAAGTCAGAAAAAATTTTAATATTATTAAAATTGCGGTATTCTCTTAAAACTGTATCAGCATTCTTACCTGCTATATTTAAAACGATATTATTATCATTAATATAATTTGTAAACCAAACATTTTTTAAAAACCACAAAATAGATTTTATATTAGCTGCATATTTTAAATTTCCGATGAAAAATATATTTATTTTTGTACTTTCTTTTTCTAAATTTACGGCATTTTTTAAACTTATGGGAAAAATATATGACCTATTATTTGTGTTAATATTATATATTTCTTCTGCTCTCTTTTTATCTCTATCTGTCAAAAAAATATATTTATCGCTACTCTCAATACATTCCTTTTCATCACGTTTTACTATATATTTCTCAACTATTTTAATTACTTTTCCGATTAAACCAGTTTTTTGTGCAAATTGGGAAGTGACATAATCATATTCTATATTATCAAAATTAGATATAATTTCTGCGTTTGATAATAATTCACGTAACCTTTTGGCAATAAAACCTAATCTTGATCTTCCGATTATAACCACGTCTGGCTGGAACTTAAAAGCGGCTTCACATATCTTATCAGTATAAAAGCATAAAAAAGATGAATGAAAATATATTCTGGACAAATAATCCATTTTTTTATCCTTTTTTATGTTAATTTTTATTGAATTTTTTAAGTTTTCATCTAATGAAATAATTTTAAAATCATATTCTTTCTGATCTGATAATATATCATAAAATCTCCTGTGTCCTAAAGAACCACCTATAACATCAGATATATATTGATCAGATATAAATAGAATTTTTTTCATTGTCTTCACCATAAAACGTATACTTATAACACTTTATTAAATTTTTTCCAAATTTTCTCCCAGTCATATCTTTCTAATACTAACTGTTGTGCATTTTCAGCCATTCTTAATGCGACATTATAATTATTTAAATAATAATCAACTATTTGAGCTATTTTTTGAATGTCATTTTCGATAATCAAATGTTTTTTATTTTCAACTTCCAACCCTTCTGCCCCAATATCATTTGTTATAACAGGCATTTGCATAGCCATTGCTTCTAATATTTTTGTTTTTATCCCACTTCCATATACAATAGGCGCTAAAAACAATTTACACTTACCTGCAATATCATAAATATTCTCTATTATACCAGTAAAAATAATATTAGAATTTTTACTATACTGTTTTTTTAATTCTTCGGGAACTTTGCCTATAACATAAAACTTATAATTAGTTTTTATATAAGGCAATACTTCCGTAGCTATTAACTTTAATGTATCTATATTAGCAGCAACATACATATTACCAACAAAACATATATTATTTTCTTTTAATTGTTGATACTTGCAATTTATGAATTCTTTAACATTTATTCCCAAAGGTATATCTATAGCTTTATCGGCATAATACTTATTTATTTTATTGGCTTCTTTTGATGAAACAAAAATAACTTTTTCATATATACCTGCATAATCTAATTCTGCTTTAGCAATTAAAAATTTTTCAAATTTTAAAATCAAATTTTTTATTCTTTTTAATTCAATAAATTTTAAAAATAAGCTTGATAAATTAGAACTATACTGCCCGGCTAATGATGATTTATAATTACTTTTTAATTGTCTAGCATATCGTTCTGACAACAAATCATCCATATCTAATATTTTTTTACATTTAAAATTTTTAAATGCATCATAATATGTTGCCAAGCGAACCATATCCACGATTACTAAATCAGGACTTATTTTTTTACATAATTGGGTTATAGTATCCTTATTGCTATTACTAAAATACAAAGAACATTGAATAGGCCATTTTTGTTTTATACATGTCTGGTATATTATATTTTTTAATTTATCAATTACATTTAATTTTTTTGCTATTTGTACATCCTTAATAAAGGCCGGCTTACTTTTTATCATCTCTTGGTTTTGACCAGCTTCTAAAAAACTATACAAATAAATATCATATCCAAACTTTTCATTTAATCCTTTGCAATAATAATATAAACCTACTTTTCGTCCACTATCTGTTGGCCAAAACAAACGAGTAGTTATAAATAATAGCTTTTTAGCATTTAAACTATTTAGTTCTCTATTACATTCTTCCATATTCATCATCAAACCTTACAATATCATCTTCACCTAAATATCTGCCGTTCTGCACTTCGATTATCGAAAGCGGTATTTGCCCTGGGTTTTCCAGCCTGTGCTTTACAGCAATAGGTATATAGGTGCTTTCGTTTTCTTTAAAAATTACTACTTTGTCATCTAATGTAAGCTTGCCAGTGCCGCTTATTACTGTCCAATGTTCACTGCGGTGATAATGCATTTGCAGGCTTAACTTTGCGCCCGGTTTTATTGTTATGCGTTTTACTTTGTAACCTTCACCTTCAGCAAGGATAGTATAGCTTCCCCAAGGTCTGTACATGGTTCTGTTTTCTATCGCTTCTTTGCGGTGTTGTTTTTTTAGTTTTTCTACTACTTTTTTTACTTCCTGACTTTTGCCTTTTTCTGTTATAAGCAATGAATCAGGCGTATCTACTACTATTAAATCTTTCAGTCCGATACCGCTTATCAACCTGTCACTGCCAAGTATTGTTGTATTTTGGCAATCAGCGGTAATAACATCACCATAAATTCCATTCCCATTTTTATCTGCCAATACTTCAGCAATAGAATCAAAGCTGCCAATGTCATTCCAGTATATTTCTTTCATTGGCATTACTGACATATGCGTACTCTTTTCGGCAACTGCGTAATCTATAGAAATATCAGGCATTTCAGTAAAATTGTTTATGCAATTTTCATATCCTTGCTGGCTTATTTTGGCTATTTCAGGTACATACTGTTCTAATTCTATTTCCATTCTGCCGATGGAAAACATAAACATACCTGCGTTCCAGTAATAATTGCCTTCTGCAAGATATTTTTCAGCCGTTACTTTATCCGGTTTTTCTTTAAAACTTTTTACATAAAATACAGTATCAGCTACTTTGCCTGCCGCTTGTATATAACCATAACCAGTTTCCGGTTTAGTAGGTTTAACGCCTATCGTTATAATATCGTTCTTGTCTTTACAAACTTGTTCAGATTGTTGTACAAGTTCAACAAATTTTTCAGCTGGTTTTATTAAATGGTCTGCTGGGCTTACAAACAATATTTCATCTTCACAGCAGTTTAAACAATCTTTGCAATAGCTGATTGCCAAAGCAATGGCAGGCGCAGTATTTTTGCCTGTCGGTTCTGTTATTACGTTAATTTTTTCTGCGCCAATTTCCTGCAAATCTTCCTGCACATGAAAGATATAATCTTTATTGGTAACTATAACAATCTCTTCTTGTTTAGCTATTATTAAAAATCTTTCAACCGTTTGCTGAAGCAAAGATTTTTCACCAGCTATTTTTAAAAATTGTTTTGGGTAACATGCCCTTGAAAGCGGAAATAATCTTGTACCGCCGCCACCGGCAAGAATTATTATTTTCATTTTGGACTCCTGTAAAGTATTATTTTTAATACGCACCTTTTCTGAGCAATACTACTTTAAATGTTTTAAACAGCAGCGTTATATCGAGCCACACGCTCCAGTTTCTCGTGTACCAACTGTCTAACAGCACACGTTCTGCGTAGTCGATGTCGCTTCTGCCGCTTACCTGCCACATGCCGGTTATACCCGGCTTTACCATCAGGTAATCTTCTATGTATTCTCCGTACCTTATCATTTCGTCCCTTATTATCGGGCGCGGCCCTACAAGGCTCATTTCGCCTTTTAGTACGTTGAATATCTGTGGCAGTTCGTCAAGGCTTGTTTTTCGAAGAAATGCCCCGCTTCTAGTTATGCGCGGGTCGTTTTTTAATTTAAAATCTTTTTCCCATTCTGCTTTCGCTTCCGGGTCTGTTTTTAATAGCTGCTCTAAACGCTCTTTTGCATCTACGCACATGCTGCGGAATTTGTAGCAATTAAATTCTTTGCCGTTTTTGCCTATACGCCTGTGTTTAAATATTACCGGCCCCGGTGAATCTTT
>ULPI01020690.1_pt1 | contig 17097 bp, 6 predicted proteins | sample 1953381 | NCBI WGS metagenome assembly ULPI01 (sample SAMEA4835626, study PRJEB28245) | human gut metagenome | biome: gut microbiome; material: fecal sample | place: Denmark | collected 2008
ACCATTGAAAAAACCGCTTCGTTCTATGCCCCATACAGAGTAACCCCTCCGAAATCCTCAAAGCCTATCTTGTGCAGCATATTCAGGAAGAAATCCTTTATCTGCCTCCACCAGCTTGCATTGATGTTTTCAAATTCAGTATCTTCTGCAAGCGAAGCAAGATATTCTTCGGTAGCCTTACTGAAATCCCAACCGTTTTTTGCAGCCATATCTACAATGCGTCTACGAATGCTTTCTTCTGCATTGTTGAGTACATTATCAAGGAATGTATCAAAATGTTCGCCGAACAGCTGACGCAATCCGTAGTGGGCTACCGCTTCATGAAGCAGGGTCTGCTCTATGTCAAATACGCTTGAATGGTTGGGAACAACAATGGTAATCTTGCCTGTACTCTTTGAGTAGAAACCTTTTGCACGCTGTTTCTTACCCTCCAATGTGTAAGCATCGGTTACTATATCCACATTGTCCAGATGCAGCTTTTCTGCAAGGCTTTTCACGCGCTCTGTCATTCTTTGGCGTTCACGCTGTGCAAATTCTCTCCGTTGCTTTGCCGTTCTCCTTGACCGCCCGAGCAGTTTTGCCGCAGGGTCATTCTCATAACTGACTTCATCATCGGTGTATGCCCCAATGCCGTTACGTTGGAGAATATCAGTTGTGTCATCCTTTACTTTTACTCCCAACTTGGTCAATTCTTTAACAATCTCATCAATATGGTCGGCAGGAATATCCGCACGCAACTTCCCTCGGTAAGGGTAGAAGTTTTCACCTGCGGCACGAAGCAAGGTTTTGTTCTCGTAGTAAACTGCACCATCTTTCTTTGTCTTTGGGACAGTTAGGTAGAACATCTTTGCCCAACTGCTACCCATAATCTCTACCTTTCCATCGTGACTTATTATAGGAGTATAGTCTTTTATCTGTTGTAAACGACTGCTCAATGGCGCACCGCTCGTTTTCAGCATAGAAGCATTCCATTTGTCGGGCATTAAGATGCCATCGTGAACATTACCGTCAATGTCAGTATAACTAATGAGTTGTCCCGGATAGCCTCCATATTCATCTTGTGTATCGGCTATAGCCTGCAAGATATTACCTGTCATAATGAAACCTGTCTTTCGTGTCTCACTTGGTATCTGACTATCCCAATTATCAAGTGTGGTGGCACGTGCAGCATCCCAATTGTCATTGGTCATTTTATCAATGCTTCGCAACGCATCAATCTGTGAAAGTTTAATCTCAATGCGTCTGCGACCGTCAAGGGTTGCAAATACCGCAAGTGTTGTTGAGGCTGTAATCTTGCTATCCTTTGTTTTGTATCCACAGAAGATAGCAGGAGTGGCAAAATCAAATACCATCGCTTCAAGGTTGTCAGGTACGAGATATGACTTGCCAACTTCAAACATTCTCAAGCGGCGCATTATCTGGTCACTGCTTTGATTCAGGCGTACAATGTTGTCATTGTGCTTGTTTTCAACCTTCTCGTTGGTCTCTGCAATAAAGTTTTCTATGGCAACACGCTTTTCTTCATCGCTGCGTTTCTTCTGTCCATTGATTTTGTCTGTCTGCTTAGCAATATCCTCTACAGCTTTCGCTTTTGCCTTCTCGTACCGTTCTTCCTCTGCGGCAATTCTCGCTTCATCTTCATTACGGATTGTCTCAAGAACACTTTCCAAGTACTCAGCAGGTGAAGCACCTCTGTTTATCTGTTCGATAACCTTGCGTATTTCATCGGATTTCATGGGTTTTCGCAGTACATCCATTTCCACCTTTTCTACGAATGAGTTGCGGGCAAACGGATTGTTGCCATCCGGGTCTATCCCCTCGGATGACACCCTCTTTTCTATCGTCTTGGCACGTAGAGGCATTACGGTAATCTTTAAATCATTACTGCCTGTATCATTAAGGTATTTAATTAACTCGTTATAGCGTCTTACTACATCATCGTAAAACTCCTCTTGCTCTTTGGTCGTCAGCAGGGCTACATATCCTGTAACTTTTCGTGCATCATCTTCCTGTGGTTTGTACTCATCAAGTTCGCTTGCTTGCACACGACCGCCTCCAAGTCCGCCTTTCTTCAAAGGTGCACCCATTTTCTCGTAGATTTCCACATTATCACGTAGATATTCTACAACAACTTGGCTACCATACTTATTGAGCAAGTCCGGTGCTTCAACATCGTTGCTTTCACTATCCTGTGAGGTGGTAGTATTGGCGTTCAAAGACTTCAACTTGGTAGAAAGCATCATCAAGAAACGGTTTTCAGCAGGAACAGGCAAACCGAGATTGATGTAATAACCCCTATGTACCTGTCCTGTGCGGTCAATACGACCTATCATCTGCATATAGTCGTTGATGTCGCTCAATGGCTGTGCAATAATCATCGAACGTTGACGTTGGTCGCTGAATTTCTCCGAAGCGTGCAGACTGATACCTGTTGATGCAGACTTGTTGAGAATGAGTACGTCAAGAGTACCACTGTTGAACTCTCTCTGCATTTTCTTTTTGTCTTTGTCAGTTCTACGTTTGACAACGACACGCCCGTCATCGTTGCGCTCAACATACATATTACGTCCTGTCAATTCACCTACTTTGTACCCTTTATCGTTCAGACGCTCGATAATGGCATCAAGTGGACTGATAAAGATGTCACTTGTGCTTTCACGAATGAAATCCTGCAACTCGTAATATGCTTTTTCTCCTGCCGGACCTAATGCCTGTGGAGAATATCTCTCGTGACGTTCGTTACCGTCCTCATCTTTAACGGTGTACTGCATAACAGTGTCAAGTCCTTTTAGTAGGCTTGCGCTGAATGTTGGCTCATCAATGGTTTCTCCTGCGGCATAGTCCTTAATACTGCTCTCCATTGTGCTTTCCAACGCAATAACAGGGTGGCGACCTGCATTGATTTCGGCTTCCACTTCATCTGCAATAGCATCGACTTTGAGGGCAAGCATAAGCTGCTTGGTGTAGTTGTAGGTCTTGCTTGCAAATGGCACATTCTCTACGCCCATTTTATCTGTGCCTCGCTTCACACCTGCGCTCTCAGCCATAACAGCAAGTTCCATATCCAATGCTTCAATCATCGGCTTTACATAATCCTCTTGGAATTTGATGATGGCATTGAATGCTGCTATGGTACGGTCGTAATTTTCTCTTGCACGTCTAACAGTTTCGGGGTCAGTAATTGTTTTCCAATCGGTAACAACATCGCTCATATCTCGCTCTCTGCGTACCATTTGCCCTGCATTTGTTAATTCACGGCTCATAATTTCTTGCAGAGTTACACCGCCTTTCTCAATGATACTAATCATCTTATCCGGCTCAACCTTTGCTTGGCTCATCGCTGTACGAATTGCATACAAAGGCATTGTGTCGGGACGCTTTGCGAACGTAGCACTTGCAAACGTGGCAGCTTTCGCCCCACGAAGAATACTTTGCAGATAGGCTCCTGTATTGCTCGAACCTGCCGCCGTGTGACTTTCATCAAGGAACAGATAGTTATCCTTTGCAATGACACGTAAGAATGTGGCTTTCGGGGTAGCCTTGCCATTCTTTACGTTCTTGCTTTTCTTAGTGCGTGCGCCACTTTTTTTGGCTGCTTCCTCCATTTCTTGTTGACTGACAGCATCACCAGTGTTTACCTGCGAATAGGTGAGTACAGCAAAGTCATATTCATCTGGCAATGCTCCCGATGCAAATACTTTTGCCATTTCTGCAGAAGATAGAGGTTTGTGTACTGTATTACCTTTGCTATCAACCATTGCACCGTCAGAGTTGAATATAAACGGTACGAGGTCTCCACTTCCAACATCTACCAAGTCTCGGTAAATATCGGAGAATAAGTCTGCTTTCTGGGTGATGAATACAGGTTTCTCGCCTCGTTGCACTGCCCAACGAATAAGTGCTGCCATTTGGCGACCCTTACCAACACCTGTTTGGTCACCTATAATGAGTGCTTGACCTTGCTTCATTTGATAGATAGCCATAGCAACACTATCCATCTGCTCTGCGGCAAGTGCCTGATGCGCTTCCTCAATGGTGTCATATCCGAGTTCTGTCTTAATAAATTCGTCTATGCTGCCGTGCTGTGCTTCAATTTGAGTAAGCACATTATCCATTGCCTCGACCATAGCAGCTGGGGCAACGCTGTTAAGTGAAAACGCACTGTTGTGAGGACGATACGCACTCTTTTCATCTGTAAGAGTACGTTTCTTGTGTTCGGTTGGAGCCTGCTTTAATCCCACTCCGTTTGTGGAAACTCGCTCTGTTCCCACTCGCTGAATGTCAGTGTTAGATACACTTCTGCTTCCTCCTGCGTTATCTCTTGGAGTTTCTGCCCGGGTTTCACCATCTGCAGTATTCGTTCTACGTTCTCTTGGTAAAACCTGTTCGCCTCCGTCCGAATGCTCTTGTGTTGATTTACTTCTGCTTCCAACATCATCATTCTTTCGAGGTTGTTCACGATGTCCTGCTCCGTCAGTGTTCCCGGATGTTTCGTTATTGACAGATGCCAGCTGCCTTTCTCGGCTACGTAATACTTCTGTTCCATTTGTCTTTTCCTTTGAATTCAATACTTCGTTAATAATCTCATATAGGTCATCAAAACTTTCAGCCTTGCGGATAGCCTTACTCTCCACAGGTGGATATACGGCTGTCTGCGCCCGTTCTTCATTGCTTCTGCGACCATCTATAAGTATCATACGAGTAGGGAACGTAGTACCTTGTTTTGCGTACAGTCCGCCACTCATATCAATAACACCTTTCACGTTATAGTGGTCGTACAGATACGTAAAGAATGGCTTCATACTTTTTATAGCACCATTAATAGCATATTCCATATTTCCACCAATGATAATGGCTGCTCTGCCATCATCTTTCATACTTGCAAGAGCATTTAACGTAATCTGTGGGTCAAGTCCGGGTATCATCTTTCCGTCATACTCTACAGCCTCACGTTTCCCAAATGGAGGATTAGCAATAACAGCGTCATACTGCATACCGCCTGCAAAAGGCTCTGTTGCATCCTGCTGTGTTACCTCTGCAAAACCTTGCTCGCGAAGATTATCCAATCGCGTCTCGTCAAGTTCATTTGCGCGTACTTGCTCAACAGGTACAGTGAACACCAGCATTCCGTTACCTGCCGTAGGCTCCAACACCTTACCGTCAGCTTTGTTTGCCATTGCAAAGCGGTTAGCAATCCAAGCCATCGGAAGAGGAGTGGAGTACTGCTGCATCTTGATACGATTACTGCTTCGTGCGGCAATGGTAGGTTGCATTTCATAAAGTTTGCATATCAAATCGTATGATGCACGGCTATCTCTACCTTTGCGGCCAACAACCTCTCGTGCGGCTCTCACCAATCCGTCCTCAACAAGTTCCTGCAACAAAATGTCGGTTCTTCTGTCATTATCCACCTCCATTCCCAACTCACTTGCACGCTTGCGTAGGTCTAAAATGCTTCTGTATGGCTTTGTCCCATTGTCAAGAGCCGCAAGCATATCAGCCTTTACTGTCATTGCAAATTGGCGATGCAGTTCTGCATCAGTTCTCTGTAATCCATGTTCGCTGTTTTTATTGTTATCAGTCAGACCATCAAACAAACCCAACTCATTTGACTGCTGTGAATTTACTGCTTTTTTCTCGTTCTTTTTACGTGCAGGGCGGCTTTTTTTGATGCGTTCCTGTGCAATCTCTGCCTCTTGTTCCACCTCTGCCTCTCTTGTTATGGTTTCGGCAGTGGCAAGTGCATCAATGCTTGTCTTATCGAAATTCGCCACGTCAAACTTCTGTACCTCATCGTATGGGGTCATGTCGGAATCAAGTCCATTTTCTGCCACCTCCGGTAAATCCCTCGCACCATTGTAGAACGCTTTGAGGTATGGGCGTATGGCATCGCCCAAGTCTGCAATCATGGCTGTTGCATACTCGGCAAATTTGCGTGCACCTTTCTCCAAATGGTAAACAGCCATCTCCGTACCAATGGCAAGTATTTCAGGGTCTATGCCCATGTTCATTTGACCGAGCAACTTCTTGCGCATACGCTCACGGAGTTCTGCATAGCGTTCATCGGTAACAAGACGGTTGCCACTCGTCTTATTTTCAGGCTTAGATTCTTGCTCTGTGGCTGCCGCTTTTTCTGTACGTACAATCTCCCTAATCTTAACCTTGTTTTCAAGAATGGTTTCAACAGCGTCACGCAGTTCCTGATTAAAATTCTTGGGATTACGTACAATCTCCAACATTTCTTCAGGACTGTTTGCCGTATAATTGAAACGTCCATCCCCGATAGGGATAGGTCCGCTCACATCATCACGCCTCAATGTGGTTAATCCCGTTTCCTTATCAACAGAAACAGAATATTGCCATACAGGGGTGTATTCCTGTCTTTCTTCCGGCTTTGATGTTTCCGAAAGTTGAGGTTCTACAAACTGTACATTACCGTCATTGAGAGCCTGCATATCAGACATTGAGACTGGCTGTTGTGATTGTGCATCAGTTGCATATTCTGCCAAGCGTTCAGCATCTTCCTTGCTCCGCATCATGAAGCCTTGCTTTTCCTTATCCCACCAGCCTTTCAGTTGTTTGGCAAACATTGTGGTGCACTTCCGAACAGTATCTCTTAATTCATCATTGAACTTCACAAGGTGCATATCCAACACCTTACCTCTTTTGGTGGTGTATTGTGCCTGAGTAATGGTGTATGCAGCATCAGTCGGTGTTGTCGTTTCTTCATTGGAATTGTTTTGTTCCAATTTCCGCTGTTCAGTAAAGAGGTCGTTTATTTCGGAAATAATGCGGGCTTCCTCAAATATATCACTCTGACCATGTGCGGCTTCTTGTTCCTTGTGCAGTTCTTCAATGCGTGATTTGATTTCAGAAAGTCTGTTGACTTGTGTACTTGAACTCTGTTCCTCAACACTTTTAACTGATTTGTATTCAGCAAACGCTTTAGTCTTACGGTGGCTACTATCTATCCACTTCTCGAAATCCTCTAAGTTGACACCGGTCACCACTGTCTTGTGTTTCTTCGCCCAGTCGTTGTCATAATTCGCAAAGTAAGCTGCTTCGGCATCGTCAGTCTCATTGAAGCCAAGCATTACCTTATGCTCGTCAAAGCTGCCGTCCTCGTTATACTGGTCCACCACGAACACCCTGCGTCCGTTCCACCCGTCAATGTCATTAGAGAGGAACACGTCTATATGGTCACCGTCCACGCCCTCCGTGCCACGAATGTAGCCGTAGGTGTTCTGCATGGTTGTTTCCCACTTATTGCCATTGGCATCCACACCGCTGCGCACACTGCCTTTAGGTTGCTCGATAGTAATATCGAACACCCCGACCTGTACATGACCTTTCTTGTAATTTCCGGCTTCTTTCTGCTTGTCGGTCGGATTTACATCAACTTCCGCCTCTGCCTTGGCTATTTTTTCTCCTAACTCACTGCTTTTACGAGAATTATTTGTACCTTTGTTGTCAGAAAGCATAGTGGTTTGAGGCGCATCCGTGCCCTCGGTAGCGAGGTCAGACACATTCCCTTGCGGCGAGTATAAGCCTTGTGCCATGTCTGAGGCATTAGAAACATCATCGGCGTGTTTCCAAACCATTTTTCCTTTAGTAAGGAGGTTCGCAATGGCGTTCCTCCTTTTTTCTTGGTTGGAAACAACTACCTCTTTACCGTCTTTGCTGACTGTGATTGAAGTGAAATAATAATACCGAGAACCGTCAGCTTTTTTAAATGAACGTATGAATACATAGGAAGATGGACGTTCTGTAGTATCTCCCTCTTTGGCTTCACTAACATCTTCTATGATAGCATGAGGATGTTCAAGTGTAGGTTTAATCATACCCAATTTACCATTTCTGCCTTGTCGCATCAATTTTGTAAATTGGTTTTCACCCATTTTTACATTGCCTATCGGTGTTGTGACGATACCATCTTCACCGAATAGGGCATCCCAGTTTTCAATAGTGAGGTCTATTTCAGGAGCAATTTCAGCACTCAATTCCATATCTGCAATGAAGTCTTGTGCTTCATCCGCAGTCATGGAACGGCCAATTACTTCCGTTGCATCATTTTCCTCTTCTTTATTTCCTCTATCTTCGCTCTCAACTCCGCTTCTTCCACCATCTCTTTCAATTCTTCCTCCACTGTCGGCTGTCCCATTTCCGTCCTCAACTCGTTCTCCTGCCTGAGCATCTCCCCGGCTTCCTTGCTGCCCTCGTTGGCCTGTTGCAGTATCGCCAACCAATACATTGCTTCGCTGTTGTCCATCGTAGATAATGTTTAATGTTTCGTAAATAGCCTGTGCAAGCGTCCGGGGAGTGTTGTCCGGCTGCTCGAACAGGGTTGCTTCCTGTGTGCCTTGAATAAGGTCATAGATTCTGTTAAATGTATTTTGGATAATGCCTTGGGTTTCTCCCTTGTACATCGTTGCCAAAAGCAATGCGAAGTTACTGAAATTATCGGCAGGGAGATAACTTTCGCCCGTTGCATCATCAATCTGGTATTGGTGTTTCCAACTTTCAACGGCTATTCGTGCCTCTTTGAAATTTTTTGCTTCAGTAAATTGTTTGTCCTGCGACAAGGCATAATAAGCCCGGATTGAGTTCTGTATCTCCTCAACCATACGCTCTGCATTCGGACTGTCATAATCCCGGAATGCCGTTGCGAGAATAGCCTTTTGAGCCTTTACAGGCAACGCGTTGAACATTTCTTCAAGACGGACACTGCCACCCTTGAAAATGCTCTGATACATGATTCCACGCAAATCATTCTTGGCTTCGGCGGTCAGGTTACCCTTGCTGTCAAATGCGCTGCTGTATTGGGTCGGTGTGATGTAGCCTTTCTGCATCATCCATTTCAATACATTTGTACCGTTGGCATCCACAAGTCCTGCAAATGAAGTCTCCTCATCGCTCGAAGCAAGCAATAGGTTGGCGAACGAACGCATATCATTGCCCATCTTCTGCATGATGTTCTTGGGCTTTATACGTTCTATACCTCCGCTTTCTGTGTCCTGTGCGACAAACTGACCGAGATTGATAGCCTCGGTATCGTCCACTTCAAGCATATTAACGAGGACAGGACGTTCCACAGAATCAATATCCTCGGCACGCAATCCAAATTCGTCTGCGTGGTCTTTCAGATACTGCTTGTACTGCTCTGCCTGGTCTTTGTGACCATACCACATCTGACGGAGTGCGTCACTTCGGTTGTTGCCCTGTATGACTTCCCCTCGTGCATTTATGGTAGGTGCGCCTGTATATGCAGTGACAGAAGATGTGATTTCTTCAGGACGAATGTTTCCGGCAATCTTTCGGGCAGACAATACGCTTGCTTCATCATTACGCTCCTTTGGCTGTGCCTCATCAATGAAGTGAAGCGGATTTCGCACACCTTGAACGTGACTCGGTTGCAACAAGTTTGCATCAATCACGGATATACGACCGCCTACAATAGCATCATCACTGAATTTTACGGATACCTCCTTTCCCATCAATGCCTGTACAGGCTCTTGTCTGTCTATCTTATGACCGTTCATGCGTCTGTAACCTCTTGCCCGTGCATCCTGCGGCTTGTCGTCCACCATGTCTGGCACTCCGTTTAGGGCTTCACGCTCGATGCGTTCTACCTCCTCACGTTCGGCACGCAACTTTTCTTCTTCCGCCTTTCTCAATGCGGCTGCTTCATCGGCAATGCGTCTGCGTTCAGCATCCGCTTCCATTTTTCTGCGATTGGCGGTACCGGCTATCTTCTGCCAAACGAGCAATTCCTGTTTGGCCGCATCAATCGCCGCCTTGCGTTCTTTCTCGGAAGCAATTTTTTCGGCAATAGAATTACCGCCTTTCGATTTGGCTTTCTCCTGTTTCTTCAAGGCTTCTTCCTTGTCGGCAACCATTCCATCGGCTACGGTCTGTGCCATAACCTCATCACCCTCGGTCTGCTCCACAATGGCATCCCAAGCGGTATCACTGTCCGTCTGCTCATATAATGGATTCCCCTGCTCATCCTTTGGTATTCTCTGCATGGCAGGAATTGTCAAATCGGCAGAGCCAATATTTTGAGGGGTATTGTTGCCATTTTCGGGAATATTTTCCACACCATTGTTGTTCTCATTATCGGCAGGGCGTTCAAATGCCACTCCGTTATGCTCCAACAGCATATTGTCGAGTTCATCACGAGTGAACAGGTTCACACGCTTGCCGTTGATAGGTGCTTCGGTAAATACTTCATATCTTCCGTCTGCATTGACATCAGCTGTGATATTGCCACGGACGGTAACGCCGTTCTCATCGATAAGCGAAACAATGTCATTGAGGGCGTACTGCGGTCTGTCCGCCTCCTGTATTTCCTGTTTGCGCTCGGCATTCTCAATGGTTCTCTGCTGCTCGAACTGCGCCACACGTGCCAAATTTGCCGCATCAGTCTGTTGCTGTATGGTTTCTTTTGCCAATGGGAAAATGTTCACGCCGTCCGATACGTTAACTGTGCCGTCCCCATTATCCACAATACCGTCCTCGTTGGCTATAATCTGAACCTGTATCTGTGCGTCATCATCGGTAATGGTGTATGTATCTCCGGGGTTGAATGTGACCACGCCGTCAATCTTGTCGGATGCTTCCTGCGCGAACTGCTGAATGATAGCATCCTCTGCTGTCATTTTCTCATCGGACGGGTTCAACGGCTTATCAATGTTCAATACGGCATCTGGCGACACCTGTTCAAGTGCGCCTGTTTCCGCATCACGGACAATGATACTATCGTCCGAAGCCTTATTGTCAATGCCGCTGCCGTCTGCATATAACACAAGGTTTCCGCTAACGACATACACGCGGCGGTCGTCCTGTTTCATCGTTGCGCCCTGTATCATGCCAGTGGTGCGGTTGGTACGGGCATCGACCATTGCATTGCTTTGCTCCACACGTGCATCTATGTCATCACGCACACGCTGAATCATGCCTTCATATACCTGCTTAGCATTCAGATAGTCAAGAACAGTTTCTAACTCGCTTTCTCCACAAATGCCATTGCTCCGCATTTCCTCCAATGCATTCAGAGGATGAGCATCCAAAAAGCCAAGTGTGTTTTCATCCACTATGGCAGAAACCCTCTGCCGCTGATAGTCACGCATATTCTTGGCATCGGTCATTTCCTGTGGGTCTGCGATATTGTAACCATCAATGTAGCTTTCATTCATTGACTGCACATCCTCGTCCTGTTCGCCGCCTCGTTTCTGTACGAGAGTACCGAGGTTAAAGCCCCTCATCATCAACGAACGCTCCATGTAGGTAAGAATTGCGGCTCTCTCATCGTCAGAGAAATCCTTATCGTTTACAATTCCATCTGCCACGCTGCCAATGTCATCATTGGTCGTAAGGTCGATAGTCGTCCTTAACGGTTCCCATATTTCTTTGCCAAGCAATTCTGTTGCACGGGCATCAGCCTTGTTTACTCCGTGCTTCATTGAAGCATACTGCGCTCCTGACAATGTAGCCTTACCTGCGCCCATCAATCCCATAGAAAGAGCCATGCCGCCCCAAATGTCGCCGTGGAATTGTCCTGTTGCAAGCAAGTTGGTGCGTGTGCCATCCGGGTTATGCTGGTACGCATCGTCCAGATTGAGCATGGTGCGCCACAATTGCCCATAGTATTCTTCCGTTACCTCTCCAAAATAGTCACTCACACCCATTTTGTTGAATAACTGATGTGTCTGTCCCATGATACCGTTCAACGCACCTGCATCAGCCTTTGAAAGCACTGCACCGATACGCTTTGCACCCACCACATTGGCGAGCTTACTCATATTTCCAAGAGTAACTACAGGGTCAAGGTGCGAACCGAACATTTCCGAATAATTTTCAACGATGGCATTGGCTTCTCCTTGCCAAATGGCATTTCCCCAAGTCTTGTCGTTGGAAAAATCATAGTTTCCGTTCTCATCGACAACCACATCACCGAGTTTTCTGTCAATAATGTCGGCTGTGGTTTTCCCTGCCTGTACCGTATTGGTCATAAGCGGAGCACGGAGAAGCAAGTCATCAGCAGTTGTACCGAGAGCCTTAATGGTCCAGTTGGTGGCATATTGCCCCAGTCCTTTCACGCCGTTGTTCTTTACGTATGCCTTAAAGCCCTGTTTGGCCATTTGTTCTACCACTTCTTTGCCCACCACCTTTGTGGCGGCTTTCGTTCCAGCTTTGGAAAGAGCATTGATACCGCTGAATCCACCTCCTGTAATGCCAAAGTCAAGCATGAATGCAGGCATATGGCCGGTCATCATACCGGCTCTGTTCCAAAAGCCAGCGTTCCCGCCATACATCTGCTCAGCCTGTCCTTTGTTGTAGAGTGCGCCCATCATTTCATTGTAGGCTTCACGCTCTCCATCCGTGGCATTCTCTCCTTTTAGGTCATCGGCGTTCATCATCGTCAAAGCGTCACGCATATCGCTTATGCCGAAATCCCAAGTGCGGAAATCTCCTGCCACACGACCGAAACCACGCCAAAAGCCAACATCTACACCTTGTTCACGGTCTTTCTGTTCTTCAAGGTCTTTGATAAGTTCCTCTGTTTGACGAATGGCGACATCCAAGGTACTGTTTTCCCTGTCGCTCATCTGACGAGGAACATAGGTATCTGCTGCAAGCAAGAATCCAAGAGGAGCTGTATTCTTTTTTGTATCTTCTTCCCATTGTTCATGCACTCTCTTGGCACTTGCATCTCGTTTTTCTTGCAGTTCTGCAAGTTTCAGCCTTGCACGGCGTAGTTGTCCGCTTACAGACATATCAGCCGCCTGTCGGTATCTGAAACTCTCCATGTCCGCAAGTCCCTTACTGGTGTATCTGTTGCCAAGAGGGGTAATGTAGGTTTTCTCCAACTTTCCGCTCTCTGGGTTGAACTGCATTTTCCCTTCTGCTGTCTGTCCTCCACTCAATGGTGCATTTTCTTGGTACTCACGCATGGTCTTCATTTGTTCGCTGAAACCGTCCAACATTTGCTCCGTGCGGCGTTTCATCTGCCTCATATTTGCACTGAAGCGTATTTTATCCTGTTCCGTCAACGGCTTTTCCTCTGCTGAAGGAGTTACAGGAGTTTCGGGTGTAGAGTCCGGGGCAGGTTGTTCGGGCTGTTGTTGCTCCGACATGAAAGTCTTGTAGTCTGCCGACTTTACACGATATTTCTTTCCCTCACGCTCCATGATTGTAGAAGCATCGGGAAAGTCTTTCATAAAACTGTCAATGTGTTCATCACGCACATTGTATTTCTTTCCGTTGTATTCAAATATTGGCATAGTTATTTGTTTTTACCGGGTGTATAATCAATCACATCGTCATCACCACCACCGGGAACATAGTCCACAACCTCATTATTCAGTTCTGAGGTCATGGTGGCAGGGTCAAGTTTGGAGAGGGAAAGCATGATGTTTTTAGCTTTTTCTGATTTGTACCAGTTCTCTTTGACGAAAGTGTCTTTATCGCTTGCCGACATACCGTTTACTTTTTGAAGTGCTTCCGGCTCGATTCCGTCTGCCACAAGAGCATCATAAATGCTCGGCATCGACCCTTTCCAAACATTCTCGTAAATGGCTACTTGGTTTCCGTCACCGTCAGAAAAACCGAGTTGTTTGCCACGGACACCACGTGCGGCTGTCGCTCTCGCTTTATCACGCTCTACAGCCACATTGTCATTATGCCTCTTTACTTGGAAATTGTAGGAACGGTCAGCTTGACGTTTGTTTTCGTCAAATGTCGTTTGCCAACGCTTATCGGCTTCTTTATCTCGACCTTTCTTGTATTCTTGTTCTGCATCATATCTGTCATCAGCGATTTTCTCCCGCTCGTTACGATGTTGAATGCTCTCATTGTATCGGTCATCATTCTTTTGGTCAAGACCGAGTTGCCTTTGCCAAGAACGTTCACGGTGTGCTTCTTCTGCATCCGCCTGTTTCGCCCTAATCAAGCCATTGAAATATGCCGTATTCTTTTCATCACGGTCTTTCATCAACTTGTCATAGCGGATTTTGATACGCTCCGACATGGTGTTCTTGCCTGTGTACATGTTCGGTGCGCCCTGTGTCGTAAAAAATAGATTGGAGAGAGCCATAACGCCATCCCCAATTGCAGCAAAGATTTCATTTCTTCGCTGTTTCTTCTTTTCCTTTTCAAGTTCCTCTGCTGTCGGTGGGGTATAAGGGTTCAGTTGTCGGAACAATGCTTCATAGCCACCTCCACCTGCCGGAGTTCCTCCGTCTGTCGGCGGTGTGCCATTCTGCTTTGCCGGAGCCGGTGGTGCAGTCGGGGGAGAGGAAACAGGAGCATTATCACCCGAATGTTGCTCAGTCCACTCCTTAGTGCCTTTCGGTGCGTGCCCTCCGCTATCGGGAGAACTGCCGCCTAATATCTCATCCAATGTTGCCATAGTCGTAGAATTTAGAAAGGCATGGATGAAGCGGCATTGGCGACACCTTGCACAGCCTGACCGATTGCCTGTGCTTTCCCTTGTTCAAGTTGGTTAAGCTGCTCCACGAAAGCATTGTCGTTCGCCATGTAGGTAGCCTCTATGTTGTCTTTCCGTGCCTCTGCATTGGCTGCAATCTGCGATGTCGCATCGGCGAGTGCCTGGTTGTTTGCCGCTTTTGCAGCCGCCACACTCTCATCCGTGCCGCCCATCACAGCTGCCGAACCTGCCGCCTGTTTGTTTCGCTGTTTGATACTCTCTTCGGTCTGTGTCAGAATACGCTGTGCATCGGCACGCTGGGTAGCGTCCTCATTATAGCGTCTGTCATACCAGTCTTGGTTTTTCTGCCGCTGCGCCTCTACATTCTTCTTTGCCCTTTTCATTGCCTTTGATGCAGAGATACCGCCGAAGATACTGCCCGCTGCACCTATCGCACTTCCAATAAGTCCCATATGTATGTGAATTGTTAATAGTTATACTTCTAATGCAAAACTAACCACATACCTTTGAGCCATTGTTTTATCCTTTTACGGTCGGATATACGGCAAGTATGTAAGGATTCATAAAATCACTACTTCAAACTATTTTAGTATGGCAAGACAGAAGAATGACGGTCGAGGACGGCTTGGTGGAAGACAGAAAGGCACACCCAATAAATCTACATCATCTTTGCGTGAGATAATTTCAGAACATTGGCAGCACTATCAAGATAGCGGACAATTCAAGAAAGACCTTGATGCGCTCGACCCACAAACGCGTGCAGTGGTTATGGAGCGGTATGCACAATACATAGCACCAAAAATGAAATCGGTAGATATGGAGGTTACGGCAAAGGTTACGCATACCATTGAGGACAAGTTACTTGAACTCAGCGAAGAACCTGACGAGGATGATTGACAACCCCTCATGATGGGTAAATACATACAGTTTGTTTGTAGCGGTGTCAGCAATGAACACCGCTATTTTTATTGCAGAAACATTCAAGTATTATTCGGAAAGTTTGGCACATTCTTCCGTAAACATTCGGGAAGTTTGAGGCATATTTCGGGAATGTTTCCCGAAGTTTGAAATATTTTTCCGTAATAATCCCTCATTCTTCCGTAAACATTCGGGAAGTTTGAGGCATATTTCGGGAAGTTTGAGACTGATTTTAGGCACAAAAACAGCGTCAAATCACTACAAAAACGGCTTTTTTATATTTATAAACATATCTATACGCTTTTTATTTCGGGAATAATATGCCAAACTTCCGGAAACATTCCGGAAACATTCCCGAATAATCGTTCAAACTTCCCGAAGTTTGGCTCAAAACTCCGTAAGTTTGCCGTAAAGTAAAGTAAATATCTACTACATCTACCGCACGCATACGCGCGTGTGCGAAAAGAATTTTTGATTTTTGAGGGAGAGGGATAGAGGTCTAAAGAGAAAGAGAAAAAGAGAAAGAGAAAAAGAAAAAGAGAAAGCCCACAAAGAGAAAACTTCCTTGCAGGTTTCGGGTGTAAAAAGATAAACGGGCAGGAAAACTCCCACCCGTTACCTTTGCCGGAAAACAAATCCAGATGATATGAAAAAGATTTTCAAAGAAGCGATGCGCCGCTATCAGAATTGGCGATACCGCCGTCTTTACCGCAAACTGTTTTGGTTCTATGCCAAAATAAAAATTGATGGTGATGCAGCCGGTCAAAATGCCGCAGAGGCTTTCAAATGGCTCACTGCTATTGAGTATGCCGATTTGTTTGCTCATCGGCATAAACCGGACGTTTAGCATTTTCTTTCTTGATTTTGGCGGAGGGTGTAGGCAGCGTCATCGTCACATCAAACGAGATACGGTTGGTACTCCGTTTCGATATACATCCTCCAACCACTTTGATACCTGCCTTACCCTCAGCTTCGCTTTCCACCGCAATATCGAAATGGACATTACAACTTTTGCCGATTCCACTAACAGTGGGACTTACCAAATATCCTTTGCCTTCCGAATTGTCTATTGCTTCCTGTACGCCCTCTGCAATCTGCGTTAGCGTCTTATTGATAAACTCTTTCAGTTCCATATTGCCGTTGCTTTGATTAAAACCCTTTCCCTTTCTGCCGCTGATAGACCACCGTCTGGTCTTTGTCGAGATTGACGATTTTGAACATCACCATCGAGCGGTTCGGAATATCGTCCGGCAGCATTGTTACGAGCCGGGCAATCACCTCGTCCACGTTGTTGAAGCCAACATCCGTCAGTTCCGCCACCTTATGCCCGTTGTGGTATGCAGCCGCATTCACCATGTAGCGGTACGACAACCGGAAATGCACTTCTTCCTGTTTCTGCTCACGCACGGAAGCCTTGCCGGAGAAGAATATGAAATCAACCACTTTCTCGTTCAGTTCCCAAGCAGGGGAGAAATCAATCTTAATATACCCGCGTGTCACCTTGTGACCGTTGCTGTGGTTCATCCCGAATGCCACTTCGTCAATCGTTGCCCCACAATCATTCTGAGCCACCGTCCCCCATGTATGCCGGAACGTATAGACCGAGTACCATTCCTCCTTGGGCATACCCATCGCCTTGCACAGCTGCTTGATTCCACTGTTGGCATTGGCACAGAAACTGTCGGATGTACTCATGCGCTGATAGAAATTGAACAGCCGTTCATCGTCCG
>ULPI01013747.1_pt1 | contig 16946 bp, 17 predicted proteins | sample 1953381 | NCBI WGS metagenome assembly ULPI01 (sample SAMEA4835626, study PRJEB28245) | human gut metagenome | biome: gut microbiome; material: fecal sample | place: Denmark | collected 2008
AAATAAGGAAAGTTGAGATTTTAGTTATACAAATGCAAATTTTGATATTCCATTTATGAATATTCCACAAGGTGTAATTACAGGACTTGTAGGTAAAAACGGAGCTGGTAAAAGCACAGCTATAGGATTAATAACAGGACTTATAAAACCTGACAGCGGTACTGTAAAAACTTTTGGAATTCCAGCAGAAAAACTGACTCCTTCAGATAAGTTAAATCTTGGAGTTTTCTTAGATAATTCGGGATTTAGTACACAGTTAAACGTGTCAGATATTGAACATATATTAAAACATATGTATCCGGAATTTGAAAGAGAATATTTCAATAAAAAATGTATTGAACTCAACATTCCTAAAAATAAAAAAATTGCAGAATTTTCATCGGGAATGAAAGTAAAACTAAAAATTCTTGTTGCAATAACACATAAAGCCAGACTTCTTATATTAGATGAACCAACAACCGGACTTGATGTAGAAGCCAGAAATGAAGTTTTAGATATGTTGCGGCAATATGTTTCATTTGATGATACACGCTCGATATTAATCACCTCCCATATATCATCTGATTTGGAAAATTTATGTGATGATATTTACCTTATCCATAATGGCAGGATTATATTACATGAGGATACCGATGCAATAGTAGAACAATATGGTGTACTTAAAGTAAATGAAGAGCAGTTTAAAGAGCTGGATAAAAGTTACATTTTAAATAGCCTGAAAGAAAATTATGGCTATGCATGTTTTGTAAAAAGCAAAGCATTTTATAAAGAAAATTATCCCGGAATTGTTGTCGAAAATGGCGGTATAGACGAATTAATTCTTATGATGACTGGAGGTTATAAATAATGGCAGGATTATTTGAAAAAGATATAAGAATATTAATGCAAAGAAAGAAAGCTCTTTTACTATTCCTTGCATTATCTATATTTATTGGATATTCACAGGATGGTACATTTATTCTGTCATATCTACCTATGCTTATGATAATTGTTATGATAGGAACCATATCATATGATGAATATGATAACGGCTACCGCTTTTTAATGACTCTTCCTATTGACTCGAGAGTATATGTGAGTGAAAAATATATATTCTGTATAGCTGGAACTCTTGTTTCATATATAGCTGCTACTTTGATATATCTGACATCACAAGCATTAAAAGGTATAAATGTTAATATTGAATCAAACATATCTGACATTCTTGCAGCACCACTGATAATGCTTTTATTTGTAGCTATAATACTTCCATTACAAATAAAATATGGAGCTGAAAAAAGCCGTGTAACATTGTTAGTTGTCGTTGGAATAATTGCTGCATTAATTTTTGTATTAAAAAAAATCGTCAACTTTGAAACTCTAATGAATATACTTCATTATTTTGACCAGATAGCTGATTGGATTATTATATTAATAGGGATTATGTCTGTATTAATTGCGCTTTTAGTATCGTATTTAATAAGTTACAATATTATGAAAAATAAAGAATTCTAGATTGAATTGTAAATTAACATAAAACTTACTTTTCGCATTTAATTATATATAATGATATCAGGGTCAAAAGCCCCCAACTATGATACCTATGGATTGTTCCGTACTACGCACTCCCACGTCTACGCTCCGCTTCGGTTCGTGATAAACATGCGCCACTGGCACATAGCACCCTGATATCATTATATTTCTGGAACTTTAAAATGCCAGCTCATCCATCGGAATTCTATCTTCCTCACGCACTTCGCGAAGTACTCTGCAAGGATTACCAACAGCCACCACATTGGCAGGAATACTCTTTGTGACAACACTTCCTGCACCTATCACGCTTCCCTCACCAATAGTAACGCCGCCACATATTACAGAATTGGCGCCAATCCACACATCTTTTTCAATCGTAACCGGCTTTGATGTACTAATTCCTTTTGCCCTCTGTTCATGGTCAATCGAATGTCCGGCACATGCAATACATACTCCTGGCGCAATAAAAGCATTTGACCCGATATGCACTGGAGAAGTATCCAATATCACACAGTTATAATTAATAACTGCCAGACCTTCCGTATATATATTAAAACCATAATCACAGCGGAAAGATGGTTCTATAAATGTCATATTCGAACATTTTCCAAATAATTTATGAAGAATTTCCTTACGTTTTTCTCCCTCATCTGCCATCGTCTGATTATATTCCCTGCATAACCTCTGCGCATTTGATTTTAACTCTTTCGGAATGTTTAAGTTATTTCCCTTATAAGCTTCATTTTTTTGAATAATATCTTTAATCTGCATATCTTCATTTAACCTTTTCTTATATTTTATCTGTTCAAATTTATTCTTCTGACATCTGGATATTTTCTGGTTCATTTCATTAATAATCGCAGCTTTCTAATTTTCTATTCCAATAACTTTAATTATCTATCCCAAACTAAATCTTATCATCATTCCTACCACTGTTCAAACAAAACTTTTATGAATTGCAATAATTACATATCTGCATAGCCGTACCATTTTCCATAACTGAAAAACCATATTTCTCATAAAATGCCACATTCTTTTTCTCTGCTGGCATACAGTCAATATACAGAAAATTTTTATATTTTTCTTTAATATATTCTATCATTCTTCCTGCAATACCTTTTCCCTGATAGTCAGGATGAACAATTACATAATGTATCTGGGCAAGCATTGCTGTATCATCAAGAACCCTTATAAGCCCGACCAGCCTTTCGCCATCCCATACAGTAAGCACTGTAGATGAATTCATAAGTGCTCTATATAAACGCTCTGGATAGTTACCTGAAACCCAGTTTATAGATAAAAATAACTCCTGTACCTGTTCCTTTGTAAACTTCTTTTCCTCTGTGTATGTGTACATAATAATCCTCATTTCTGCGCACGTTTTTTCGCATATCAGGCTTGTGTCAAGTGCGCCAAGACACAACTCCTGTGTATAAAAAAATTTATTTTTACTATATCCTTACCTGTGATAATCACATTTCTGGCACTGTGTCATTTCATTTTCCGTATCTTCCTTATAAAAATGTCTGACCACTGACAGATACTCTGTAAAATAGGCACAACAGAACGTCCTTTTTCTGTCAGGGAATATTCAACCCGCGGTGGAATTTCATCGTAAGATTTTCTGTCAATAATTCCAGCTTCTATCAAATCTTTTAATGTTGCCGCTAAAACTGCATCCGTAATATTATACATTTCCCTGCGGATTTCACTATAGCGAAGTCTTTCATTAGCAGATAAAACACATATAATGCGCGACTTCCACTTACCACCAAATAACATCAGTCCATATTCAAGAGGACACCGTATATCATCATCTAATTTCTTCTTATATTTAGCCACAAAAATACCTTCAAGCGATAATTATAATAAGTGTTCCAGCTAAGTAAAATATAATTCAGTCTGCATTTCTTATTGCATTTGTGATTACCAAAATATTTTACCTGAAACTTCTATAATTATAGCTTAAAGGTATTATTTTTTGAAGTTACTATTAAATTAATTAGTGGTTTTAATGCAGAAATTTTATCTCAACCTTATCTAAATTTCCTTTTTATTATCAGCACCCGGTGTTGCAACAATTACCTTGGAAGGAGTTATAATAAGCGCGCCCTTAGCGGTTGCTGCACCATTAAACATTTTTTCAACCATCGCCTTAAATGTATCTACAACTGCTCCTTCAATTACATATTCAGCAGTTCCCTTAATCTGATATCCCTCAAGGCTCTGTGCATCATATGCTGAAATAGCAAGCTTTCCGTCATTTGCCTTGATATTATTCAGTGTTGTTTCAAGAAATACATCTCCAACAACAAGCTTTCCATCTTCTGTAACATCCTTGAATGCAACTGGAACTACGTTAGGTTCACCATCTGCACAAGTTGCAATATCCCACATACTTGTTTTTAACACTTTAATTACTGCATCATTTAACATTTAATATACCTCCATTACTGCTTTAATTGGTCTGTGTTATTTATTACACACTCATATTAAGCAATTTACTTTTGTTATGGAAGATATTAGGAAATTAATGATTTACTATTTAATTTCATAGTAGTGCATATCATATTAAATTTCCATGCTGACATTTACCCTATCAGCACATTTTTTCCTTCAAATGCAAATCCATAATGTCGGATTCTCTCTTTTGCAATTCCAAGTGACAGCAGTTCCGCATCATAGTTTTTCTCCTCTATCTGCTGTAATGCCATCTGTACTGTTTCGTTGAGGTCTTTTTCTTTTGCCCGGCGGACTTTAAATTCCATGATTATTGCTGGAAGATTTTCTTTTTTCGGTATCATCATTACATCATACCGACCAAATCCGCTCTCACGGTTAGATTTTAATACATAGTTTTCAGCCTGCTCTGCCATAAGTCCGAGAACGAATCCATGATAGAATCTTTCTGTTTCCTCAAGTCCCGCTTCTACACTTCCTACATCAAAATAGCTAAATGTTTCCTGTGTCACACGATTCATATAATAATTCATGATTTCTAAATCATTGTCAATCATCGCTTTAATGAATTTATTATAACTGGCAGTTGCATTTCGAAACCATGCCGCAAACAATGTTTCAAACATACACTTTGTCTCGAAGTTTGTGATTTTTAAATGATACCATGGTTTCATCAGCTCTCCACGGTATTCTACTTCAACAGCTTTCAGATATCCGCTTGCCATCAAAAGACTCCAGATGGCACTTTCATCCACATCCAGTTGATTAAATACTATCTGTTCATCAAAATTTTCCACAATCTCCTTATCCTGTAACAGTTCTTCCATCTTTGTTTTTACCTCGGATGATGCTCTCTGGATCAGCCTGCTTACCATTCCATTAGAGCTGGTTGCCACCCAATATGTCCTGTATTCATTTTTCTTCAAAAAGTTTGTGATCGACCATGGATTATATATATCTTTCAATGAACCAATCACAAACCCATCATACCATTTTTTAATCTTTTCTTTTTCTTTGGACATTCCATAGATGTCCAGTGCTGCAAATACTTCTTCCTCTGTAAAACCAAATGCAGATGCATATTCATCTGAAGTCAGGGTTACTACGTTTAAATTATTGAGGTCACTGAACATCGACTCTTTTGACACCCTTGTAATCCCCGTCATGATGGCACGTTCCATATATGAGTTGGTTTTAAATGTGGCATTGAACATACTTCTCATAAATACAGTAAATTCTTTCCAATACCCATGTATATATGCTTCCTGCATCGGAGTGTCATATTCATCCATAAGAATGATCGTCTTTTTTCCGTAATAGTTGAACAAACACTCCGACAGATAATTCAATGCTCCGAACAAAGCTTCATTTGTCATCTTTCTGTCAGGTGTGATTGTACTAATATAATTCTTCAATTCAATGAAAAACATATCATCTTCCAATATACTATGATACTCCTGATATGCACGATATACAGTGGAAATAATTCCATCTCTTGCATCTACATAATTATCTGCCTTAATTGTTGCAAAGCTGATAAATATTACCAGATACTGCCCTTGTAATTCTCTATATTTTTCTTCATTCCAAATAGATAGTCCCTCGAATAGATCTGACCTTCCAGCACACTGATTGGAAAAAACATTTCAACATATCCATATTTAATGTCTTTCCAAAGCGGCGCGGTCTGGTAATCAATGTAACATCGTCACCAGATTCCCACCATTCTTTTATAAAACCTGTCTTATCAACATAAAAATAATTATTCTCCCGTATTTTATCAAATCCCTGATTCCCGATACCAATCACTTTATTCATATTCTACCCCCACAATCCGCTTAGTTTCTGTCCTTTTATCCTATTTCGATTGTATCATAAACCTGATAGCGTTACAAGATTATCACGGTACAGATGAACTAATTGAACTATTTGCAGACCTTGACTCATGACTAAATATGAAATTAAAAGCACTACCCAGTTTAAAAAAGATTATAAACTGACAAATGGAGAACCATTGGATGCAAAATATAAAGACCATCAGTTATCTGGTAATTGGATTGGACACAGAGAATGTCACATTCAGCCGGACTGGCTTCTGGTCTATCGTTATGAAGATGATGTACTTGTACTTACACTTACACGTACTGGAACTCATAGCGACTTGTTTAATTTATAAAGATTAAACTGCCCTCAGCCCTTGATTTTAAGGGGCTGAGAGCAGTTTCTATCAACACATTTTGTCCTATGAGTCTATATATTAATATAATTTTTGAAATCTCTATTTATCACATTTCAAAGCACACGCCGAACAATTTCCATTACATCCTGATAGCACTTTTTTCCTTTTTGTTATCACGACAGCCACAAGAAACAATATTGCTATAGCTGCCATAACAATAATACTTGCTAAATTCATAAAAACTCTCCTTCCTCACCCAAATACTATTTTATAATATTATCTGATTTTTTACATCAGCTTTAAATATCGGTTAAATATTATGCCAGTCCAAAAAGCTACCTGCCGCATGTACTGAAAATGCCACACACCACGCAATTATACACTGAATAACTACTGTCACAATGGACGTATCGGATGGCAGCTTGCCAATGGAAATTTTATTTATCTTGGTGCGGGTGATTATTCTCTCCATACTATGAAAACGTGTGCTGAATCAGTTGTGACTCTACCAAATGGAACTTATGACGGACTCACTATCTGTATCGATTTAGACGAGCTTTCTGCCAATCCGCCTGAATTACTTAAGAGTACTGGTATTACTCTACGATACACAGAGTAAATTTGCTTCTGCTTTCAAGGAACAGTATCATATGCTGCCTTCGGAGTATAGAAAGAAATATACTTTATAATTATTCAATTCCTGTTACTTCATAACCTGCTTCTTCAATAGCATTTTTAATATCCTCACTTTCTTCTGTTTTGGGATAATGTTATTTCTGAATGGGATATTTACTTTTACTTTACTTATTAATACATCTATGTTATAATACTTCAAATTTGAACTATTCATTTTTGTAGTTTTTCAATCTTAATATAAGGAGGACTAATCATCTTATGAACTCAGGAATTGAATTCGCGCAGAAAATCAACCTTGCATATAATTCTGTATGCAAGCCGTTTTTACACAAGCTTAATCTTCCACAGACAGCTTTCGATATTCTTATGTTTCTTGCAAATAATCCTGAATACACTACTGCAAGAGATATAGTTGAAGTAAGAAAGATTAAAGCAAATCTTGTTTCTGTCAATGTGGACAGACTTGTAGGAGATGGCTACATCATACGAAAAGAAACAGAGGGCGACCGCAGAAAAACCCAGCTTATATGCACACCTGCGGCACAAGAAATAATTAAAGAAGGACAGGCTTTACAAAAAGATTTTCTTGAACATCTTTTTGATAATATGGACACTGCCACGAAAGAAGTATTTTTTACGGGTATGAAACAGATTGAAAGTAATCTTGATAAGATACTTGAAAGAAATTAATTAGATATCAAGAGCAATCTATTTTAGAGGTTTCAACATTATACATATAAATTACACTACTATATTCGTGTCAGTGCGTACCTGACACGAAACTATTATTATCAAAATCGTGCGCAGAAAAGAGGATATTTTATGTCACTATTATTAATTATTGCTGTAACATTTTTTGCTGGTATGGGAGCCGGACTTGGTACCGGATTTGCTGGTATGAGCGCCGCTGCCGTAATCAGCCCTATGCTTATCACATTTTTAGGAATGGAGCCTTATATGGCTGTCGGTATCGCACTTTCTTCTGATGTGCTTGCCAGCGCCATATCAGCTTATACATATGGAAAAAATAAGAACCTTGACATTAAAAACGGACTTATTATGATGGTCAGTGTTCTTATATTTACAGTTGTTGGAAGCTATGTATCAAGCCTTGTTCCTTCAACAACAATGGGTAACTTCTCCGTATTTATGACATTTCTTCTTGGAATTAAATTCATCGTAAGACCTGTTATGACTACAAAGGAAGCTATGGAGAGCGTATCAGCTAAGAAACGTGCCATTCAGTCAGTTGTGTGTGGCGTATTAATTGGCTTTATATGCGGCTTCATCGGTGCTGGCGGCGGTATGATGATGTTACTTATTCTTACTTCCGTACTTGGATATGAACTTAAAACTGCTGTAGGAACAAGCGTATTTATTATGGCATTTACAGCATTTACAGGTGCTGTATCACACTTTGCGATTGGCGGAATTCCTGATATAACTGTGTGGATATTATGTATTGTATTTACATTTATATGGGCAAGAATTGCCGCTGTATTTGCAAATAAAGCCACTCCAAAGACACTCAACCGCGCAACTGGTGTTATCCTTGTCATACTTGGCATAGTTGTTATGCTTTTCTCCTACATAAGATAGTGAACAGCTTTTTCTTTTTATCTGTTTTAGCAGTTGCAGCATATGACATACCACCAGAATTATATGTATTATTAGAACTTACTCCCGCTACTGACATACCTTATTCCTCCATATTCTTTTTTAATTATTATTAACTATAAAAATCAACTTACATCTCTAGCAACTTCTGCATTTAATAAATAAATGACACTATGTAGTAAATATTAATATATTTTAACAACCAGAACTATAGTTTTATAAAATAATATAAAATTAAAACATACAAAAACACAGCGTATAACAATCTGTCTAATACGCTGTGTCTACATAATATTTATATTAAATTGTTAATTAATTCCTAAGCTACTTCTATCTCTTCCTGTGTGCTGCCTTTTCTTACAAATATAGCTCTGAATATAAGTCTTACAAGTGGTCCACAGTAGAACATCTGGTAAAGTATTGCCATTGGGAAGTTCATAGCCCATGTCTTAATCCACATTCCAAAAGATGGCTCTTTGAAAAGGATTGTTGCAACAAGGCTCATAATCGGACACATAATGCAGCATATACATATTGATATTGCATATGTGATAAACTGTGGTCTGTCTGTTGGCTTCATAACTGTAAATGCAAGCATCTTTGCTATCTTTCCTACTATAAAGAATTCAAGTATGAAAGCTACTGGCACCATTATAGGTAATTCGTGCGCTGCTGCGATAAAAGTTGTTCCATCAACTGTACCTGTGTTGAGAGCTACATTATAAACAACCATTCCATAGACCATAATAGTTGCCATAATAATTGTGAATACTACATCTTGAAATTTGTTTTTTGGCATAAAAAAATCCTCCTTAATGATAACTTAACTCAATGTGTTGTTCGTTATCATCCAGGAGGATGTTTCGTTTCCAATAAAACCATTTAAAGCCTGCATATTCTATCATATAGAAAGCTATACAGTCAAGTGTTTTTACTCTATCGTAATAATGCTATTGTAATAATGCGTAATAATGTATTTTTACTCTATCGTAATAATGTCCTTTAATATATAGTTAAACGATGGTGCCGAGCTGTCTTTATTTTCCACAAAGCCCTCTCTAAGGTCTATGATATCATTGGGATTATCAGTATTTACACCTATGTAGTCACCTTTAAACACAGTAAGCCTATCCTTCTTAAACTGCTCGATAACATCTGCTACCATTTCCTTAGTGCCATCTGCCACAACAATATCATTAAACTCAAGCATTGAAACCCAGCCTTCATCAAAGCCGGCTCCCACATCATTACCATGTATATTACCTCTGATGTTCTTTTCTACCACCTTTCCATTAAGAACTGCATCAACGGCAGCCTTCATATATGGCTTCCAGTTAATCTTACACCCCGTAAGATATGTAGTTGGTGCTACATCAAACATACTCTGGTTATAGCTCACATTAAAAACAGGTACATCTGAGGATGTTTCCTCACAGGCAGTCGCTGGTCCTGCTGTATCTGAATGCTGTGATATAATAACACACTTCTCATTTATGAGTTCTCTTGCATACTTCTTTTCAGTACGATAATCATTCCACTTATATGTGTACTTTACCGTCATGGTAGTATTCCCCACAACTGATCTTGCTCCAAGCAAAAAAGCTGTATATCCTGATATAACCTCCGCATTAGGATACGCTGCAACATATCCTATCTTAGCCTCATTTTCTGTTATTATCCCTTCTGATATAAGCTCCTTCAGTTTTATGCCTGCCGCGACTCCTGCTGCATATCTTCCTTCATATATGGCACCCATAAATGTATGATAATTAGCATAGTATGGCTCCTCATTAGCATTAGAGCAGGTTGCCATGCAAAACTGCACATCTGGATACCTGCCAGCCAGCTCCTTAGTTGTTTCACCATAGTTATAGCTTGTAGAAAATATCAGATTACAGCCTGCATTTACAAGTCTTTCAAGATATTCTCTTTCTGTTCCCTCGGCAACATTATACATATGCATAACTTCTACCTTATCGCCATACTCTTCCTTAATGTCAGCAAGTGCCTCTATGAAATTGTCTGTATATGCAGTACTTGCATCACCTACATATATTATCCCTACCTTGATGCTCTTATCTTCATCTTTTCTTGAATAAACCATACAGGCACCTATGATGATGCTTACTGCAACACATGTTATAAGAGTTATGATACTCTCCCTGCTTACTATATAAGACAATACCCTGCCGGATATTTTCTTAATATTACTTATCTTCATCTGCTTCACCATCCTTATACAGATTATCAATGTCTATCCTGCCACTATCAATAAGTCTAAGCATAATATCCACAAGCTTTGGGTCAAACTGTGTGCCGCTGCCTCTTCGTATTTCCCCTAAAACATAGTCCTTATTAAGCTTCTTTCTATACACTCTGTTAGCTGTCATGGCATCAAATGTATCTGCTATTCCGATAATTCTTGCATTAAGCGGTATCTCTTCCCCCTTAAGACCATGCATATATCCTTTTCCATCATATCTCTCATGATGATAAAGTGCTCCTTCCTCAACATGGTTAACAAGGGTAAAGCTTTTAAGTATTTCCGCTCCTTTTTCAACATGTGATTTCATAATGGCATATTCTTCATCTGTAAGTCTTTCAGGTTTGTTAAGTATTCTGTCTGGAATACCTATCTTTCCTATATCGTGAAGCAGTGCCGCTTTTCTAAGGTTTTCACATTCTTCATCACTATATCCAAGCTCCTTTGCTATCATAACTGAATACTCAGATACTCTTAGTGAATGTTGGCTTGTATTAACATCCTTTGCATCAACAGTCCTTGCAATAGTAAGAACTGTTTCATTTCCCATCTCAAGCTGTTTCTTTACGAATTCGAGCTCTTTCTTCTGAAAATCAAGGGTTCTTTTAATCTGTGTATGGAATATTATCCACGTAAGATATGCAACTGTAAGTGCAAATATTCCGACCATATACACCTTAAACCACCAATAGTCATATATCTTTGCTTCCTTAATAATTGTATATGTGTTTTCAGATATTGGCACCCTGCCATTTTCATCAAGAACTGACAAATGAAATGTATATGTGCCTACAGGTATGTTCATATATATTATATTAGTTAGATCACTTTGCAATATTATCCTCGGTTCGGCATCATACCCTTCCAGATATATGCTTACATAAGGTGTATTAACAGAATAGTTTATAATCTCTGGGAACATCTCTATCATCTGTGCTTTGCTGTCAATATAAAGCTCTTCCCCTCTTTTTACCCTGAGACTTTCTCCATCTACCTTTACGGACTTCATCTGTATACGATATGATCTTATTCTGGCACTATAATCATTGAGATTGACTATCATTACACCATCATCTGTTGACATGTACAGATTATTATTCACATCAATATAATCCCATGCATTTGGTGTTAATGCATTTTCAAGTCCGCAATCCCCATTAAGCAGCTTATAATCAAGTTCTTTTCCAGAAAGTAAGGCACTCTTATCAACAACATATATTCCGGCTGAGCCCAGCACAAAAAGATTATCATTGTTCCCATTAACTACATTGTAATTATTATAGTAAGGAAAATTATCCAATATTCTTATAATGCCTGTCTTATCCATATAACACAGACTGTTACTTGTTACTATGAATACACCCTCGCCAGAAGCATACTTTACCATTCTTAATATAACCGCTGAGCTAAGACCATCATCCTTATCATAATTATCTATTACTCTTCCATCACTAATAACTTCTATTCCATTGCCATCTGTTCCTGCAAGTATAACTCTTCCATAATCTTGTATATCTGTTTCAAGTGTACATAAAACCTTACTGTTTTTCATAGAATAACCTATATTGCCAATGACAGCTTCATCTACAATATAACTAAGTCCTGTATCACCTGCTGCAAGCATTGTATTATCACTTAACTCTGTTATAGTCCTGTATCTGTTTCCACTTAGTCCGTTATTCTCATCATATCTTATAATTTCACCACTATATGTAACCTCATATATTCCTTTGCCTGTTGTGCATATCCACATATTATTTTTACTGTCCGTTGTTATGCACCTTATTCTTACGTTATCAAGCTCTTTTACAAGTTTATTCACAAGCTCATTCACAGAGCTGTCCTGCTTTTGAATATAATCACCATTAGCCAAAATACTACCTGCAGCTGCGTATGAAACGGCAATTCCACTATCTGTACCTATATAATAATTTCCATTCCACATTGTCACAGTGTTTACAACCAGCTTTTCATCGGTATGTTCATAATTAAGCTGTGTAAACGCTGATCTGCTTAATCTTAACAGCCCAAGTCTTGATGATGTAAACCAGAGATTTCCCTGATAATCTGCTGTCATATGATCTATTGAATTATTAAAGCTGCCTGTATCAATGTTTATAAATCGATTCTGGCTGTCATAATATCCTATACCATTATCTGCACATACAAAAAGTGTGGCATTTTCGGTTAATGTGTTATCTACAAAATATATTCCTTTAATATTATTAAGCTCATTACAGCTTACACTTTCCTTAAGTACATAAGCGTTATTATATAAATCATATTCATATTTATCTATATTTCCTTTTGATGTTCCCACATAAAGCATACCGGCATCATCGAATGAACACGTTGTATATCTTCCACCATCTGATGCACTATATTCTGAAATAACTGCTGCATTTTTTACAATACTTAGCTGTCCATTATCGCTGACAACTGCTATGTTACCATTCTTATCAGAGTCTGCACTTACAGCATATTTTATATCATCTATATAGCTTTTAACTGTTAATCCATCTGCAAGAGAAACTATTGACATAGCACCTGTCGTACCAATATAGTAATCACCATCAGAACCCTGTGTTATACACTTTACGGAATCAGCTGATAATCCCTCCTTTTCTGATACAACATTTATGATTGTTTCATCAATCATTATCGATACGCCGCCATCATTGGTTCCTATCCATAATCTGCCCTCTTCATCTTTATACAGACAGTTTACAGTCTTAACAGAGGCATATTCATCCACCCATTTAAACTCTGTACCATTATACCTGTATAAACCACCATAGGTTCCTATCCATAGTATTCCATCATTAGTCTGTGCTATATCATTGGCACAGCCGCCTGGTATTCCGTTTTCTCTTCCGTAAACTGTCTGCAGATAAGTATTATAATCCGGTGTTTCTTCTATATTATTCTGGTTATTCCTACTGTTATCAAAAGCTGCATACACGCACTTAGGTGTATTAACTTCTATAAGCTGTACTGCTGCCATAGCAGCTATCCCGATATATATACAGGCTGTCATTATCCTTTTATCAAATCTGTTCTTTCCCTTGTCATACCTTACAAATATACAGAGTGCAAGCACAGTTATGATCTTATCAGGAAAATCAATATAAAATTGTCCTGCAACGTGACTTAATAAATCATTAAATCCTATTCCCAAAAGCGACTCAATAACTCCATCACCCCATATATTATTGGTATAACCATTAAAAAACATATAATTAAAAATCACGGAAATAGAACACGAAACAAGTGCAATATAAAAGCTTGATGTCAGTGCACCAAGCAGTGTTTTCATATAATCCTTACTTATGCAAATTCCAGCAACAACTGCTATAGAAACACTTACTATGGCATAACAGGCATATGTCCACGAATATATTATAGAATAAAGAATATTGAGAGTAACTCCAACGATAACACCGCATACCGGTCCGCATACATAAGTGGCCGCAACTGTACCTAGTGAATCAAGCCATAATGGAAGCCTGAAATACCCAGCAATACACTTTCCTGCCAGATTCAGCAATACACATATTATTATAAACACGCTTATTGTATACCACTTATTTTTCTTCATAGGCTTTTCTCCGTTCAGTATGCTGTATTATCCGTTGGCTGTTATGTTTAATCCATCCTGACTGCTATGCATATTTTCAATACATAATCTAAGCATATCAGTAATGATTTAACTTTTACACTCTACCATAATAAAATTATAATTATTATATCAAAAAAATATATAACTGACAATGTATAAACGATTATTCTTTTGTATTGTAAGTTGCTATAATTTCATCCAGAATAATGTGGAAAAAGAATATTATTAAGGTTGTTGATAAAGAAGAAAATGCCGATTAATATATATATAAATATATAAATGGAGGCTGCTATGTGGGCTTACGAAAGTGTTTTTTATCAAATATATCCTCTTGGGTTTTCAGGAGCACCCTTTGAGAATGATGGTGTGCTTAACCACCGCATTTTAAAGGTTAATGACTGGATACCACATATTAAAAGATTAGGTGCTGATGCTATATATTTTTCTCCTGTGTTTGAATCTGACACTCACGGATATAATACAAGAGATTATACAAAGATAGACACAAGGCTTGGTACTAATAAAGATTTTGCCAACGTGTGCTATAATCTTCATAATGAAGGAATAAAGGTTGTTCTTGACGGCGTATTTAATCATGTTGGCAGAGGCTTCTGGGCTTTTCAGGATGTGTTAAAGAACAGGGAAAGTTCCCCTTATATCAACTGGTTTGCAAGAATAGATTTTAATGGTAATTCTAATTATAATGACGGGCTCTGGTATGAGGGCTGGGAAGGCTGTTATGACCTTGTAAAGCTTAACCTGTATAATGAAGATGTTATACAGCATATTTTTAATGCTATCAAAGGCTGGGTTACGGAATTTGATATTGACGGCTTAAGACTTGATGTTGCTTACTGCCTCAATCACGATTTTCTTAAAAGATTAAGAAGCTTCTGTGACAGCTTAAAACCAGACTTTTTCCTGTTAGGAGAAACACTGCACGGCGATTATAACCAGATTATGAACGACGAAATGCTTCATTCAGTTACTAATTATGAGTGCTACAAGGGTCTTTATTCAAGCTTTAATTCAATGAATATGTTTGAAATTAACCATTCACTTTTAAGACAGTTCGGACCTGAGAACTGGACACTTTACAAAGGTAAGCATTTACTATCTTTTGTTGATAATCACGATGTCACAAGAGTTGCAAGCATACTGAATAACATCCGTCACCTTCCTTTAATATATGCTCTTGCTTTTGGTATGCCAGGAATACCTTGTGTATATTACGGAAGTGAATGGGGTGCAACTGGACGTAAAGAAGATGGTGACCCTGCCTTAAGAACCTGTTTTGACATACCTGTCTTTAATGAATTATCTGACTGGATTGCAAAGCTTGCCAATGCTAAAAAGACATCACCAGCATTACAATATGGTAACTTCTCATCTATAGTCCTCACTAATGAACAATGCGTATTCTTAAGAGAGTGGCGGGGTGAGCGTGTACTTGTTGCAATAAATGCCGCTGACTACAATTATTCTGCCTCATTTAATATGGGCTGTGACAAAGCATATGACCTTATAACCGATAGAGAAATACAGTTAAATAATGGATTGGAATTACCGGGATATAGTGCATTTTTCTTAAAATTATAACTACCCTGTCACACCACACAATATCTTTTAATATGTTGCGTAATAATAAAATCAAAACAGAGAATAGAAAGTATAACCGGAGCTTCTCCTCCAATATACAACTTTCTATTCTCTGTTTTTATAATAATATTCTCTCTAAGAATATCCTATACATCTATATTTTCTTATGTCTTATGACATCCGCAATTCTTAGTGCTATAACTCCTACGATAGCAACGGCTGCGGCAATCCATACCCAGACTGGTACATTATGAATATTAAAACATCTTACATTTATCCACATCTGATTAATTCTCGCTGTTTCGTCATTATCAAAATACTGCATAATAGCACTTCTATGCATTACTTCTTCCGTTGGATACTGTGCTGACAACATTCCTTCTGTCTGTGCCTTAGATGTTCTTAATATATATCTTGAATCATTAGATACTCCTGAGAAGAAATATCCTAAAGAATAATCTATTGCATCATCCTCACTTATTGTATCATCCTCTTCCATAAGTGACTCAAGACCATAATTCCATTTTAAATAATCATATATAACAGGACTCTGACCACCTGATATAACTGATGTATAGCCAATATAGTACATATTTCTTACTGCATTTTCTGGCATAGATACGAAATTAACAAATGCTTCTGCTGCCTTCTTCTTTTCTGAATTACCATTAATTCCTGATTTCAACATCGCCCAGCCATCAAAATACATATTAGTACATTCTTCTGGAATAGCAAAATTAAGCTCGACATCATTAGCTTCTGCCTGCTGCATTATGTATACAGCATCACCTGACCACTGATAACCAGCACTGATCTTACCTGTAATAGCATCAATCTTACCACTGTCAGTTTCAAACGAATATACATTATCTTTAACCTGCTGAAGATATTCTAATACTTCATCAACTGTATCCTTTGATGTGTCATTCATCTCCTCTGACAGCTTATCAGTATAATCTGCCTGATTGATAAAATCCTGTGACCTTAACTTATCAGACTTGATTGCACCAATTGCCGCAAACATGGTATCTCTTACATTATCCTTAACAGTAATCATACGT
>ULPI01022840.1_pt1 | contig 16925 bp, 9 predicted proteins | sample 1953381 | NCBI WGS metagenome assembly ULPI01 (sample SAMEA4835626, study PRJEB28245) | human gut metagenome | biome: gut microbiome; material: fecal sample | place: Denmark | collected 2008
GCTGGTGAGGCTATAGCCAATAAGTATGTGAAGGCCGGCTCCCGGCAGAACAGCAAGCTGGGGCTATACCCGACCCCCGGCAACCAGAACCTGCTCTTCTCCTGCGTGGTGGATTATTGCTGGCAGGATTTCGTTATTGGCTATGATGATAGTACCGGTCTTGATATAACGGTTAAAGGTATTGAGTTGATTGATGATATAGCTCTTTTGGATGAGATAATACAGTATAAGCCCGGATTGAACGTCGATAGGATAATAGCCTTCGGGCATGCGTTGGTTCTCGCTAGGTATTTTGATGATAATAACTACATGCCTAAATCGAAGATAGATGAGATGAATAACGCCCGTAAGGAAGATGCTTATAAACACCATGAGATATATGCCTCTGCATTTGGATCGGTATCTATAGGAGCTTTTAGGTAAATGAATGTCAATTAAACGCCTATCTTTGTTGTAAATAAAATTGAATAATCATGGAAGTGTTTAATAGAGATCATTCGTTTCCAGCAAAAGGAGCGTTATTAGGATTACCTCCTCAGGCTATTTCCACGAAGAAAAAGAACAGGAAATGGAAGGAGGATTGTATGGACGCTCTTGAGACGATAGGGTTGAAACAGTATGATCGTAACCAGATGTACCGTGACTATTATCTGATGGCGGATGGTAAGTTGTCTTTTATGGAGATGGCGGATGTTATCCCTCAGTTAAGGAACGTGCAGAAGCTAAGGAGCGATATAAGGATACCTTCTTTCTTGAAACATTATGATATCATAGGTGGTATCGTAAACGCCTTTGAGGGATGGCTGACAAACCTACAGGATAAGTATACGGTTAATGAGGTAGGTGATATGGCTATAAGTGAGTATGAGGATACGATGTCAAACTTACTTCATCGTCATATACAAGAACAGTGGGATATTATCGTCAATCAGCGTCTTGTAGAGGCTGGTCTTGATCCTACGTACAATGAGTTTAACTCTGAGGAGGAGCGTCAGGCTTATGTTCAGCAAATCCAACAGGCCAAGACGTCTATGACCCCTGATGATATCCAGAGGTTCATGAGTACCAGATGGAAGACGCAGGCGGCTGTATGGGGAGATCATACGATCGAGGCTGATCGTAGCCGGTTTTATATGGATGAGCTTGACAGGGAGAATTACAGGGATCGTCTTCTTAGCGGAAAGATGTTCCGGAACCATTTCGTTGGCTTCGACTATTATCGTCCGGAGGTATGGAGTCCGATGGAGGTTTTCCATCCTGATGTGAAATACCCGCAATATGGATCTTATGTAGGTCGTCTTCATTATTACGAGGGTGTTGAGTTGATATCAAGATACGGCCATAAGATGACGGCCAAAGACAAGCGTCGGATTATGGGAAGTGACGATGATTATGAGGGATGGGTATCTAATGACGGTGCTAGGTATGATTGGAAGAAAAAGAAACCGTCTATTACCGGTATGTATGAGAATGAGGTTATTCCATGGAAAGGATACCATGACTATGAGTCTATAGTCGCCGCTGAGGACTATTATGGTGTGCCGATGGGAGAGTACCATACCTTCGGACCTGACGGGGAGGAACACACCCAACCCCGCTTCTTGCCCCGCTTCCATCCCTTTGGATATTTCAACTCCGGTATGGCCGATGGTAAGAGATATGAGATAGACTCTCGCCTTTTTAGGGTTATGGAAGGATATTGGGTATCCATGAAACCGGTATTCTTAATAACTTATATGACAGAGACCGGGATGGTTGATCAGGAACTTGTAACCGATGAGTTGCTCCCGGAATTCTTGGAGAAGAATGGCATAAAGAAAGTAAAGAGGGTTATGGCCGATGCTGTTGGTGATCCTGAGGTGAACACCTATATCTTGGAGTATGTCCCTGAGGTTAGGTTTGGCGTTAAGATCACCGGAGGTAATTTAATGGATAAGCCTATATATATTGGTGGGGATCCAATACCTCATCAGATACATGGTGATAGCAGTCTGTATGATTATGTCATTCCGGTTTCTGGATTTATAGGGTCTAGTCTCGCTGATCGCATACAGCCGTTCCAGATGATGTATAACCTTGCTATGAACCAGCTATACAATAACGCCGAGAAGGAGATCGGTAAGTTCTTCTTAGGCGACTTAGGATTCCTGCCTACGGAATATAAGGATATGATGGACAAGAAGGGAGCTTTGGCTACTTTTATGCAGATCGTTAAGTCCGTCTCATTTATGGGTGTAGGTGGTAATGACACAAACAATCCTTACCAGAATCCGCAGATGAGCAGCATATATAATCAGTTCGGTGTATATGATCTTACTAATACGGATCAGATAAGATCCCGTATGGAAATGGCGTCTTACGCCTATATGATGGCTTATAGGATGATAGGTATATCCGAGCAAGCGATGGGTCAGTCAACTAGATACGAGAGTTCTACGGGCGTAAAACAGGGAGTTAACGCTACTATGCTACAGACCCAGACTTACTTTAATGATTTCGATGACTTCAAGAAACGGACATTGGATATTCATCTAGCCGTGGCTCAAGTATGCCAGAAGGAAGGATACGATTGGACCGTGATGTACAGGAACAGCGATCTGTCCTTGGCTTACGTCAGTCTTACGGATAATAGCTTGTCGTTACGTCATCTTAATGTTATGGCTGTCTCTAATTCCAAGAAACGTCTGGAATTGGAGAATTTGAAGCAATATATATTACAGACGAATACTTTGGGCAATGACTTGCTTGATATCACTAGAATGATGAATGCCAACTCGACGGCTGAGATGAATCAGATAGGAAGGGATGCCAGATCTTACGCAGATCGTGTAAGACAGGAGGAGTACCAGAATCAACAACGACTTGTACAGCAAAAAGCCGAGGCCGATCAACAGACCCGTAATGACGAGCATGAGAAGGATAAGGAGCTGGCTTATATCAAGGGTAACTTCGATTTACGGGGTAAGAGCATAATGGCCGCCGGTCAAGCGGCTAGGACACAAGATAACGCAGAGGGTATGGATTATGTGGAAGCTATAGCGGATCGAGCCTTGAAGGAAAGGGATCTGGATATCCGTGAGGAGGATATGAGAACCAGACAGGCTAATGCCGAGGCTGAGCGAAGATCTCGTGAGGAGATAGAGAAAAGGAAGTTGGAATTAAAGGAAAAGGAGATAGATGCTAGGAACAAACGTTCTGATACAGATAGGTTTACGTCAATAATAAACAAGAATTGATTACAAGTTTTGTAAATATTTTTACAAAATCTGTAATCATTTTGGCGTAAAATTCTGTCATATACTATAATGGGTTTGATTTAATTGGTAATTAGATTAATGATAATTTTGTAAAAAGCAAAAAAGGAAATTGTATGAATGACATGGGTGATTTCGCTAAAGGTTTTAAGACCATGAGTGTCGAGGAACTTTTTTACCGTGGTGACGGTGATGGCGATAAGAATAATATCGAGGGTAAATATGATAAGGATGGTAATCCTATAGGTGATTCCAAGGAAGAGCCTGCCGACGGCGGAGCGGCTGACGGTGGCGGGGATAAGGGCGGCGATGCTACCAGCCCAGATCCTGATTCCTTTGGCGAAGGCGGTACTGATAATAATGTAGTATCAGGGTTTAATGGGAAATCTTTTTTGGAGAAGATGGCCGCTAGAGGTATTATCGATAGTATTGACAACCTTGATATTATGGTAGATGATAAACCGGTCGATCTTTCTACTATCACTAAAGAGGATGATTTACTCGATATAGTGGAGGGATTGATCAAGGATAAGGCTGATGAGTTGTTAAAGGATAAGGTTGATACCGGTTCTATGTCTGACTTTATGAAGAAGATGATAGAGGTGGATAAGGCCGGTGGTAACGTTGGCCAACTATTAAGCCAATATCAGAACATTCAGGCGCCGTTGGATAACCTTGATATGAGCAACAAGAATGATCAGCTTGCGGTCATCCAGCATTATTATAAGATGTTGGGTATGCCGGAAGACGAGATAAAGGATAATATGGAGATGATGATCGGCAAGGGCGATGAGTTTATTGAGTCCAAGGCCAATAAGTTCCATGATATCCTGAAAAAGGAGATGGATAACCTTATCGAGGAGGAGAAGAAAAAATCCGAGAAAAGGAAACAGGAGTTGATTGAGCAGATGAAGATCTATAAGAAAGGTCTTAAGACGTCTATAAGCTCAGGATTCCAGTTGACTGACACGATGATAGGTAAGGCTGTCGATTTCGTTACCAAGCCGATAGACAATCAAGGTCATACGGCTATAGATAAAGCTTATTCGGAGGCTATCAAGAATCCGGACATGGCCGCTGATCTGGCTTTGTTCTTGATGAATAAGGACGAGTTTCTTAAACAGAAGACTAACAAGGCTAAGATGGAGGTTAATAAGAAGACCATCACTCTTCTTTCTGGCAATAAGGGAGGAAAGCAGAATAAAAATAATATCGATAATGATACTATAGAGGCTAACTTCCTTGATCTGAGTGGATCAAAGAGTGTATAACATTAAAAGATAGATAATTATGAACCCTTTTTTGACAAAAAGTTTTCCGGCTACTGTGAATGGTGATAACGTTATTGCCTTCACCGATGCCAAGAACTATAAGACTTCGCTCGTAGAGCATAACTTAGGCTCATTGGCGAGCTGGTATTATGAGGATCCTGACAAGAATTTTTTGGGTATGTTGAATCTGTTCTCTAATATCGCTAATTACCCCGTTCCGATGTATATGGGTATGATTAATAACGGCGCTACGATCTCCGTTAACGGTATTGGAGCTTCTTTCCGTTATGATTTACCTGTTACAAAGACATTCGCTGTCGTTACGGCTGAGGATACTTCAGGTCATCATCTAAAACCGGGTATTGACGGTAGTTTGTTTGATATCGTTTTGAATACCTCTGAGTTTACGGCTTATGATGTCATCACCTATGACGCCGCTAACGGCTGCAATATCCTTATCTCAGGTGAGATCCCGTCTAAGACAGAAGGTGATTTGACACGTTATTGGGGTCGTGTTATCGGCGGAAAGGCTAAATACTTCCCTAAAGAGAAATTACGTCCGGGTATCCGTTACTGGAAGATCGGTCATGCTCTTGGAGAGTATAGCACCCAGTTCTCTAAGGTATCTGGAGCTGACAAGGCTGGTTCTATGACTTGTGAATTCCGTTTAGGAAACCACCGTGGTGTTGAGGGTGAGACAACTATGTACGCTGGTATGAAGTCCATGCAGGCCGCCCAGAATAGCACTTCAGAGTTCGTGGAGACCGCCCTTCGTCGTATGAATGCCATGAGAAGCGAGTATGAGGGTAATATTCCTGATTTGGCTATTATCGGCAAGACTGTTAATGGTAGACTTGATTTACGTACGGCTAAGGTAGCGTCCACGCTGGAGGTATTCTGTATGGCTGAGTTGGTTAAGCTGGAAGCTAGACAGTTGATGTGGCAAGAAGGTGGTATTATCATGGATCAAAATGGTCCTATCCATTTAAATGAGGGTATCTACCGTCAGCTTCGCCGTGGTTATACTATCTACTATAGCCGCCCGATGGGTATTACCAAGGACACGCTTATGGCTGCCGCAGCTTATATTTTCCGTGGACGTCAGGATCTTCCTATTACGGAACGTAAGATTAAGTTCAAGGTAGGAGCTATGGCTATGATCAATTTAGAGAAGTTGATCAGGGAATCGTTCTTCACTACCTGGCAGAACTTAAGCTGGGGTATGGGAAGCGATAGGATGTTGCCTTCTAATCCTATTTCAGGTACTAACGACGCCATGATCTTAGGTCCGGTTCAGGTTAAGGGAGCTTTCATCCCGGGCATCGGTAATGTTGAGTTCGAGCACGATCCTTCTTTGGATTACGCTGACATGACAGATCGTAGCGAGTTAGTGAATGGCATGTATCCTAGATCATCTTATTCTTGTATTATCGAGAATATCACTGATGCTGGATCAACTAACGCATATTCCGCTATTCCTAATACGGCTAACGCTAAGTTAGGTAATATGAATAACAACGTATTCTATATCAAACCAGAAGGCGTAAGCATGTGGTGGGGTTATGAGTACGGTCGTTGGGCGCACAAAGCTAACGGTAATGAGATCGTATCATCCTTGCCGGGCATGAAAGAGCAATTCTGGTGTCATTCTGCTTCCGCAGCATGGGTTATGGATAATAGTAAGTTCTTGATTATCGAGCTTCAACCGAACTACTTCGGCTAAGTTTTTTCATATATGTAATTTGGTTTTTAGAGGGGAGGATATTCCTCTCCTCTTTTTTTTAAAGTAACGCAAAAAGGAAATGAAAGAAATTTTAAAATCAAGGAAGGTATTGGCCGAGGTAAACGGTTTCAATATCATGTCAGATACCTTATATGAGGTTGTAGGCAAACACGATGGAAGTGCTCCTCAGGCCTTTCAAGACGCTAATATAGCTAAAGCTCCGTTCCCGGAGAACGCCACTCACGTATGTTGCCCTTGGGATGATTTCTCCAAGGCCTATAACACCGGTTTTTATCCAAGATCAAGATGCTATAATGGTCTTGACAAGAATGAGATCGATAAGCTCGTCAAACAGCGGGTAGATAATATCATGAAGCCTTTCGAGGAAATGTCGCAGATGGATCTATCTCAAACCAATTTAGAATTTTGGGATGACGCTAAAGATAAGATCTTCATGGGTAAGGTTTATAATACGGCTAATACCGTAGATCTATTTTATTTATATCTGGCTGTATTTTCCGGCATGTTGACTCCTCAGGAAATGGATGGCGATCCTGTCTTCATGAACTCCATGTTCTGTTTCGTGGAGAAAGACAATATGAAGGATTTCGTTCAGCAGCGTGAGATCAATAAGATGAACATCAGCTATAAGTTTATCAGCGCTCTTAAGAAAGGCGGCGACGATCGTCAGGCTGTCATCGATCTTCTTCTTTACATCGGTATCGTAACTCGCCCGGATTTCACGGAGGATGAGTATTATACAGGATCTCTATCAAACTGGATGAATGAGAAGAAGACCAATGTCGATTATCTGCTTGATATCTGGGATCGGTCATTGGAAGGTGATTTCAAGGAAGTTCTTGAGTTTTACCGTATCGTAAACGTCCTTCAACGAAATGGTCGTATCAATATGACTCCATCCGGATTACAATATAATGGCCAGATCATAGGGCCTGACGTTCGGACATCCGCTGAGTTCTTGGCTACCAAGAAAGACTTTATTAACATAAAGGCTAATGTATTGGATGAGTATGAGGAGATCATATCTATGTCTAATATCGATGATAAGTCCAAGACCAAGAAGGTTAAGGATATTAAGAAGAAGGATGACGTAGAGGAAGGTGATAAGGTTAAGGAGGAATGACAATGACAATCCAAGAAGCGTATCTAAGGTCTTTGCAGAAGAACGAGCAGAATCTGGCCAATGGCGGGATTAAGCTTGATCCGGGAAGGTTCGTGCTGTTGTTCAACGAGGCCCAAGACCGGTTGGTTAAGTACTATCTAAATAGGAAGGATGACGAGACTATACGCTCCATCCAAAACCTTCTTGTTTATTGGATGTCGTTGGATAATGCGGGTAGGATGGATGACCCGGAGTCTACGTCCTTTAACTTACCTGACGACTATCTATGGTTTTCTAACATAAAAGGCGTTTTCTCATACAAAGGGTGTGAGGCCACTGATTTCGTTATGTGGGAGGCTAAGAACGAGAATATCCATGAGCTTCTTGGAGACGAGAATAACCGTCCTTCTTATGACTACCGTGAGACATTCTACTCCATAGGGAACGGGAAGGTTGTGGTCTACGAGTCAGGCTTCCGTACCGAGGAGGTTAAGATGACGTACTACCGCCGTCCTGTCAGGGTGGACCTGTCTGGGTATATCAACGCCGCCGGTATCCAATCCACGGACATCGACCCTGAGCTGCCCGATCCTTTGGTGGAGGAGATTCTGGATATGGTCGCAAAGCAATTCAACCTTAACGAGAATGAACTAAGTAGATATAGGATGGATAAGGATAATGTGGCTTCCTTTAAATAAACAACGTTAGTTTTGATTGATAAGCCTGCCTAGAAATGGGTAGGCTTATTTTTTTTATCATCATATGCATATTTTCTGGAATCGGAGATTTCTCCGACTCCAGAAATAGTAAGCACGATCTTTGCGTTTTACAAAATATTTAATATAATGATTTTATATTGATATATTTTTTTTATGTATATATATTTACGGTAAAACTTTTATTTATATATTTGCATCGTATTAAATAATTAAATATATATAATATGAAAACTAATGTTGTTATGATCTCCAAGGATAGGGATCTTTTTGGTGTTACTATCAAGCAAGACACTAAAACGTCTTTCATGTCGTTGACTGATTTACAGGAAGCCTATACCAGGAAAAGGATTCAGGAAGGATGGAATGATAAGAGGATAGAGAATATCCTTTCTAATAAGGAAAGTGCTGAGCGAATATACTATATTCTTGAAAAACAAGGATATATGATAGAAACAGGATTTCCTGTTTTTATGGAAATGGTTGAAAAAGAGTCTCTTATAAAAGTAATGAAAAAGTTTGGCGCTTATAAGACTGTTGGTAGGGGCGAGAACAGGAGAACTATGTGTAATCCTTATATATGGGTTCTTGTAGCTATGGAATTGAACCCTATGTTGTATGCCGAGGTTGTTACGTGGTTAACCGATAAGCTTATTCTTAATCGAATAGAGGCTGGTGATAGGTATAATGCTTTGTCTAGAGCAGCTTCTAGATTTAAGGATGTAGATTATGTTAAGATCGCCAAGGGACTTAATTATATTGTTTTTAATATCCATGAAAGTATGATCAGGAATAAGGCCACGGAAGCTGAGCTGAAGGAATTGGAGCAAATACAAGGCAATCTTATATGGGCTATAGATATGGGTTATATAAAAAGTTTCGATGAACTTATTGATATGATGAGGAAGATGTATAAGAAAAAGTGGCTTAAATAATGTTTTTACAAAAAATGTAATTTATTTATATGCCTATACACTCGTGATTGTGTTTTATTGTCGTGAACTCGTTTATTATTATGTTTGCGTTAGGTAAATGATTTTTAAATTAAAATATTGATAATATGTTGCACAGACCGCAAGACCGGGTACTTTTCGTACCCCCGCACGCTATGATGGTGGATGTTGACTCCATCTTCTTAAAGGAAGGGCAGATCGGTATTTACGATACTAAAGATACTTCTGAGAACGGTTGTAAGGCCGTGATTGATTTTACCGGTAAGCCTCGTAACGACAAGCGTTATGAGATCCGTATCGGTCGTAATGAACAAGCGGCTTCCCGCTCTATATATGATAAGGATTTTTCCACGCCTTTGTTCTCGTTGAATGAGATCACCGAGATTTACGCTTCTTGGCCGAAGAAGGATCACGCTTATGTCGATGATGTTATCTTAGGATACAACGGTGTGTCTGATGACACGGCTTTCTCCGTATCCAAGGGCGACCGTATCGCTATCCGCTTGGTTCTGGCAGGACGGGCCTTCGAGCTTCTTGGCTACGAGGAAGGACGTGTAGAGATCAATGACGCTATCCTTTTGGATGATTGTGATAATACTCCAAATCAATGCGAGGAGTGCGATCCTTGCGAGGAGGTTGATTTGTTGCCTGCCGTCCTGAAATGTATTGAGAGGATAAAGAACCAGCCTATCGCTGGAGGTGGTAAGGTATCTGATTATATTGATATCACTCCGGTTACAAGATGTACTAACGAGGCTACGGAGCCTGAGACGGAGGACGTGAACTTCTATTGTATGGAGGTTTGCGATACTGGTGATGACCTGGCCTTGGCTGAGGTTCGTGCCCAGTATCCGGGATTGAAGATCGTTCGTGAGAGCATCAACGGCAGCATGTCACGTTATAAGGTGATGAAGAAAGGGGCTAAGCCTAATGACTATACTCAACGTCTGATCTCTATCATGAAAGGATGCGAGGAATGCCCGCCTAGCTATACTGAGGTTAAGGGCGGATACCTGTATTCCATTTCATTGGAGGATGACGGCGTTGATATGTCTACTACGGTAGAGTCTTTACCTAATGTGGTAGCTGATACGGTTAATAAGATGAGCCAGATCAAGGGATCGGGTTTGTATATCGCCGCTACTTCAAAGAAATTGACGGATGAGGAGATCTCTACTTTCGTTGAGGCTAATCCTACGGCTATCATCTACTATGTGGCTAAGACATCCGATATGTGCGAGAATCCTACGGTTCGTACCGCTTCATGGTCAGCTTGTGGTTCTTGCAAGGTATCTAAGGAGAAGTATTATATCACGATCCCGGATAACGAGTGTGGAGAAAGTGCCTTGGAAGAAATCAAGCAGGCGTTCCCGGAACTGGAGATCACGGATTATGGTACTCCGGCGGCTTGCCAGCATAGCTTCCAGACAGAGGTATATACCAACATGTTGTGTGATGAGTGCGACAAGGTGTTCGAGGGATTCTTTACCAGCGAGGCTCCGGCGTCTTACCGTAACCGTATGTGGAAGAAATTGGAGTCGGTTCAGGAACTTGGATCTAACTGCAAGTGCGGTATCCGTTTCCGTGGTAAGGAAATGCTGTTATCTCCGTCAGAGTGCTTGATGGATAAAATGACTTATGTAGAGGATAGCGTAGAGATCGTTGGCGCTAGCGGAGGTTATCCTGATTCTCTTGATGAGGGATCCCCCATTTGGTGGGATCAGCTTCACTTCGAGAGACTGTCCAGCAAAGCACCACGTACTCATGTCGGCGGTAATATGATGGATGACGAGTTGAAGGGTTACGCTCATTTCAACGGCTTCCCGAAACATCAGGATTTCATGGGACGGACATTCATGAACGAATACAGCCGTGTTGAACAAACAGCCCAATACGTGGACTTCCAGATCACAATTAATCCTCATAGATATGCTCAAGGATTCGGAAAGGTTATCGCCGATGATCCGGTTAACCTGATCTTACGTGTACGTTATGGCGCTCATGAGGGTGTTCAGGAGATGATCAATATGATCGGGGCGGCCGCTGGTCTTGGTCCCGCTGTTGTAACCGATTTTGAATCGAGACGTCAAGGCGAGTAATAGTAACCAACCCTAAATAAGAACGACCTTTTTTGCGTTCATATATTTCCTAAAGGGGAGAGATTCAATTCTCTTCCCTTTTTTTGTTATCTTTGAGGCAGTAGAATTAAAATATGATATTATGTCGGCTATTAATGAGTATTTAAAGAGACTGGCTTCCATATTCGGTAGCATGGGTTTCTCCGTTCCGCCAGATGACTTCTCAGGTGTTGTCATAGACGGAAAGACGTATCCGGTCATGATGAGGAATGACGGGTGTTACGTGTACTTCGATGATAAAGGAGTAAAGAGACTTGTAAGCGAGGTCCCTAAAAAGGACTATCAGTTCATTAACATCAAGGACGCCCGTGTGTCGATCGTCAACCAATGTTATCGTACTCCGGGAGGTCAGGTAGAGGCTCGTATCCATACCTATATGAATAATAAGGGGGAGATACTGGCCGAGAAGATATTTATCATCAACTCATCGGATATCGATACTCCCATTGGCACGGAATTGGATAAGATCCCTGCCGAGTGGGTGGCTATAGATTGTAGTATAGCGGAGATGACCGATCGGGAGTTGATATTCGTAAGTAAATGTTATGCCACGGAAGGAGGCAAGGTCCAGATAGAGGGCGTAGAGTCGGTTGATCCCCGCCTGAACCCGGAGGTGTCTCATTATGAGGTGGTGAATACTACTGACGATAGTAACCCTATTGGAACGAAGTATAATGCCATACCTGATACGTGGAGGCGTATAGTATGTGATTTTCCGGACATGACCCAAAGGGAGATAATACCGGTGCTTAAATGCTTTGATACCGGGACCGGAAGGGTACAGATAGAGGGGTATAAGATATTTGATTACGAGATGGGTACCAGAAAGGAATGGTATCGCGTCAAGCAAAGTACCGATCCTGAGAATCCGGTAGGTGAGTTTATCACCAGCATAAGCGATGACTGGGTTGAGGTCGTTTGTGACTTCACGGATATGGAGGATCGTGATATTGAGGTAACTATAGAATGTTATAAGACACCGGCCGGTAAGGTGAAGCTGGAGGTTCTTACGTCATGGGACGGGAATATAGGAGTTAGGGATAAGAGTTATAAAGTCCTGGAGACTACCGATCCGTCACAACCTGAGGGCGCCAGCTTCAGTTCCTTGCCAGACACTTGGATAAGGGTAGTCTGTGATTTTGACGATATGGAGGAGAGAGATATCAAATCCTATATAGAGTGTTATGACAGCGGTAGCGGAAACGTTAAACTTCGAAGGATGGTGTCGTATGACTCCAAGATAAAGGCCAGATACACACGTTTCGAGGTAGTGGACTCCGATAACGCAGACTTTGTCCCAGGAGCCGCCCTAGCTACCCTCCCAGACGGATTCTCTTTGGCTCCTTGTGATTTCGTTGACTTTGAGGATAGAATGCTTCAGTCAAGGAAAGAATGCTATAATACAGATAAAGGTCGTGTACAGGTATTAAGAATAACGTCTTATGATGGAGATATAGATATAAGGGGCGCTGTTTATGTCGTTACACGATCTGAGAATCCCGATATTCTCGTGGATAGGATATATAATGCCATACCTGGAGGATGGGATCGCATGGTGTGCGAGATGGAGGATATGGAGGATCGTGATATCGAGTCTTTCGTGGAATGTTATGATAGCGGTGAGGGTAATGTCAAGGTAAGGAGAGTCGTGTCTTATGATGCCAAGGCAAACGAGCGCCACGTCCGCTACGAGGTACTGGATTCGGATAACGGCGGTTTCACCCCGGGACAGCGGATATCCACCCTGCCTACCGGATGGTCTTTGGTGTCTTGTGATTTCACGGATATGGAAGACAGAATGCCTATTGATATCGAGGAATGTTATAGGACATCAAACGGGAGCATACGTATGAGACATGTGGTGTCTTATGATGGTGATCTTGGGAAAAGAAACCAGTTCTGGGAGATTGTGGACTCGTCTGATAACGGATATGGTCTAGGGGATAGGATGAATAGCATCCCATCGGTTTTTATCCGTGAAAGGTGTACCATAGAAAGGTTGGATGATCGTATTACCAGAAGTGCGATAGAATGTTACTCGACTCCAGGAGGATCGGTAAGAATTAAATCCACTTACGTTATCAACCCTTTAAATCATGTTAGGTCGTATAATCATCATGTATTGAGTTCTACGGATAATGATATCAAGATTGGTACTCAATATATCTCTTTGCCATCTAATTTTACTCGTATCGAATGCGAAGAGCCGGATTACATGGATCGGCTTATAGATACTACCGAGACCTGTTATGATACCGGCAATGGTACGGTAAAGATCCGGAGGCAAGAGTCTCTTAACGGTAATCTTGATCTCAAGACATTTGATTATAAGATCGTAGAGTCTACTGATCCAGCATATAGATTAAATACTACACCTACGCAATCTGTTATAGACGGATGGACCGTTATTAGCTGTGATCTCAATATCATGGATGTAGATGATTGTTATGAGATCGGGGGGCATAAGATCCATCTAAAGGGCTTTAGGACGGTCAATCCTGCATTGCAGGATATTAAGTCCAAGCTTTATGTGGTATATTCAGATCATCCGGATTACGGTGTTGGAGATGAGTTGTCTTCTATTCCTGATGGGGCTAAGGTCACGATATGCGATTACGCTGATAAAAGCCAAAGACATATGGTTCCGGTGCGAGAGTGCTATGAGGTAGCCGATGGCCGGTTCTATGTGGAGGGAAGTCGGTTGGTGGATAACGATATGGTCGTTGAGCGGACGTCGTTAACGGTGATGGAGTCATCCTCTCCTACCTACCCGGTAGGTACGACACTGACCTCCATCCCCGATGGCGCTACTATCGTGGCTTGTTTATGTCAAACCTGTTAATCTGAATGGCTATGGTTAAAGTATGTAATGATTATTTTATGATTGACGCCTTAGCTGGAGGTCAGGTCATAAGAAAAAGGAAATATCGTCGTGAGAATACGATGATAGGATATAAGTGGTATGATTATAATGGGGTCGAGGTTTCCGACCCCACAGAAATATCTCGTCTTGATGGACTGGCTACTAAGCATCAGCGTGTGGATGAGGCTTATGATGACCATGCTATTTTCATGTCTTCAACCAACTACGTTAACAGCGTTTCCGGTATACCTATGGACAAGCATATGGTTGTCGTTGAATGGAGACCGGATAGCGAGCAAGGTTTTGTCACCATGGCTCATGACGAGGGTCTTGACGGGGATAGCTATTATATAGTTATTATCAACACCGGAGATAAGCAGGCTACGATCTACACCCCCGTAGATCCTGAGGATCCAAAGGATGGGACTTCCCGTGCGGTTGATGGCGATAACGTCTCCGTTGGTGGATCATATGTCTCTATATCCCCCAAGGAAGTAGAGAGGATAAGGGTTACTTTCCGTGACGGTAAATGGTATTATGAGTTAGTCACAAAGACATATCCTAGTAATACTGGAGGTGTTAAGATTGGAGATGTCGATTTTGTGACTTTTAGGTATTTATGGGAATCAAGCTCTGGAAGGGATTTGGATACTATGACGGAAGCCCTTAATTCTAATGTTCCCACCATAGATAATCTTGCTGTAGGTTGGTCTGGCCCCGGAAATGGAGATAGCTCTGTTAGGGAAGTCCTTAAATGGGGTGGTGATAATACAGGATCCGGTAAGGAATGTGTTTGGATGTCGGTGAAGGATTTAAGGGCTAAGTATTATGATGTCCTACCTGAAGAGACGTATTTTATGGCCTACGCTACATGGTTTGGATCTAAAGGCACGGGTAAATGCTCTTTTGAGCTTGTCGGATACAAGGGAGGTACGATGAGCCAAGATGGATATAATTTTATAAACACCGGTGGATCTGTAGTATATCAGAATACATATGATTTTGTATGTAATACCCATAAAGGAGCCGGATCGTATAAGACATCTTACGAGAAAGTAGCTCGTATTACTTACAATAAGCTAATTAATGAGGTGTATATGTCTATTGGAGAGGCTATAGACCAGGAAGATGATTATGATAAACTAGAGAGGGAGGTTGATAATATAAAGAAAAGGCTTGATGACATCGAGGATGAGCTGGATGTCGTAAGACGTATAGCTGAGGGCAAGAACACGGCGTATATATTTGATACGGTCGATGCCATGAATAAGTGGCTGGCGGTCCCGGAGAACACGGCTAAGCTCCGTGTGGGGGACAGCTTCTGGATCAGGGAGCAGGATGTTCCTGATTATTGGTGGGATGGAACTCAGGCTTTAGAGCAGGAAGGTCCGAAGGTGGATTTGTCTCCTTATTATACGAAAGATGAGATTAATAATATTGTTGATGATATCAACCAGAAGATAGAGGATAAGAGTACGTCGATCATCTTTGATACCTATATCCAGATGAAGTCTTTTGTGGATGATCCTACCAATGCCGACAAGCTTAAGGAAGGTACCATCTTGTTGATACGAGAGAAAAACGTACCTGATTATTATTACGATGGAGCTGGGATAGTTAAGATGGAGGCTGACGTAGAACAATGTCTTTACGTTACTTTGTCTAACAAGCCTACGGAAAGCACTATAAGTTATACTCAAGATCGGGAGGTGACTAATTTCGCTCCTGGGGCTATAGCTAGATGGGTTGACGCTGACGGTAATAACGTTTTTTATAAGCTTGTAGAGATAGTAGGTGGTAAGGCTAAGTGGATTACGTTGATTGATACAAGATATGGTAATGTTACGTTGCAAAGCACTTATGACAAGAACTATGAGATCGTGAATATCGTATCTGGATCACGTTTACAAGCTATAAATAGCGATAAGGATGAGATCAAGTTCGTTAATAGCGCTACCGGTAATGTTACTGTCGTGTTTAACGCCACGGTATCAGGAGGAGCCAAGAAACTTACGAGCCTGTTGGCCGTGAACGAGGTGGTCCTTACGCCTGGGGCGGCGGCGTCCTTCACCCGTACCGGCGAGACCTTCACCCTCTCCGATCTTTTTGGTGTTACGATCTTCCCGGATCTGGCTGATTCCAACCGTGAGGGAGAATGGGTAATGAGCGTAGGCGTAACCGGAAAACCGATCCTTATGGAGGTAAAGGAGATGAGGAAGTGGGATGAGAGTATTGTCAGGGAACTTACTATTGATGAGCTTAACGAGAAGTTCCCTAACGTGGATATCGGATTCGCTGTCGTATGCAAGACCATCAACAAAGTATATGAGATGGTTAACGGGTATAAGGAATGGGTGTCTTATGATATAACCTCAATAAATTAATGGTATGGATTTTTTAGTAGGATACGACACGGTAGCGTCCTATGTCACGTTTATAGTGAATGAGGACAGGTTCCCTTGTTATGATGGTAAGGGCGCTGATTATATACCCGATCCGATAATATCAGCGGATGCTTTTAATCGCAGTCTTAGGTTCTCGACAAGAAAGTCAGGATTCGTGGACGTTGATTGGGGGGACGGGACAAAGGATCAATATCCTTTAGTTAAGGTATCTGATGGTTTTTATAGGATTGTATTCAGGTCTCTTGACATTGAGTATAAGAAGAATCCGGATGATACCGTATGGTGGTATAAGAAAGAGGATGGCTCACAATACATACCGGTCCCTCCACATAAGTATAGCGATATCAGGCGTAGGGAGGTTACGATGAGGTTCTCTAACGTAATTGATGGGGAATTTAATATGGATGGTATTGTCCTTCATGAGTTCCCTATAACTAATCTTCCTGATATAACTTATTTTGCTGTGGTTAGATCCGTTT
>ULPI01006865.1_pt1 | contig 16760 bp, 14 predicted proteins | sample 1953381 | NCBI WGS metagenome assembly ULPI01 (sample SAMEA4835626, study PRJEB28245) | human gut metagenome | biome: gut microbiome; material: fecal sample | place: Denmark | collected 2008
CTCACTTTTCCTACGACTTGCAGGATGCTCATCGAATCCCCCAGATCTCCATAATGCAGATGGAAGTGTGGAATTCCCTCCAAATGAGCGATGCGTTCACGGAAATCAACGGATGAACGGCGAATAATGCCGTGCACTTCATATCCTTTATTCAACAAAAGTTCAGCTAAATAAGAACCATCCTGACCGGTAATACCGGTAATTAAAGCTATTTTATTCATGACTTATAATAAATATTCCCATTAATATATAGATAAAAAATCATTAATCATGTATTAATCATTGAATTGTATAATTCTAAATACTCTTTAAACTTGTCATCTTTATTAAAATATTTCATAGCACGTTGACGACAAGCATCCTTATATGAAAGTTTACCTTTTTGTTTAATATCCTTAATAGAAGCTACAATTTCATCTATATTACCAGCTTCTACTATACATCCAGTATCAAATGTTATCAATTCAGGACTAGCTGTTCTATTATATACAATGCTAGGAGTACCGCATGCAAAACCCTCAACAGTTGTTAACCCAAAAGATTCTTCATAAGATAAATTCAAGACAACATCAGCCATCGAATAATATTCTGCAAGTTCTTTTTGATCATTAGTCCTCTCAATACCTAAAATCGTATTAGGCAACTTCTTTTTCAACTCACGATCAACCCCAATCAAAACAATCTTATAATTCATTGGCAATTTACGACTAAGTTCTATATAATCATAAAGCCCTTTATTCTTATGCCATGCAGTAGCTACTCCTAAAAGTACAAATTTGTCAATCAGGCCTAATTTTTTTCTTAACTCATTATTAGTGGGTTTAAAAATATCTACATCTACCCCGTTATAAATTACATTAACAGGATAATCTTTTAAAAAAGATTGCTTTACAATATGCTCCAACCAATGAGAAACTGGGACAATCACCATTTTAGGTATCGATGTAAAATATTTCTTCTTCAGAATATAATTACGTTTAGAATTATCTAATAAAAGAGATTTAGGATACCCACTTCTTGCAGGACAAATATCACATCCGATTTTCCATTTATTACATTGAATAGCATCAAAATGTACACAATGCCCAGTCATAGCCCAACAATCATGTAAAGTCCAAACAATAGGTATTCCAGCATTTCTCAAATAATCAAACAAAACCTCATAATTTAAATAATAACCATGAATATTATGCAGATGTACCAAATCTGGTCTAATTTTATCAATTTTACTAATGACCTTTTCTGTCGAAAATCTCGATCCTAAACCGTGTGCATCAAATAAAAAACTTCTTAAAGCGTGAAGATTTTCTTGCAATAAAGACACTGATTGTATTGAATACATTTGGCTGGGAGATTGATAACGAGCGCCATGAACTGTATATGTAACCCAACCATTTTCTCGCGCAAGAGCAGCTATTTGTTCTACTATTCGTCCCGTAGATCCTTTATTTAAGGCTGCATTAAATTGAAGAAGTGTTGGCATTATTATAAATAAACATAAAAATCTAACAAAACATATTTCTTAATAAAAATAGACATTATAGTCTTATACTAAAATTTGGCATAAAGCATTTGCCTGTTTTTCGATTGAAAACATCTTTGCTCTTTCATATAAAACTTCAGAAGGAATTTTAGAATCATATGCCGCTAAAATAGCAGTAGCAAATAAGTCAGGAGAATCCACATTGGGAGATAAATATCCAAATTTTCCATTTGCTAACAAATCCTTTGCTCCTTCCGTTGGAGTAGATACAACTGTTTTTCCCAAAACAAAAGACTCTAATATAACAGTAGGTAATGCTTCGGATAAAGAAGATAATAAAACTAATTGCGCATATTTCATATACAAATATGGATTAGAAGTAGCTCCAATAAAGATTATAGACTTATTAATTCCCAATGAATGGCTATATTCTACCAACGTATTATATTCTGTTCCATCTCCCACAATTACCAATTTTATATTACTTTTTTTTGATAATACGAGTTTAAATGCATCAAACATCATTTTTAAGTTTTTAACAGGACTTAATCTCCCTACAAAAACCAAATAATCATTATACGGCAAATTTAGCTTTAGAGAAATATTTTGCATACAGTCCCTCTTAATTTGCTGAATGTCTAAAGGATTATAAATAGTTGCTAATTGTGTACTTTTGATTCCTATTGACTGTAAAAACTCTGATATACCTTTAGAAACAGAAATAATTTTATGTGACCTATTATAAAACATTCTCATTAAAAAAGTAGAGATAGTTTTATTAGTTTCAATATTAAAATAACTATGATGCGATAATATACATTTCGTAGACTTAACAAAGGAAGTGGCAATAACAGCCAAGCAATTTGAATAATCTCCTCCTGTTATTAAATAATTTGGTTTTATACGTTTTAATAAAGATATAAGCAAGGGCAAAGAATACAACAAACGTATATTCCCTAAAGAGCATCTTATGACTTTCGTAGATAATGTTTTTTCTAATTTCCCACTATTATGGCAATAAGCATAATAAACTAGATAATTATGTTCTACCAAATAATTTGCATATGTAACAAAAACTTTCTCTATGCCACCAATATCAAGACCTGGAGTGAAGAAAAGTATTTTTTTCATTTTTAATTTTAATAGATTTATAAATATAAAGAATCAATATACACCATAATATAGATTTGACAGGAAGAGTTGACGCTCCTCTAATCCAAAAAATGGAATTTGCCATTAAACATGAATATATAACATATGAATAATAATTGCCATTTTTTAATTCTTTAAAATATTTATCTGATATATATCCAATAGTATAGAATACAAATATAACTCCTAAAATTCCTAATGCATAATAAGCATCAGCTTGAAGCATTGTGCCTAACCCAGGTAATTTATAATCAACAGATGATTGAGTATAAACTGTGAAGAATTCGGCAGAACCAAGAATATAAAGATCCACCCCCATCAGTGATAATAAACGGGGAAAAGAAGGGATTATTCCCGTTAAGCCTAATAACAAATTGCTTCCATACGAAAACCCATACAAATCTACTACTTCATAAACTAAATAATTATTTCTAGCAGGAATAACTATATCTCTCAATATATTATCAAAATTTAAAATAATATCACTTTCATCAAGTCCCGTTCTTAAAAAACCAACTAAAGTCATTCCTACGACGCCGACAAAAGCTATAAGCATAAATTTCAATTTGGATATTTTATAGTAATAAAAAGAATATAAAAACAAAATTGGCAACATTAATCGCATGGCTAAAGTTCGATTTCCTGCATATAACATTGCAACAGAAATAATTAGAATAGTAAAAATTAAAGGTTTATTAAATTTATAATTAGGAAAATTTACTTTGTTATAAAATTCAATTGCAACAGAAGATATTGATAGAACCATCAACAATTCCATAATCTGAAACATTAATCCAGATTCCGAATTCTGTATTTTTTCCATGTCATTATTGTATTGAGACTGAAAAAATTCAATTCCTCCAGACAATATAAAAGCTATACTAAATAGTATAACAGCAAAAACTAAAGGTCGAGTATTTAATGCATGGGAAGATGAAAATGTTTTTTTCTTTATTTTTTTCCGACAAATACTGCCTAATATATAACTTGAGACTGCAACATAGGAGCCTGCGACAGCTTTAGATATTACATTTACATTAAAAGAAAGATTTTTAAATGGAAGAAAAGGATCGCTATCACTATAAAAAAGTAAAGGATAAGCAAATGATGCGATTGTAAATACAAATAAGAATATTGTATCAAACTCCCAATAAGTATCTTTTTTCTTTATTTTATAAAATAAACATATTTGACATACATATAAAACAAATATGCATAATATAAAAGAAAAAGAGTAATAATTAGGAGAAAGTATGTATAAAGCTATGGATAATAAAAAGTTAAAAATTACAAGTTTAGATTTCATTTTAATTTAGTTCGATACTAATCACAAAAATTTACTTTTAAAATATAATAAAATATAGCGTAATAAAGAATCATGCTTTATTATATATTTATGATATTTCAATACATTATCAATTCCATAATCTTTTACCCATAGAAGACTTTTTATGCTCCACAATGGTATCTGATAATCATTCACATTATGTTCTCTTAAAAAACGATTTATTCTAATATTAACTTTCAAATAATTAAACTCTTTCTCAAAGTTCCTTCGAGAAAATGTAATGCTATTCGGATTAAATGTTAAACAATACAAAGGCTCTTGTATAACCACTATTTTACTTGCTAGCTCAGCCGCCTTAAATGAAAAAAAAGCATCGTTCCCTACAGGTATTTCCTCAAATGTTATATTATTATTAAAAATTAATGCAGATGAAAACATTTTATTCCATGGGGCCCAGTTCAAATATTTAAAGGAATTTAAATCTATTTTCCCGTTCAAATATCTTTCATATATGAGATTAATCCCATTAACCCGATTATATGATGAACAAACATTATTATCAGACGTAACATTATAATAAATGATATCATAATTACTACAACAATATGTGTCCAAAACTTTATCAAAATCAGGGTTATAATAATCGTCCGCATCCGAAAATAGGACCCATTTTCCTCTAACATGCTGTAATCCTATGTTTCTCGCATAACCTGCACCCCTACTTTTTTTTATATGATAAACTTCAACCTGAGTTCTATTTTTCCCTGGAAAATTTTCAAAATCAACAATATTAGAATCGCTATTATCATCCACTACAATAACTTGAATATCATCACGGTTAGGAATAGAATCTAAACAACGTTGTAACAAATGAGGACTATTTTTATGAGGAATAATTATGCTATAATTTATCATAATATGCAATAAATCATTCAATACTTATATCAATCTCTTTTAAAAATATCTCTAGTATACACCTTTTCTTTCACATCATCTAAACATTTGTCATAGCGATTAGCAATAATAGCATTCGATTTTAATTTAAATGCATTCAGATCATTTACAACCTTTGACCCAAAAAATGTACTCCCATTTTCTAAAGTAGGCTCGTATATAATAACAATAGCACCTTTTGCTTTAATCCGTTTCATCACACCTTGAATCGAACTCTGACGAAAATTATCACTATTCGATTTCATTGTCAAACGATAAACCCCTATTGTACATAGCTGTTCCTGAGTCGGACTATAATCACTGCAATTGTAATAATCATAATAGCCAGCTTTTTTTAAAACCTGATCTGCTATAAAATCCTTACGTGTACGATTAGATTCAACTATTGCATGGATTAAGTTTTCAGGCACATCCTCATAATTAGCCAATAATTGTTTGGTGTCTTTAGGCAAGCAATATCCTCCATATCCGAATGAAGGATTATTGTAATGAGTTCCAATACGGGGATCTAAGCAAATTCCTTCTATAATCGCTTTTGTATCCAATCCTTTCACTTCTGCATACGTATCTAGCTCATTAAAATAAGATACACGCAATGCAAGATATGTATTCGCAAATAACTTAACTGCTTCTGCTTCTTTCAAATCCATAAATAGGACATCAATGTTTTCTTTTAAAGCACCTTCTTGAAGAAGCGAAGCAAACACTTTGACCTTTTCTTCTAAATGTTCTCCACCAATTTCCCTAATAGCTATACTTTCCCTATCATAACCATCTACCTTTTTAGGATAGCCAACAATGATACGGCTAGGATAAAGATTGTCATAAAGCGCTTTCCCCTCACGTAAAAATTCCGGCGAAAAAAGCAAATTTAATTTTTTCCCTTGTAAATGTGGTAAAGTCCTGAACTTTTCGACATATTTCAAATATAAGCTACGACAATATCCTACTGGTATGGTACTTTTTATAACCATTACCGCATCTGGATTCACTTCTAAAACCAAATCTATTACTTCTTCTACATGGCTAGTATCAAAATAGTTTTTTACAGAATCATAATTAGTCGGAGCCGCAATCACAATAAAATCAGCATTTTTATAGGCAGATTTTCCATCTAAAGTTGCTGTCAAATTCAATGTTTTTTCTGCTAAATACCTCTCTATATACTCATCTTGAATCGGACTAATATGCTGATTAATTCTATCAACTTTTTCTGGTATTATATCCACAGCCATCACACAATGATGTTGTGAAAGCAAAGTTGCAATAGAAAGCCCTACATATCCTGTTCCAGCAACCGCAATTCTATATGTTTTCATTTTAATTTTTGATTTCATTAAAAGACTATTATTTACAAATCCTTCTCAATATTTTATAAGGCAAATATATTAATAAAGTCTCTAATTCTAAACGATTTGTAGGAATTAAAAGTTTCTTTTCTTTGAAAACAATTTGCAGATACATGGATTTCAATATCCCTTTAAAAATATTATTTTTAGTAACAGAATATAATTCCGCATACACTTTATAATTGATTTTCAACTGATTAATATTAGATTGAGACCCAAAAATGCCACCAGAATTTTTCCTATATATCCCCCCTACAAATGAATGGCATACTCCTTTCCCTTTAGACAAAATATAATACACCAAATGTACATCCCGATAATACTTATAATTATTTGCCACAGCAATATCAAAAGCATCCCGTCTATAAACGCAAGTAAGGGTTTTAGTTATCCACTCTTGAAGAAAAGGATACCGCACATCAAAGGTTAATTCTGAGCTGACAGGTTGATTATCAAAATATTTGTTTGGCATCAAATATTTTTCTTTAGTGTACTCATTATAAATATAATATCGATGACAAGAATACACGCACTCTGGATGGCTTTCAAGATAATCAACTTGTTTTTGCAATTTATATGGATCAATCCAAAAATCATCCCCTTCACACATTGCCACATACTTTCCTTTCGTATGTTCATTCATTATCCTAGTAATGGTTCCATCACGTTTAGAATACTGATTTTCTATTTCATAGATAGGTTTAATTATATCCGGATATTTATTTGCATACTCTCGAATGATTGTAGCTGTACCATCTGTAGAAGCATCATCATGCACTATTGCCTCAAAACGAAATTTAGTTTTTTGCATAACAAACCCTTCTAAACATTGACGAATATACGGCTCATGATTATATGTAATACAGCGAATAGTCACCATTAATGGCAAATCATTATTCTTCATATTTATTCCTTTAAAATTCAACTTATTACCACTAACATACATCAGTTTAAGCCATTTTAATAATTTTGGCAGGCACACCAACAACAGTTGCATAATCTGGGACATCTTTTGTAACAACTGCACCAGCACCTACTCTAGCGCATTTCCCAATATAATGACATGTTGATAAAATAATAGCTCGAGACCCAATAACCGCCCCCTCATTAATTAATAACTTCGTCGAATATATTCTATTACGTGGCTTTCGATAATCCGAATGAAATTCATGTGCATGAGTTTCGATTATTACTCCATTCGTAATCTGAACATTATCTCTAATATCAACATAACCTGAATAATCAATAAAAACATTCTTAGCTAATAGAACATTTTGACCTATTGACACGGTTCCATTCAAATAATGCTGCCGCGATAACTCTACATTATATTCAACCATACATCCTTTTCCCATATTAAAATGTTTAGCATAGGCCTTATTACGCTTCTCTCTTAAATGAGGTAATTCATATTTTCTTGATGTATATTTATATAGAAATTTCCTGTTATTTCGGAAATCTTTTTGCCATTCATCTCTATCAATCCCTCTCTTTTTATATGCTATACCTAATTCTCTGCGTTGTATTATAGATAAATTCCAAAAATGCTCTTGCAAATATTGATTTGACCACATCTTATATGTAAAGAAACAGTATAGAATATCTATAAAGATTCCAAGTCGAAAAAAGATATTATTATTTTCGATTTCCATAACTTGGCCTGCATGTTTCCAGCCATATCGAATAACTTGTTTTGCACGACTTATATCCATAAAATTTAAATCATGATAAAAAAGTTTTCTATTCTACTCTCTCATTATACTAAACATATCAATAATCATATCCTCCATTTTTAGTAGAGGAGTCCAGCCAAATGTTTTCATAAAATGAGTAGCATCCATCCCCATACGAATATGATTTTCAGAAGATTGTTCCACTATTGCAACTTCTTTCATCCCATATTTTTTTTCAGCAATTTCCTTTACTATCTGAGCAATCTCACCAATTGTATGAACCAAATTAGCACCTAAATTATAGACAGGGTCTAAAATCGTATTCTCAGCTTGCATTATAAAAGCGATAAGTCCCTTTACAACATCCTGTATGCCTATAAACGAGCACTGTTGATCAGGGGCTGTGAGGGTAATCGGATTCCCATCAATTGCATTTTTCACAAATATACGAATAAAACGGGCATTTTCACAAACACTGCATAACCGAATATTAGTCCACTTAATACTAGATCTCTCAAGCATTTGTTGAGTTAAAACTTCAGAGAAATATTTTCCCATCGCATAGAGATAATCCGGATCAAGTGGAGTTTTTTCAGTCCATAATGGTTCTGAAGACTTACCATATACACTTTGCGATGATATATTTACAAAAACACCTACATTTAGCCTTTTCAACAAACTAATCAATTCCTGTTGATAATTGATTGACTCAACTATACTTTTTCCGTTTGAAGCACGAGAAAATGCTGTATGAATACAAAAATTATATTTTATGTTAGAAGCAATAGCAAATTCTGTAAAGGCTTGGAGTGTAAAACAGTGAACTCTATCTTTATATTTTTTATACCGCTCTACTATATTATCAATATGAGTAGAAAGCAAATACAAACGTACATCAGTCTGATTTAATAGGGCAGACGCTAATTCTGTAGCAACTAAGCCACTTGCCCCCGTTATGATAATATGCTTCATTCTTTGCAAATTTCGTTATATGAATAATTTCGGAGTATCATATCATTATTATCTGTTGAAATCACCTTTAATGTATCTTTTACAAGATCCATTCTTTGCAATAACTGCACTTTATTGTCGGCATGCAATAATACTCTGATTCCTACTTGCGCCAATTTTCCCATTACACTTTCATCTATAACCTTGCCTATTGGATAAGATTCGTGAATATGTAGCACACCAGGCATATTTCTTACTTCATTTATCCCTTCATAATGATCGATAATGCCCTCAGACAACAATAAAGTAACATTAGCCAAAATAGCATTGCCCAGATTTTCCGACTGCAAAGGTCTTACATCAACTTCTTCTCCTACTGCATATTGCAACATCGCTTTCAAATGGTTAAAACCGTATGCATATGCCATCAGATGATGTTCGAGAGAACCAGTCAAACGATATCCCATTTCATACACAATAAAAGTTCCGTTCTCGTTGAAACATTGCATAAAGACCATTCCTTCATTCATATTAAGAGATCTAAACATCCGCTTAATATTTGCATTCTCAACCTTCAGAAAATCCTGTTGATTTACGGACGGAAAAGTATATCCAATGGGTAACTGTAAAAAGTGATCACTGAATTTTAGCATATGTCGGTCACCGATTCCTAGAAGATAGATTTCTCCCTTATGTAAATAATAAAATATGGTAGCTTCCCGTCCGTTCATAAACCTTTCTATCAGGACATGCTTTTGAGGAGAAAATTGCAAAGCTTGTGGATAAAACTTATCAAATTCTGCTTTATCATGGCAAATATATATTCCTCTCGCTCCACTGTTATCTACAGGTTTTACAATCAGCGGAAAAACTACATTTCCATTTTCTACATCTTCAATAGAATACTCCGGTACTACAGGTATGTCAAAATCTCTACAAAGTTTTTTAAAATCAGCCTTGTTAGATGTTACTTCGATGGCATGTAAATTGGCATAACAAGGAAGACCAGCTTTCTCACATATTTGAACATAAGAAGACATCAAGACATCGGCGTATCCCATAATAACGCCATCAATCTGCTCTTCCTTGATAAGTTGCACAACACGTTCTACATCCGTACAACTTACCATAAAATTCTTTTCTGCTATTTTTTTACATGGAGAATCTTCAAAATAGTCTGTTACATAAACATCATAATTTAACTCATGAGCCGCATATACAATCTGACGAGAAATTGAAGTTCCACCTAATAATAATATTCTTTTTCGTAATTTCATTCCTTAATAACTTTTAGAATTCTGACTAAATCTTTTTGCTCATACCTTTGATCAATAGGCAAAGGTAACATATTTTCAGCCAACTTATATTCAAAACTGCCAGAAGGACACCAATCGAAAACATTTTGCCAATAAGTAGCTACAAAAATTTTATTCTGGATTAACCGCTTACGTAAAGTAACATCTTCCGTTAAATAAGGGTATATCATAGGAACAAAATTGTTATCATCCATTATAGCTAACTTATTCGATTCAGAAAGCATTTGTCGAAAGAAAGAGTAATTTTTCTTTCGTCTCTTACTTACATACGAATAGTCAACATTCTGCATTATTTTCTCTGTCAATAAAGACATTTTGTGTATGGGTTGATTATCCAGTGACTCATCTGCTTTTCTAAACGATGAATAGCCATTCTCAGCACCCTCTTCTATACGAAGAAGCAAATGCTGCATTCTATGATATGATTTATCTGCTACAAAATTTTGCTGGAGTATGGCATCCGTATAAAGATATCCTCCATCTGGCACACCCAAAAATTTTCTGGGAGAATAAAAAGTGTCTATTCCGTCAACCCTTGGTGCAAAAAAGGCTTGTGCATTATCAACAATCAATTGATTGCGATAAATTCCTGCCAAAAACTCCACATAAGACTGTTTCAAGCCATAATAGTTTGTATAAAGTAAAGCTTCATCAGAATGTAGTTTAGGCAGTTCTATAGGTTCAAGACGATCGTTTATCGAATAAAATTCATAGCTAATACCATATTTTTGTAAAGGCTGCAACATAACCTCACATGTATAATATGGTATATATATTTTAGTATATTTCCGTGCCAACAGAATATACTCAAAACAATTACGAGCAGAATTAAATCGAAAAGCTTGCTTATGAAAATGCTCTCCTTTACGTAATTCCAATTCAAAATATCCACCAATAGCATCCATCAGCTTACTACTACTTGCATCCAAAGTTCTTGCTGTGCCAAGGCTAAAACTAATTCTTCTTCAGTGTCAAACTGTAAAACAAGAGTACCAATCGCGTCATTTGCACCCCTAAATGCAGAAACTTTATCACCCTTTTTCACCCATAAATCAATTTGTTTCACATGCTTTTCTTTAAACACTGAATCCATATCCAAGCTAAAGAAATATCCATCCTTATCCGCATGAAGTATCACTTCTGCCCAATGTCCATTATAAGGTTTCTGCTCCACTGCTACCACTTCGTCACCTACTGCAGCACGAACTGCATTGGTTATCAAATCCACACCAGTAGCAAAACGAAGCATTTCAGCCAGACGATTTCCTCCACCTCGTGGAGATACTTCCATGATATAAGGCTTGCCATTCGTACCTACCCGGGTTTCGATATTATAAATAGAAGTTCGCATTCCCAATAACTTTAACAAGCACTGAATTTCAGAAGTCAACTCTGCTTCCTGTTCTGCTGTCATAGTAGAAGGCCAACTGTATGCAGAAGGTGTATAGGGATTTGGAGCATGCTCATCAAAACGCTGAGCTGAAAAAGAGACAAACTTCAACTCTCCATCAACTGAAAAACTGTCCGTATCCGAAGAACATCCAGCCTTTTCAATAAATTCTTCCACAATCACCCGTTTAGATAGCGAATGAGCGAAAGCAACTTCCAATGCAGGTCGCAAATCTTCCAAACGATCAACTCTCGTCACTCCTTTACTACCCGCAGAATCTGTAGGTTTAACAATTACCGGCCAAGGATACCAATATTTCTCAGCCATCGCTTCTTCAATGGAAGCAAAGCCTTTAGCCTTGGGGACATTGAAGCCATGTTGAGTCAGAAAATTACGAAATCGGTCTTTATTCTGCAAAATACAAACCGACTCATAGGGGCCAAATGCAGGAAGTCCCATCTGCTCCTGTACATAAGCCGCTGTAACCACTCCCGGATCAACTGCAAACGACATAATACCATCTATTTGCAATTCTTTAGCCAATGCTAAAACAGCTTCTTTATCAATGATACTTACATTGTGATATTCATCTGAATATTTATGGGCTATATTATCTGGAAGATAATCGCAAGTTATCACGTAATAACCCAATTTATGAGCTGATTCAATAACTGGCAACAGATAACGCAACCCACCTAACAACATCAATTTTTTCTGCTTCATCACTTCACAATTTGTTCTATAATCCGCTCGATCTCTTCGGCTGTTAAATTATGATACATCGGCAAGCAAATCACACTATCTGCAATCCGATGAGATACTGGCAAATTCTCCCGTCGTGCAGATTCCAAACCACGGTAGGTTGAAAATTCGCTGATTAACGGATAAAAATAACGACGCCCCAATACATTCTGTTCTTTCATTTTGAAATAGAGTTCATCGCGCGTCATGCCGTATTCTTCCGCATCAATAAAGATGGGGAAATAGGCATAGTTATGACGGACTCCCAGAATGTCTTCCATGACACGGATGCCTTTTACATCCCGCAGTGCCTCACGATAGCGAACAGCAACCTGATGACGGGCTTCAATGGCTGCATCGACTTGTTTTAAGTTCAACAGGCCGTAGGCGGCACGTACCTCATCCATCTTACCATTGATACCCGGAGCTATGACAGTGGTTTCACCGGCAAAGCCGAAATTCTTCAAATAATCAATACGCTTCTTAGTCTTTTCGTCGTGACAAATCAGGGCGCCACCCTCGATGGTGTTATATACCTTCGTTGCATGGAAACTCAAAGTAGACATATCCCCCGCATTGAGTACGGACTCTCCGTTCACCTCTACGCCAAACGCATGGGCGGCATCGTAAATGACTTTCAAACCATATTTATCGGCTATCTCCTGGATGCGTTGGGTATCACAGGGATTACCATAGACATGTACCGGCATGATGGCGGTGGTGCGGGGAGTAATGGCTGCTTCAATCTTGTCGGGGTCGATGTTGCCGGTAACCGGATCGATGTCAACAAACACGGGCTTAATGCCGTTCCACCACAGGGAATGAGTCGTTGCCACAAAACTGTAGGGAGTAGTGATGACTTCGCCCGTGATGCGGAGTGCCTGCAAAGCACACATCAAAGGCAACGTACCGTTAGTGAACAAACTGATATAGGGCACTTTCAGATACTCGCACAAAGCTTTCTCCAGCTCTTTATGATAATGACCGTTGTTGGTCAACCACTTACGGTCCCAAATGTCCTGCAGATAGGGCATAAAATCCTCCAAAGACGGAAGCAAGGGGGAAGTAACAGTAATTACTTTTTTATTTTCCATATCGTTATTTTATTCCTTTTTCCAATTCTACTTTTTTAGGGTTTAGGGGGTAGAGTTTAGGGTTTAAGGTTTAGGGTTTAGAGTTTAGGGTTTAGAGTTTAGGGAAATAGTAAATGCTCATCCCTTAACGCAAACACTCAACACTCATCTCTCAACACTCAACACTCATCCCTCAACGCTCAACACTCATCCCTCAACACTCAACGCTCAACCCTCAACACTCAACCCTCAACACTCAACGCTCAACACTCAACGCTCAACCCTCAACGCTCAACCCTCAACACTCATCCCTCAACGCTCAACCCCACATTTTCATCGAATATCGGTGCAAAAATAGCCTTATCTTTTGAAAATTCCTAACTATCAGGATTTATTTTTAATTTTACGAAAGATAGACAGTGCCATACCGCGGATTTCCATGTATTCGGGCAGCTTGATTCGTTCGTAAATGAGGTATGCTAGAACTAAACCAACAATAAGTTGTAACGGTAGAATGATATAGTAGGACAAAGGAAGGAATGATAGTCCCCACATAATACCTGCGACTATTAACGAAACAAGAAAAGTTGGTAACACATCTTTAATTTGTCGAAGCGTGGGGTAGCCAATGAGATCAGCTGAATAATAACTGTTTAAGAAAAATGCTACAAAAGAGGTACAGACACTGCCCCATAGCATAAATTCAATTCCATAAAAAATACCAATAGCAATCGGAATAACCGCTATAATTTTTTTTATAATTTCCAATTTCAAAAACAGGTCGGAACGACCTTTCACCTGTAAAATATTCAGATTGATGGCATGAAGTGGATAAAGCATGCCAGCAAAGCAGATAATTTGTAAAAAAGAAACTGCAGGCTGCCATTTTTCACCTATTAAAAGGAGTATAAGCGGTTTGGCAACAGCACCTAAACCCAGCATACAAGCAAAAGTAACCAGCATCGTTGTCTTAATAACCCGACGATAAGCACCTAACAGGCGTTCCGGTTCGTTTTGAATGGAACTCAATACGGGATAACTGACACGCTGAACAACTGAAGTCAGATTACTAGAAAAAATTGTACTAAATTGGGAAGCACGGGTATATTGTCCCAAATCAGCGGCCGAATAGAAGCGGCCAATAATCAATGAGTAAATATCTTTGTATATGGTATCGATCAATCCGGATGCCAACAGTTTTGAACCGAATCCGAACAATTCTTTAAAGGATTGGATAGAAAATTCCCACAACGGCCGCCAGCGACAAAAAATCCATAGAAACACTGTATTAAATAACTGACGGGTCAACTGCTGTCCCACCAAACTCCAGACTCCCCACCCGGTTAGTGCCATGCCAATGCCAATAATTCCGCTACTAAGAGAAGCTATCAAAGAGACTTTGGTCTGAGTCTTGAAATTGATATTCCGCACCAAAATAGTACGGGGAATGATAGCAAAAGCATTAATTATTAGTACCCAACCAATCACCCGCATGACATCGACCAGAACCGGTTCCTTGAAAAACACACTGATGGCCGGTGCCGATACATAAAGTATCAGGTATAAAATAATACTAACGATTAGATTGAAATAAAATACAGTATTGTAATCAACGGACCGAATGCTTGTCTTTCGAATCAAGGCATTAGAAAAGCCACTGTCGACTATAGAATTGGAGACAGCTATAAAAATAGTAACCATGGCCATAACGCCGTATTCTTCAGGTGTAAGAATACGAGCTAAAACAATACCGACTAAAAATGCTATTCCATAATTAGTGATATTATCAATAAAACTCCAACTAACACCTTTGACTGTTTTTTGCTTTAATGATTCTGACACGATATTTGTATTTTTAATTCTACATTACACTTTAATGCTTGACACCCTGCCCCCTTATTATTCTAACATTTCCTCACGCGCGTGCAGGTGAAGCTTAACTTTCCTTCACACTTGTGTTAAACTTCACCTACACGCGCGCGAAAAAAAAGTTGGTTTTTCGGGATACCAAGCTGTCAAGCTGAGGTTGAGAGTGCGCCGGGGTATCTATGGCGCCAGCACACTCTACCGAAATGGGCATCACTTGTTGAAACGTGCCTGGTAATCAGCTTCCAGACTGCGCAACAACTCGATGAGGAACTGCTCCAAAGGGAGAACCTTGCTTGTGCGACAAGCTTCCAGGTAGATACGAAGGACGGCATAGTATCCGTAAAGTTTCGAATTTACCCCTTTTTTATCTGCTGATAGGTGGACTTCGACATTTGAGCCCTGGCTACTATGTCTTCATCACGCAGCAAACGACCATCAACTTTGATAACACTTTGTAACTGTGTTATATAATCACCCAGATTGGGATTGAAAGATTGCTCTTTCTTCATGCTTGATTTTTTTAGAGTGAATAATTATTTTAAGCGAGTGCGTAACAGCAATATCTAAAAAGTGTTTAAAATCTGTTATTTTTATGCTCCTACAGTACCGACATGTAAGTACTGGGGCGTTTGGCAGTTCCAAAAACTTTGTGCTCCTTTGCGCCAACGGAAGTGTGCGAAGAACTATCGGGACACGGCTTTCGTATTATTTTGTTTAACCAAGAATCAACAATGATTATGAAAAACATGATCATCAGCCTGTTTAACGGCTACTCCGGCACTCAGCCGACAGAGACAACCCTGGAAACCATCGTGGAAATGATCCGTAACGACGCCAGCACGGCGGAACACACCGAACGCCACCGCTACTACCGGCAGCAACACATGAATACTGCCGCCGCACGCGAGAAGGCTGCCTGCCCGTGTTTCGCTGTAGCTGTGCGCTTCGAAGGCGGAAAGCGGAAAGAACACATCGCCGGATATACCTTGCTGTGTCTGGCCGACTTTGACCATGTGCCCGAAGAGCGGATGGCCGAATGCCTGCAACTGATCCGGCAGGACGGGCATACCCTGATGGCGTACACCACCATGAGCGGCACGGGTATACGTGTCATCAGCCGCTACGAAAGGAAGGAGCCTTGTGCTACAAGATCGGACGAGGAACTGCACACCCTGGCTTTTGAGACGATGAACCGCCACTATCACGAACTGACTGGGCTGGAGGCCGACGCCAAATGCCGGAATCTTACCCGGCTGAGCGGACTGGCTCACGACCCAGAGGTGTTCTTCAATCCGGAAGCAATCCCCTTCGGCATACAGAAAGTGCGGCAAACGGCTTCGGCGAAGCTGACGGCGGGAAACAACCGGCTGAAACGGGCGGTGAAGGCTGCCGAAAAACAGCTGGCGGAAGAGGGCATCGCTTACGTGGAACATCATCACAACGAGTACATCATGCGGATGGGCTACCTGCTGAATGCCTACGGCGTGGACCGGACAATGGCCACACAGTGGGCCACGGAAC
>ULPI01007185.1_pt1 | contig 16384 bp, 7 predicted proteins | sample 1953381 | NCBI WGS metagenome assembly ULPI01 (sample SAMEA4835626, study PRJEB28245) | human gut metagenome | biome: gut microbiome; material: fecal sample | place: Denmark | collected 2008
AATTCGGGCCGTAGTTCTTTTATTAACTTCTTATCAACTCTCATACCACTATCTTCACAGAGCAGAAAGTACGTCTTCGATCGAAAAAGATACAAAATAGCATGTGGCGATCCTAATAACTTCCAGTTACGACAGAACCAGCCACATATTAAAATTCATTATTCAAACTATTATCAAAGAATACGAACATTTTTCTGTACACATATATCGTGGGAAGAAAATCCCAACATTATATGATAATCACCTTTATCTTTCAAAAAGCTCTTTGCAGCTATATTATAATAAGTAAATGCATCCTTAGACAACAACATTTTTATCGTTATCGATTCTCCCGCTTTCAAGAAGACCTTTTTGAATTGCTTTAATTCTTTTTCGGGACGCTCTACGATTCCCCCCGTTTTCCCAACATATAACTGCACAACCTGTGCACCATCACGTTTTCCTGTATTGGTGAGTTTGCACGTCACTTCTACAGAACCATCGACCATCGGATTGGAAACAGACAGATCGGAAAGGCGAAAATCCGTATAAGACAAACCATAACCAAAAGGATATTGTACCTCGCGTTGCAATTTATCATAACCACGATAACCAATAAATATTCCTTCTGTATAAGCAACATGTTTATCACCATCCGGATCATAATAACTATCATAAGCAGGATTATCCTCCCATCGCTTTTCAAAAGTCATCGGTAATTTACCTGAGGGATTCACATTACCAAAAAGTATATCAGCAACAGCCGTACCACTTTCCTGTCCCGCATACCATCCCCACAACAAACCTTTTAATCCGGGTTCCCATGCTTGCATCTCTACATTCCCTCCCGCATTAACAACACCGACTACCGGCCTTTTACATTTTAATGCTCGTGTAATCATCTTTGCATCAGCATCAGGTAATGCAAAAGTACGGTCAGCGCCTTCTCCTTCCGTATCCGAACTATGCCCAAAACAAGCTATTACCATATCCGCACGATCTAACCGTTCTACAAAAGGATCTCGCTTTTCACCTTTATACTCCCAAATCAAAGCAACAGCTGCCCCACCGCCTTCCTGAAAATATTCGAAACGTATATCATACTCCTTACCTGCTTCCAATCTCTTTTTCACAGAAGAATTACGAAAGCTACCTATTTCCCACTGATCGGCTACCAGTTCATTGTCAATAAACAGACGATAACCATCGTCACCACCTACAGAAAATTCATATTCTCCCGTGATATCAGGGCGTATCACACCTGTCCATCGCACCGAATAGTTTTCTTTACCAAGTCCTTTTATCCCTGTGCCTTTCGTCCAAGAATAGTTGATCTTATTCTCCGTACGTTCAAAAACCGGTTTTCCAGATAGATTTTTATTATTAAAATAAGCAGCATGTAAACCTCTCTCACCCATACTTTTTGTATATAAAATCTCGGGTAAGAAATCAAGTTCATCTACATAAGTCACATTTACATGATGTTTTGCAGCTTCTTTTTGAATGCCTTCGTACATACTTACATAATGGAAAGGATTTACAGAACCACTACCACCACCATGTACATACCCATGCGCGTTTTTACCAACCACCACAATGTCTCTCACTTTTTTCGTGTTAATAGGTAGGGTATTCTGTGTGTTTTTCAATAAAACAATACCCTCTCTTGCCACATCTAATGCCACTTCAGCTGCTTTCGGATCATCTAATGGAATATTTTTATCTGCTTTCATCCCATTCTGAAAATCAAACGCAACCATTGTGCGTAGAATATGACGCACCATCTCATCGATCATTTCTATAGTTATATCACCTGTCTTGAGGTAATAAGCAAGTTCTTCCGGTTTTCTCGTCCCTCCTGGCATCTCAAGATCAAGCCCAGCCTTTACAGCCGGAATGCAATGATGGGTAGACCCCCAATCAGACATAAGTACCCCATTGAACCCCCATTCATCTCTCAAAACACCTTTCAACAACCAAGGAGACTCTGTCGTATAAACACCATAGAGTAAGTTATAACTAGTCATGACAGCAGCTACTCCAGCCTCTTGAACAGCTGCCTTGAATGCCGGAAAATAAATTTCATGCAACGTTCTTTCATCAATATCATTGCTTATTTCATGCCTGTCATAGTCGGAATTATTAGCAGAAAAGTGTTTGATGACAGCCATAATTCCCTGGTCTTGTACCCCTTTTATATATCCCGTAGAGATACGTGCCGCCAAATAAGGGTCTTCTCCCATATATTCGAAATTACGGCCACACATAGGAGCGCGATATATGTTCACTGCAGGTCCCAATAATACATTAATCCCTCTGGCTCTACAATCACGTCCTAAGGACTTACCATATTCATAGGCAAGATCTTCATTCCAAGTAGCAGCCAACAATACCGTAGCCGGATAAGCAGTAGACTGTCCATGAGTACCGAGCCCCTGCGGTCCATCAGACATTTTCATACGGGGTATTCCTAAACGATCAATGTTTCTCGTATACATCCAATCAATTCCACCGATATAAGATAACTTTTCTTTTACAGTCATCTTTCTCAAAATATTATCTACCTTCTCATCTACATCAGAAGTATACCACTTCTGTGCCATTACACAAAAAGGTGCCAAGATTAGTAAAAATGTAATAGTGATTCTTTGAAATTTCATGTTATTCGTGTTATTTTGCTTAAGACCTATTTATGTTTTCATAAAAAACAGCACACAACCGGAAGGTTAGACTCCCAGTTGTATACTATCACAAACTGCTTATTGTATGCTGTTCAGCAAATCAGTTTTCCCTTCATTCACCAGTTTCAGAATCAATTCACCGAACAAAGTGTTCTGCCAAGCAAACCATGCACGGGTAAAATTAGCAGGATCATCCTTATGGAAAGATTCGTGTATGAATCCGGTACCGGCATCTGTATCTATCAGCATTTTGACACAATCTTTTATTTCCTCATCATCTTGACTGGTAAATGCCTTCATCATGATACTCATCGGCCATATCATATCATAACCGATGTGTGGACCACCAATTCCCTCACCAGCTTTACCTTTAAAAAAATAAGGATTATCCTTACTCCATACAAAACGACGTGTATTCTGATAAATCGGATCGTTTATATCTACATCTCCCAAATAAGCCATTGCTAACAAACTGGGTACATTCGCGTCATCCATCAATAAATGATTACCGAAACCGTCTACTTCAAAAGCATAAATGGTGCCGTATTTAGGGTGGTTGTAAGTTGCATACTTCTGCAATGCCGTTTCGACTTCCTCTGCAAGATCGGTACATTGCTGTGCAAGATTTGTATTTTGATTCACAGTCGTTAGTATCTCAGCTGCTTTCCGCAATGAAGACACAGCAAAAAAATTAGAAGGAACCAGAAATTGCAAAGTAGTTGCATCGTCCGAAGGCCGGAAACAGGATACAATTAATCCCACCGGATTAACAGGAGCGCCCAAGCCATTGTTATTCAGTGTATCAAGAGCACGTTCCGTTTTACGTTGAAATTTATAATAGTCCACTCTTCCCTTACGCTGTTGTTCCTTGAATGTTTTCAATATATTGGTGATAGCTTGTATCCATTCGCTATCGAATACACTGGCATCACCGGTTTCTTTCCAATATTGATATGCTAAACGGAGAGGATAACAAAGAGAATCTATTTCCCATTTACGCTCATGAAGTTCCGGTTTCATGTCTGTCAGATCGGACATCCAATCCCCTCCTTTTGCACCATCATTGAAAGCATTGGCATACGGATCTATATTAATACACTTAAACTGACGCCGGATTACACCTTCGAGCATTTTCTTCAATTCAGGGTCTTTATGAGCCAGCTGTATATAAGGCCATACCTGCGCACCGGAATCACGTAACCACATTGCGTGAATATCTCCTGTATATACAAAGGTATCCGGTTTACCGTCAGTTGTCCGATAATGTACAGTTGTTTCAAGTGTGTTCGGAAAACAATTTTCAAACATCCAAGCCAGTTTCTGGTTAGTCAACAGTTTCTTTACACGCAAAATCTCTGTTTCAACAGCCTTAGAAGTAAATAATCTCTTCTTTACAGGCGGACGGTTCGTTTTATATGCTGCTGTCAGACATGCCTGATTTGCAATGACCGTATTATCCTTTACAATGACAAAATCGGTTGCTTTCACAGACTTCCCCATCAATAATGCGGCTGCAATTACACACAAACTAATGTTTTTGTTTTTCATGTTTTCTTATCTTTAATTGTTTAACAAATCTTTTATTGGGGCCAGACGTGCATACATTTCCACCATAGCAGCCTGTGTCAACAGCCACTTCTTTCCGTCTTTATCTACTCCGCTTAAATCAACATTGAACAGTCCATTATCATCACGAGCATTATCCCAGGCATACGTCAAACTCCGGTTGAAAGCATCCAGATACTTCTTATTATTATCCTGCTTGTAAAGTTCGATAAATCCACGGAGCATAACGGCCGTAAACCAGATATCTCCTCTCTTAATCAATTTAAAAGAATTACCATCCGTCGGAGTAAAATCAACAAAGAAATAATTATAACATTCCTTCGCTATATTTTGTGCATCTGTCAGATAAGCCGGAATGCCGGTCAATTGGTAAAGTAATGCTGCGGCCTGCATCATCTGTCCGCTATTATAGGCAAACTTAGCTCTCCCTATTTTACCATCCAATCGGATGTTATCAAAATAAAGATAGTCTGTAGAATCCTGCAAATGTATCTTTGTCCATTCATACAGCCCTCTGCCACGAGACAAGAAAAGAGTGTCTCCAGTCGCTTTGAATAATTTTAGCGCCAAAACAGCTCCGGGTGCATTAGAACAAGTATTTTTACTCTCTTTCTTCTGCTCACACCAATAAATACCACCACCGAGTTGGTCATCCGTCCCGCTTTCAATAAAATTCCATATCAATCGGGCTTTCTCAAGATATCCGGCTCCTTTAGTCATCTGATAAAGATCGGTAAAGTCAATGCCAAGCCACACATTATCGTCATAAAAACGATCAGACAACGGCGCCGTCCGGATATATGATGAATAAGCCTGAGGTTCCCTACGGGTATCAAAGTACTCCTCCAACCCCGGCAATACTTTTTTATCCAGCAACTCTTTATACTTTGATTGGCCGGTAGCCTCCAGCAAAGCATTCACAGCTGAAAACGTTCCCGAATACGGCCAAAGGTACGAATATTGATTCGGCATATTTGCCTGCTCTTCAGAAGCAAGATAAGTAACAGTATTCTGTTGATCGAAAGGATAATTCTCCCGTAATAAATTTCCATCCGGTTGAGAGTAATTCTGATAAAGAGAATCCAATGTTTCCTGAGCTCTCAACAGGTTAGGATTCGCATTCGGCTGTTCCTTCTGAGCACAACCGACCAAAGCAAGCGCACATAACGAGTGCAATAAAAAACGTTCTAAATTCATATCTTTACTAAATTATATATTATCAATTCCTTCGTTGAGAACTATAATCTCTATTTCTTTTTATTATCTGTTATTTCAAACAAGCTGATAGCAAAACCACTGCCGATGGATACTGATTGTTTAAACTTCGATTTATTAGTTACCACCATTTTGCGAATAGTGTATGCCTGCTGATTGTTCTCATAATCAGTATCTGCAGCATCTGCATAGACGGTAGCCATGTATTTCTTGCCGGGGTCCAAAAAATCAAACTTAAAAGCAGCTACATGTGGTTGTGCACCGGTCGTTCCTCCCACAAACCAATTACTCGAGCCTTTTTCCTTACGGGCAATCGTCAGATATTCATAAGGTTCCGCCTCCAGATAAACCGATTTATCCCAATCTACAGCTACGTCTTTTATAAATTGAAATGCATCTGGGAAACGTTCATAATTCTCCGGATAATCGGCCACCATCTGTAACGGACTATACATCGTAACATATAGCGCCAATTGATTGGTTATCGTGGCTTTCATCTTCTCATGACGATTCGGATTAATTTTAGATAAATCCAACTCAAAAATTCCGGGAGTGAAATCCATCGGACCGCCAATAAGCCGTGTAAACGGAAGAATAGTCGTATGCCCCAATGGAACACGAGACATGAATTCATTTCCTCTTGCCGATTCATTTCCTATTAAATTCGGATATGTCCGGCAGATTCCTGTCGGACGAACTGCCTCATGTCCATCAACCATAATCTGATACTTAGCCGCTTTTTCCACCACATATTGAAAATGATTAACCATCGGTTGACTATAATGATATTCGCCAAGTGGCACTATCGGCCCCACATAGCCTGTTTTCACCGCATCATACCCATACTGTTTCATAAATTGAAAAGCTTCATCCATATGACGCTCATAATTTCTGTATGCCGAACCAGTTTCATGATGCATAATCAGTTTCACATTCTTGCTATGTGCATATTCATTCAGTTCTTTCACGTCAAAGTCAGGATAAGGAGTCACATAGTCAAAATTAAATTCTTTCCGATTACTCACCCAATCTTCCCATCCGATATTCCACCCTTCTACCAAAACTGCATCAAAACCATTTTTTGCGGCAAAGTCGATATATCTTTTCACATTCTGACTATTCGCCCTATGATTGCCGTGAGGTTTTGCTTTCGTATAATCAGTTTCGCCTATTTTTATAGTAGGATAGTCCGATGTGTAATCCCATGAACCCCCACCGGCTATCATTTCCCACCATACTCCGACAAATTTGCTAGGTCTGATCCATGAAGTATCTTGAATTTTACATGGTTCATTCAAATTTAATGTGATACGAGAAGCTAAAATATCTTTTGCTTCAGTACCTACGATAATAGTACGCCAAGGAGAGACTCCCGGTGCCTGCAATGTCCCTTTAAAACCAACTGCATCAGGAGTAAGATGTGACTGGAACGTTCTATTTTCACTATCCAGTTCAAGATGCATACACGGATAGTCGAGTAAAGCGGCTTCATGCAAATTTATACACAATCCGTCATCTGTTTTCAGCATCAAAGCTGTTTGTACGGCAGCTTCTCCGATTACCTTAGAAGCTATATTCTGGTGATCGACAGCCTTATTCATCAGCCCCCGGATCTCAGACATCTTAGATTTTGTATATCCATACTCCTGCGTACAATAATCTCCCGGAATCCAATAAGCTGTATGATCACCAGTCATCGCAAACTGAGTACATTCTTCCTTTACTATAAAATGCCTCAAGTCTTTCTGCATCGGAAATTCATAACGAAATCCCAAACCATCATTAAATAGACGGAAACGGATTACCATTCTGCGGTTCTTTTCTTTCTGTACTAATGTTACCGCCATTTCATTATACTGATTACGGATATCCTTCTCTTCACCCCATACAGGCTGCCAAGTTGCGTCAAAAGAAGAAGTCTGAATATCGCCCACCTCAAAATCATCCAAAAACGACTTATCATCATTAACTAATTCAAAACCAAGTCTGCTGTTTTTTATTACTTGCTTATCACCCAACGATAGAGCATATGTAGGAATTCCATTGCCGGCAAGAGTAAATTTCAAAATCAGATTACCGTTGGGAGATTTTAAATTATATGCGAAAAGTTGTTGGAAAGCAACCAACACGAGAAAACTAAAAAAAACAATATTCTTCATATCATGACTATTATTCAAGTTAACAATTTTACAATGTACCATAAACTATACATTGCCATAAAAAAATCCCATTAAAAGTCATCCTGTACAATCTTTACCTTAAAAAAACAAAGTAGATAATATCCTATATCCTCCTTTTGTTTAGATGCTCCAAAGTTACGTGCCCACCCCGACTATTAATATATGATTTTATGACATTAGTGTATATTTAAAGCCTAAAGGCAACATTACAAACACATATGTCATGAAATCGTATACTTTTAAAGTTTTCTTTTTGGAACGGTTTTCTTTTTTATCTAACTTTGTACTCAACAATCACACCCCTTTTATTTATTGAAATTCACAGTTTCTATTATGAGAGTTTCCGGTCCATACTATCTTCTTTTGTCCATCCTTTTCCTTCTCTGTTGTAGTATCGGAAAAGCAGACTCATACAACGTGAGACAGTTTTCCAGTCAGAACGGTTTATCCAACAGTGCTATTCTTTCTATTTGCCAAGACAACAACGGGCTTTTATGGTTAGGTTCTTGTGACGGTCTTAATATATTCGACGGAACCACTCCCCGTTTGTATAAACCAACCGACGCCCGGGTCAACTTCTCCGGAAATATCATAGGTAATATTATAGAGGCAGAAGAAAATGTGCTATGGATACAGACCAACTACGGTCTCGACCGTTTCGACATCCGTCAACAAACCGTCCAAAGTTTCACAGAGTTTAAAGATATCAATAAAATGGCAAAAAGCCGGGATAATGACATCTATCTCATGAAAGATGACGGATATATCTACTGTTTCCGCCAAGGCAATAAACAATTTCATCGATTAGATACGGAGAAATTTATTTTCGATAATATTTTGCAGATAGTTGTGGATGAATCGGATGTTCTTTGGATATTTACTTCGGACGGCAATAATAAAAGTTATCAGTTGAAAAAAGAGGGTGAAAACGTCACACTTGCTATCAAAGATTATTTCCAGCATCCGGAAAAATTAATAGGAGTATCATTCGAAAGCAATCTGCTTTATTTCATTGACAGTTCGCATGCTTTCTATGAATACGATCTGAATAGCAAAAAAAAATATTACATAACGGACCTCGAAACAGAAATACAAAAACGAGGTGAAATTTCATCGGTCATCAAAAAGCAAAACGACTACTACATTGGTTTTAAGAGTAGCGGTCTTATCCGATTGAAATACCAACCCGACCAGAAAATAAAATATATCACACAATCTACCGATATCGCGTGTGGTATATTTTGCTTGGTAAAAGATAAATTTCAAGATATCATCTGGGTAGGGACAGACGGTCAAGGAGTGTATATGTATTTCACAGATGCATTCTCTATCCAAAACACCTTGCTAAATACTCCCGCTTACCAGATAAACAACCCGGTACGCGCACTCTTTCTGGATAACGAACAAACATTATGGATAGGAACTAAAGGAAACGGTATCCTTCGAATGCTTAAATATACTCCGGAAAAGGGAAAGCCAACGGCTACCGAGAGATTGCTCACAAACAACAGTGCACTGACCGACAACTCCGTCTACTGCTTTACACCCAGCCGTTGGAAAAGGCTTTGGATCGGAACTGAAAGCGGCATTAATTATTATTCCTATCAAGAAAGAAAACTAAAACAATTTCCTGTTACCGCCGGTGGGAAAGCGGTAAAATTTGTCCATTCCATCTGCGAACAAAATGACAGTACCCTCTGGATTTCTACTGTTGGAGAAGGTATCGTAAAAGTCTCACTAAATACATCATCGGGTATACCTACAATAAAAGATGCAGAAAGAACCGTATTGGATGGAGGAAAACGTGCATCTAATTACTTTTTCATTTCTTTCCAGGAAAACGATTCTATTCTATGGTTTGGAAACCGGGGATACGGAGCCTATCGGATAAATACGGAAACCGGACGGATGAAACCTTATCTGTTTAATGCAGCAGTCAAGAGCCAAACTGTAAACGACATATTTGCCATTCTCAAGAATGAAGCCGGTTACTGGTTCGGAACCAGCTTCGGACTAACACGAATGTATGACGGTAATTACCATATATATAATGAAACGGACGGCTTTCCCAACAATACGATTCACGGTATCCTTGAAGACAGGCAACAATATCTATGGCTCAGTACCAATCAAGGGTTGGTAAGATTTAATACCCGGATGAATACGATACAAGCCTATCACCAGCAAAACGATTTGAGAGTAACGGAATTCAGTGACGGAGCCTATTTTAAGGATGAACGTAGCGGTACTCTTTTCTTTGGCGGTACCAACGGATTTATAAGTATCCATGAAAACGATTTCAAAGAGACAGAATATATGCCCGTTCTGCAATTCAACCGTCTATTCATCTTCGGCAAAGAGTATAATATCAATGAGTTTCTGCACGAAGACAAACAGAAGCACAAAGTTTTGGAACTGGATTACAGTCAAAATTTCTTCGGACTGTCTTTTATTGTCATCGACTATCTGAACGGAAGCAACTATACCTATTACTATACAATCGAAGGATTAAGTAACAATTGGATAGAGAACGGAACATCCACAACGACCATGTTTTCTAATCTTGCACCGGGACAATATACCCTGTGGGTGAAGTACCGGAGCAACATAACAGGTAAAGAAAGTGCCCCGCAACCTTTAACGATCCGCATTACCCCGCCCTGGTACATGACCTCTTTGGCCTATTGGTGCTACTCCATACTCTTTATAGGATTTATTGCATGGTGTATACACTTGTCCATAAAGCGGTATCGCCGAAAAAGAGACGCGATGATAGAGAGAATAAATCGCCGGCAACGGAACGAACTATATGAATCCAAACTTCGTTTTTTCACCAACGTGACTCACGAATTTTGTACGCCACTCACATTGATTTACGGACCTTGCCAAAGAATACTCACATATCCTTCCACCGACAATTATATCCGTAAATATGCCTCTATCATTCAACAAAATGCCCAAAAACTGAATGCCCTGATTCTGGAGCTCATCGAGTTCCGACGACTGGAGACCGGCAACAAAACCCTTGAAATCCAAAAGCTGCCCGTCTCCGCACAAACCCAAAACACGGCCGATTCTTTTAATGAATTAGCCGAAAGCAGGAAAATAAACTATCAGCTAAAAATAGAAAAAGAGGTCTACTGGAACTCGGATGCCGGTTGCTTCAGCAAGATTATCAACAATTTACTGTCCAATGCTTTTAAATACACACCGGAGAACGGTATGATTAGCATAGAACAGTACGTAGAGAACGAGCAATTGCATATCCGCATATCAAATACGGGCAAAGGGATTGAAAAGGAAAATCTTACAAAAATATTCGACCGTTATAAGATACTGGACAATTTTGAGGTACAGAATAAAAACGGAATATCGCCACGCAATGGCCTGGGACTGGCTATCTGCCATAGCATGGTAACTCTGCTGAACGGACAAATCCGGGTAACAAGCACCCCTAATCAGCTTACGACTTTTGAAGTAATCCTGCCCGCCCTCTCCATAACAGCCACCGATACAGAACGGCCTATGTCAATGGAAATGGAAACAGTGATACAAGAAGGCAACGAAACGATGGAATTAGAAAGTCCGACACCGGCGTACGACACTTCCCGGCAAACCATCATCGTCATTGACGACGATCCTTCTATGTTATGGTTCGTAAGTGACATTTTTGCGAACAAATACAACGTGTTCTCTTTTAACGATACAGAAAAAGCAATGGAACAATTAAAGCTGAGACCAGTCGATTTAATCATTTCGGATATTATGATGCCGGGTACGGATGGAATATCTTTTGCCAAACAAATAAAATCGGATAAGCTACTCACCCATACTCCCTTGATCCTCTTATCCGCCCTCAACAGCATTGATAACCAGATGAAAGGGATTGATTCCGGCGCTGAAGCATACGTCACCAAACCATTCAATACCGATTATCTGATAAAACTTGCAGAACGCCTTATCCAACGGGAAAAAGATTTAAAAGAATATTACAACTCTGTATTCTGCACATTCAAATTAGACGACGGACAGTTCCTGCATAAAGAAGATAAGGTATTCTTCGAGAAGATGATGAAAATTATCGATCAGAATATTACTAACCCGGAATTGTCTGTAGAGCTGCTGAGTAGTTCTTTAGGGTACAGCACACGCCATTTCTACCGGAAGCTCAAAGAAATAACAGAGCAAACTCCTGCTGATATCATCAAAGAATACCGGCTGGCAATAGCTGAACAGTTATTACTTTCTACCAACTTGACTGTCGAGGAGATCATGGACAAATCAGGATTTATGAACCGGGGAACTTTCTACAAGATATTCTCGCAAAAACATAACATGCCGCCACGGCAGTACAGGGAACGACAAAAAAAAGATTTTAAGAAAGCGTGTTCTCCACAATGTTCCTCTTCACATAGGGAAGGAGAAGCACCTCAAACTGTGAGTGAAGAAAATTGAGAAATAAAAAAGGGCGATAAAGCATGCTATGTACAGCTTTATCGCCCGGTTTTATTGGTTATAATCTACCTTATTTATACTCCTGCCAACTCTTGATCTGGATATCTTCCAGTTTCAACTCACAGAACGCTTCGATGAACGCACCTGCCAGACGGGCATTGGTAATCAAAGGAATATTATGATCGATGGCTCCGCGGCGGATGCGATAACCGTTCGTCAGCTCACGCTTAGTATGATTCTTAGGTATGTTCACAATCAGATCGAACTTATGATCGGCAATCATCTTCATCACGTTGTTTTCTGCTCCCGGCTTTTCATCCGGCCAATATACCGGAGTCGTATCTACCCCGTGTGCATTAAGGAACGCAGCAGTACCGGCAGTAGCATAAATCTTATACCCCTGTGCAAACAAAGCACGGCTTGCATCCAGCAAATCTACCTTCGACTTCATAGCACCGGATGAGAACATCACTCCTTTGTCTTTGGAAGGTATCTTGAAACCGGTAGCGATCATAGCGCTCATCAATGCTTCCGAAAAGTCATCACCGATACAACCTACCTCACCGGTAGAAGACATATCCACACCCAAAACCGGGTCTGCCTTGTGCAAACGCGAGAATGAGAACTGAGAAGCTTTCACACCGATCCAGTCGATATCGAAAGCCGACTTATCCGGACGACTATAAGGAGCATCCAACATAATACGGGTAGCTGTTTCAATGAAATTACGTTTCAGTACTTTAGAAACAAACGGAAAACTACGCGAAGCACGCAAGTTACATTCGATTACCTTCACCTCGTTGTTGCGAGCCAGGAACTGGATATTGAACGGACCGGAAATATTAAGTTCTTTCGCAATCTGACGGCTGATCTTTTTGATGCGACGGGCCGTTGCAAAATAAATCTTCTGTGCCGGGAATACCAGTGTAGCGTCACCGGAATGAACGCCGGCAAATTCCACATGCTCGGAAATGGCATACTCTACCACTTCACCATTCTGGGCAACCGCATCAAATTCTATCTCTTTCGTATTTTCAAGGAACTGAGAAACAACCACCGGATACTCTTTAGATACTTCGGCAGCCATTTTCAGGAAGTTTTCCAATTCTTCATCATCATAACAAACGTTCATCGCTGCACCGGAAAGCACGTAAGAGGGACGAACCAAGACAGGATAACCCACCTTACCGACGAAACCTTTTACTTCTTCCAGACTGGTAAGCTCCATCCATGCCGGCTGGTCGATACCCAACTGATCGAGCATTGCAGAGAACTTGTTACGATTTTCGGCCCGGTCGATAGAGATCGGAGAAGTACCTAAAACAGGCACTGACTGACGATAAAGCTTCATTGCTAAGTTGTTAGGAATCTGTCCGCCAACGGAAACAATCACACCGCGCGGTTGTTCCAGATCGATTACATCGAGCACGCGTTCGAAAGAAAGCTCATCGAAGTACAGGCGGTCGCACATATCATAGTCGGTAGACACCGTTTCGGGGTTGTAGTTGATCATGATAGACTTATATCCTAACTTACGGGCAGTCTGCACAGCATTAACCGAACACCAGTCAAACTCTACCGAGCTACCGATACGGTATGCACCCGAGCCGAGAACAACTACCGATTTTTCATTCTTATAATAGTTAACGTCATATCCCTCTACGGCATAAGTCATGTAAAGATAGTTAGTCAGCTCCGGATGTTCGGAAGCAACCGTGTTGATACGCTTTACAGCAGGAAGAATACCCAACGCTTTACGGTGTGCACGAACCATCAGGTTTTCTTTTTCCATATTGCCGGTAGGATTCAGCACGAAACGCGCAATCTGGAAGTCAGAGAAACCGAGTATCTTCGCTTCACGCATCACGTCTGCCGGAATATCCTCTACCTTATCATAAGTAGAAAGTTTCGCCTTATAATCAACAATATTCTTCAGTTTGCCGAGGAACCACGGATCGATCTTTGTCAGTTCATAGATGCGGTCGATCGTATATCCTTCTTCCAAAGCCTGCGCGATGGCAAATACACGCAAATCGGTCGGGTTGGCCAGTTCTTTGTCAAGATCGTCAAAAGTAACATCATCATTCCCCACAAATCCATGCATTCCCTGACCGATCATACGGAGACCTTTTTGAATAATCTCTTCAAAAGAACGCCCGATAGACATGATTTCGCCTACGGACTTCATGCTCGAACCGATTTCGCGGGATACACCTGCAAACTTGGTAAGGTCCCAACGGGGTATCTTACAGATATAATAATCGAGTTGTGGCGCTACATAAGCAGAGTTCGGAGTACCCATCTCACCGATCTGGTCGAGTGTATATCCTAAAGCCACCTTAGCGGCAACAAACGCCAACGGATATCCGGTAGCCTTGGAAGCCAAAGCCGAAGAACGGCTCAGACGGGCATTTACTTCGATTACGCGATAATCATCCGTCACGGAATTAAACGCATATTGAATGTTACATTCACCTACAATACCGAGGTGACGGATACATTTCGTAGAAAGTTCCTGCAGCATTTTCAGCTCTTCGGCATCCAACGAACAAGTAGGAGCTACTACGATCGATTCGCCTGTATGGATACCCAACGGGTCGAAATTCTCCATACTCGCCACAGTAAAACAGTGGTCATTTGCATCGCGGATCACCTCGAACTCAATCTCTTTCCAGCCTTTCAAAGACTCTTCAACCAGAATTTGCTTAGAAAAAGCGAACGAGCTTTCGGCCAGTTTCAGGAATTCTTCTTCATTGGCGCAAATACCGCTTCCCAAACCTCCTAAAGCATAGGCCGAGCGCACCATCACCGGATAACCGATACGACGTGCAGCAGCAATGGCGTCTTCCATGTTCTCCACTGCCTGGCTGACGGGAGTTTTCATCTCGATCTCATCCAGCTTTTTCACAAACAGGTCACGGTCTTCGGTGTACATGATAGCCTCAACGGAAGTACCCAATACTTTTACTCCGTACTTGTCGAGGATGCCTTGCGTATAAAGTTCCGCACCGCAATTCAATGCCGTCTGACCGCCAAATGCCAACAAAATACCATCAGGACGTTCTTTCTTTATAATCTCCTCTACAAAGTAGGTAGTCACGGGAAGGAAATACACCTTATCAGCAATTCCTTCAGAAGTCTGAATGGTTGCAATATTCGGATTTACCAATACGGAGCTGATACCTTCTTCTTTCAAAGCTTTCAGTGCCTGCGAACCGGAGTAGTCAAACTCTCCGGCCTGTCCGATTTTGAGTGCTCCCGAACCCAGAACCAAGACCTTTTTCATTTCCTTTTCCATTTCTCTTGTTGTTATTATGTTGTTTTCTTATAATTACCGCACAAAAAAAATGCGTTACCCTGATGAAAGGATTAACGCATTACCAAAGAACTAAATATCGTTTTTGGAGAAAAGAGAAGAAGTATACAGATTCCGGATGGAAGACATCCGAACGGAGATGATACTTGCTTCTGATTTCCTGCTGACTCATTGCTATTTTTAAAATTTGTGCAAAGTAACGACTTATTTCGATAAATACAAAAGATTCGGGAAAGAATATTTTAAGTAAAAACATATGATCGGGCAGAAAAGATTGAAAACTCCATCCGGCAGAGATGTGGTGCGGGCAGAGAACAAAAGCACGCAGAATACTTTGCACGCTACGCTTTTCTTTGTAGCGTCTCACAGTCATGAGACGGTCATCTCTCAATTGTGTAACGATCGTCTCTCAATCATGAAATGCACGTCTCACAACCGTGAAACGCTTATCATACTTAGACGTCTTCAACATAATAAGCTCAGAACACGAATATAATAAGATCAGAGCGCGCTTTCCGGTCTATACACATTTCGGACATTCGTTTTTTATTCGTACCTTTGCAGTTAATATATTAAATGATAAAGAAATGGGAAAGATTATATTAACAGGGGATCGCCCGACAGGCAGACTCCACATCGGCCACTATGTAGGTTCTCTTAAAAGAAGAGTAGACTTGCAAAATGCCGGACAATATGAAAAAATGTTTGTATTCATTGCCGATGCACAGGCTCTGACTGACAATATCGACAATCCGGAAAAGGTACGCCAAAACGTAATCGAGGTAGCCCTCGATTATCTGGCCTGCGGTCTCGACCCGACGAAAGCAACCATTTTCATTCAATCACAAATCCCCGAATTATGTGAACTGAGTTTTTACTTCATGGATCTGGTTACCGTGTCACGTTTGCAACGCAACCCGACCGTAAAGACAGAAATTCAGATGCGTAATTTCGAAACAAGCATTCCGGTCGGTTTCTTTACCTATCCCATC
>ULPI01011025.1_pt1 | contig 16312 bp, 12 predicted proteins | sample 1953381 | NCBI WGS metagenome assembly ULPI01 (sample SAMEA4835626, study PRJEB28245) | human gut metagenome | biome: gut microbiome; material: fecal sample | place: Denmark | collected 2008
TCCGATAGCGGAGCAGATACTCGACCTCTACAACACGACCAACGACACGAAGCCCGTGTTTCCACTTCCGAGCCGTGACGAGATGTGGTTCGAGATACACGAGCTGGGCGTGGCGATAGGACGGAAAGAAAACTTGTCCTACCATCAAAGCAGACACTCGTTTGGAACTTTCTTGATTTCGGAGGGCATACCCATTGAGAGCATCGCCAAGATGATGGGGCACTCAGGCATAAAGACCACCCAGCGGTACGCGGAAGTGACTGACAAGAAGATTTCAAAGGACATGGACACTCTGATGGCGGTCAGAATGATGTACGGAACGGGCAAATGGTACAAAAGACAAGAACTGCCAAAAGGAACAAGCATTGATAATAAATAATATGAGGCATGACAATGGAACGGGGAATAATCACAATCACAGAAAACGGGGCGGTTGCCATGCCGACCGCTCCCGTCTGGATGACGCAGCAGGAAATGTCCGATGCGTTCAATGTGTTCGGCTGCCACATCCGCAAGGCTGTCCATGCCATATACAAGAATGGCGAATTGTTGGAAAGCGAAACGAAGCGGTACATCAGGCAGGACAACTGGATAAACTACGATGTTTACAGCCTTGAAATGGTGATAGCCGTTTCCTTCAAGTTAAGAGGTCGGGAAAGCATGGCTTTCCGGCAGTTCATCATGGGCAGGCTGACCATGAAGTCCGTCAACCTTTTCTTTTCGCTCTCCCCGTCACGTGGAAAGAGAGCGGGAAATTGAGCAGACCTCAGACGGCGTATGAGATACCCTCAAACGGCGTGTAAGGCTATCTCTTACGCCGTTTGAGGGTAACACCGTTTTACAGGGGATTTCCGTCAGCCTATCTGAACGCTTCCCGGTAATTGGCGGCAAGCATACTTTCGATGTCTGATTCCTTGTACAGAATCTTGCCGCCCAACTGGTAATAGGACACCACCCCGTTGTTGCGGTAATCCTGCAAGGTGCGTCGGCTCACTTTCAGCCGTGCCGACACCTCCCTGTCCGTCAGGAAGCGTTCACCTCCCAATGTCGGACGGCTGTTTGCCATAAAGTTCTCGATGCCGTCCAGAAGACGGTCAAGGCTGTCGCCGAACTCGGCGACAAGCGCATGGTTCTTGGTAATCATTTCACTCATTGTTACGTTGGATTTAGTGGTCATTTAAATATCAAATACTTTTGGTCGCACGTTTGTTCCCCACAGGCTTGACGATGCGCAGCACATCTTCCGGTCGGTAAAACACCTTGTGGTTTATCTGCGAATAAGCCAGCGTGCCGTTGTCACGCAGCGTCTGCAAGGTGCGCGGACTGATGTTCAACTGTTGGCAGACCTCTTGGTTGTCCATCCAACGGTTTAATGACTTGCTGCCTTGCTTGGCAAGGAGTTCGTTCACACGGTCTGAGAAACGGCTGAACTTCGTCGTCATTTCCTCAAACGCCTCTTTCTGAAAAATCAATACTTCCATTGTCAATACTGTTTTTAATGTTGATACTCGGTTTTGGACGCAAAGCAAATGAGCATTACGCATCAAACGATGGGTTGGCACAATCGTGGCAGCTTGTGGCAGGGAGTGGCGTTATCCGCCGACCCCGTGACGGCTGTTCCAAGCGTCCGTGATGCAAAGAAAAGCGAAGTCCGGTATAATCCAACCGCTTCGCACCTGCGTGGCAGCATTTGGCATCGGTGTGGTAGCCTGTGGCGTTCTTCAGGTTCAAATAAGCCTGCTAATAAATCTGAGCTTGATGTAGAATGAAGTATGACTTTATTTTATGGAATACGATTGATTTGAAGAAACATAAAAGCTAACCCATCAAGGAGAAGTTTTGATGGGGAGCAAGTTTGTATTTCGGGCATACCGAAACGGCTTGCTCCCTCATGTTTTTGGGAAACGCAAAATCCCTAAAAATAGGTATTGCACGACAATTTCAAGCCTTATACCTTTGCAAAAAATTAAAAACAGACATTGTTCATTATAAATGCAAGTGCTGAAAGAGGACATAAGGGGTCGGATATTGACGATTGCCAGGCAGCAATTCGAGAAGAAAGGCTATTCCAAAACTTCCATGCGCGAAATAGCGGAATTGTCGAGTGTTGGTGTTGGGAATATCTATAACTACTTCACAAGCAAAGATGAATTATTCCATGAAGTGGTCCGTCCTGTTTTGTGCGCTTTGGAAGCCATGCTGCAAGAACACCACGGCATACGGGGCGAAGATATTATGATGATGCGGTCGGAAAAATACCTGAAATCCTGCATTGACGAATATGTTTCGCTGATTGACAAGCACCTCGCACTGATGGAAATCCTGCTGTTCCGTGCACAAGGTTCTTCGTTGGAGCGCTTCCGCGAGAATTATACCGACCGTTCTACGGAATTGGTCAAGGCGTGGTTCGCGTCTATGCAGCGGAAACATCCCGAAATCAATACGGCGGTGTCCGACTTTATCATCCACCTGCATACGGTATGGATGTTCACGATGTTCGAGGAACTGCTGATGCACTCCGTACCCCGGCAGGAAATGGAGGCCATCCTGCACGATTATATCCTGTTTGAAATCCAAGGTTGGAGGGCTATTATTAAGATATGAACAGACAACGTACATACGAACATTCAACCGCATCAGAACGGTTGGCAAGGAGGAAATCTTCACGGAGGTTTCCTCCTTTTTTTATGAACAATTCTGAATATCGTTCACTATTAAATATCCCAAAATATGAAACAGAAATACGAGTTTAAGAGCATTGTAGCGGAAACATTGCTTATTCCGCTATACATGAGAGCCAAAGAAAGCAGCCGGAATAATCCCATCCTATATGACAAGACTGCGGAATGGCTGGCGGACAGTTTGGAATACGATTATTCCCAGTTCGACGGGGCAAAGTTGAGCGAAGTGGGATGTGTGGTGCGTGGATGGTATTTTGATTGCGCCGTGCGCCGATTTATTAAGACACATTCGCATCCGGTCGTGGTCAATGTGGGATGTGGACTGGATACCCGTTTCCAGCGTATCGGAAGTCAGAAAGCAGTCTTTTATGATTTGGATTTGCCTGAGGTCATTGCTCTACGCCGGGAATTGATACCCGAACAGCCGGACAATGTCTATATTGAAGCGTCTTTGTTGGAGACCGACTGGATGGATGACTTGCGTCGGAAGCATCCCGATGCAGAATTTATCTTCATCGTGGAGGGGGTACTGATGTACTTCTACGAGAAGCAAGTAAAAGCCTTCCTGCATCACGTGGCAAGCCGTTTCGGGGGAGGTGAATTGTGGTTTGACGTGTGCGGCACGATAATGAGCCGACATGGTGTGAAGCCCGATTCGCTCCGCAAGCACGAGGCTCAAATCCGTTCCGGCATAAGCAACGGGCATGTGGTGGAACAATGGGAACCGTCTTTAAAGCTCATTGAACAGGCTAACTACATGAAGTTCTTCCGTTCACGCTGGGGATTTTTCTTCGGACAGATATTGGGGCGCATCCCTTGGCTTTGCTACAAATTCAGTTCATTGCTCGGATATAAAATCACATCAAAATAGCGTAATAATAATGGAAAAGTCAAAAAAGAAAAAAGGTTTGTCCCGTCTGTTCGAGATAGCGGGACAAAAGAAAGGCCTGCTTATATTGGCAGGTCTGCTGTCGGCTGGCAGCGCGGTGTGTATGCTTGTGCCTTATTGGGCTGTTTATGAAATTTTGAAAGAGTTGCTGTCGAATGGCTCCAATCTTTCCGCTTTGGACGGAACGGACATGATGCGTTGGGGATGGATTGCATTTGGAGGGCTTGTTGGCGGATTGATATTGCTCTATGCCGCCCTGATGTCCTCACATGTGGCTGCATTCCGTATCTTGTATGGGTTGCGTGTCCGTTTGTCCGAGCATATCGGCAAGCTCCCGTTGGGGTATCTGAACAACACCTCTACGGGAGCCATCAAGAAAACAATGGACCAGAATATCGAGAAAATAGAGGGATTCATCGCCCATACCATTCCGGATTTGGTCAATGTAATGGCAACGGTAGTGGTAATGCTGGTCATCTTTTTCTCGCTGGATGTGTGGCTGACAGTCGTGTGCCTGGCCGTTGTGGTGCTTAGCTTATTCCTGCAATTTTCCAATTTCATGGGAAAAAGGGCAAGGGAGTTCATGGCCATCTATTACGATGCGCAGGAAAAGATGAGCGCGTCCGCCGTGCAGTATGTACGGGGAATGCCCGTAGTCAAGATTTTCGGGCAGAGCGTCCGCTCATTCCGCCAGTTCAATACCGAAATTCAGGCATACAAGACATTCGCCTTGAAATGTTGTGACACATATCAGAACGGTATGATAGCATTTACCGTCTTGCTTAATTCGATGGTTACGTTTATTCTTCCTATGGGTATTCTGCTGTTGCAAGCCAGTCCGCAATCACTCTCATTGGCTGTGGTGTGGCTGTTTTTTATCATCATGGGACCGGGTATGGCTTCGCCCGTTTACAAACTGACTTTTTTAGGAGGGAATACGCGCGACATCAACGAAGGAGTAAACCGCATTGACCGCATACTGGAAAAGAAACCTGTGCCGGAGCCGGGACATCCGCAAGTGCCTGCTGCTTACGATGTAGAGTTCCGTCATGTATCATTCTTCTACGAAAACACGGAACAGGGAACACGAACGGAAGCCTTGCGTGATGTCAGCTTCAAAGCTCCACAAGGAAAGATAACCGCCCTTGTCGGTCCTTCAGGAAGCGGAAAATCAACGGTTGCCAACCTAATACCCCGGTTCTGGGATGTGGAGCAAGGGGAAATTTGTATAGGAGGTATTGACATTCGTCAGATAGATACGGCAAAACTGATGGACATGGTTTCATTTGTATTTCAAGACAATTTCCTTTTTTACGACACATTATATGAGAACATTGCCGTAGGTTCTCCAGATGCTACAAAAGAAAAGGTAATAGCCGCTGCGAAAGCTGCCCAATGCCACGATTTCATAGAGCGTTTGCCGCAAGGCTACGAAACAAGGATAGGCGATAAAGGTGTATTCCTGTCCGGCGGTGAAGCCCAACGGATATGTGTAGCTCGTGCCATATTGAAGAATGCTCCGATACTGGTGTTGGACGAAGCCACTGCCTTCGCTGACCCTGAAAACGAGCATAAAATGCAGATGGCTTTGCAGTCACTGATAAAGGATAAAACGGTCATTGTGATTGCCCATCGCCTTTCTTCCATCATCTCCGCACATCAGATTGTCGTCATGAAAGAAGGACGCATTGTGCAATGCGGAAAGCATGAACAGCTGTCCGTGACGGAGGGTGTATATAAAAATATGTGGGATGCCTATACGAGCGCATACCATTGGACATTGAACAAAAACTAAAAGCAATATGAGAAAGAAGAATTTCTTAAACAAGGTCTTGCAAAACACAAGTTGTCCGCAAGGATTTTGGGGACGGATGATTTTGCGAGGAATGAATTGTTTTCATGCATCTTTAGCTAATCGTGGCATGAAGCAAGTGGAATGGCAGCCGAATTGGAATGTTCTTGATATAGGCTGTGGCGGTGGTGCGAATTTGAAACGTTTATTGAATTTATGTCCGAAAGGAAATATCTACGGCATAGACCTGTCAGAAGAAAGTGTTTCATTCGCCCAAAAGTACAACGAAAAAGACTTGAATAAAAGATGTTTCATACAACAAGGGAATGTTTGTTCATTACCTTATGAGAATGGATTCTTTAATGCTATCACGGCTTTTGAAACGATCTATTTCTGGTCGCCTGTAAACATAGCGTTGTCTGAAGTGGCGCGTGTTCTCCGAGAAGGAGGTTGTTTCCTTATTAGTCTGGAAGCGAGCGACCCCGAACTTGGAAAAATGTGGACGGAACGGATAGATGGTATGGTTGTCTATACTCCGGCAGAATTGGAAGAACGGTTGCATGAAGTCGGATTTTCATCCATCAGAACAATCCGTAAAAAGGAAGAAATACATATTATAGCATATAAATAAAATAAGATATGAATGCAATAAAGAATATTACAATAGGTCACACGGAAAGACTTTACAAGCCGGTGGGTTACACCATGCTTGCCAACTTAGTGAATATAGTACCGTTTTGTCTTTCTATAGAAGCGATACGTATCATTTTCAGTGCATTTGACGGGAGCGGACAGCCGCTTGACACGACCCGCCTGTGGTGGATATTCGGCATTATGGCTGTTTATATGCTGGTCATGGCTTTGGCAGAACGGGCATCCTACCGAGCCAATTTTAGAGGAGCATACGAAATGAGTGCTTCCGGGCGTTTGTCGCTGGCGGAGCACTTGCGGAAACTATCGTTGGGCTTTTTGTCGAAACGTGATCCGGGTGATTTGTCGTCTATGCTTGTTACGGACTTCATGATGGCAGAAACCGGAATTTCGCACCACCTGCCCCAACTTATGGGTGCCATAGTCATGCCCGTACTGGCTTTTGCTTCGCTTGTATGGATAGATTGGAGGATGGCGGTCAGTATGTTTGCCGCCTTGCCGCTTGCCTTGCTCGTCCTGTGGGCAAGCACAAAGGCACAGCGGAAGTTAAGCGGCAGGCAAATTCAAGCAAAAATAAATGCTGGAAATCGGTTGGAAGAATACTTACAGGGTATTCGTGTAATGAAAGCGTACAATCTGATAGGTGACCGCTTTGTTAGGTTGCGCGATGCTTTTGCGGAACTTCGCCGTGCTTGCATCCGTCAGGAGGCCTTGTTAGGCCCATTCGTCTTGTTGAGCATCACTTTAGTACGTGCCGGGCTGACAATGATGGTGCTATGTGGAACTTACCTTCTGTTGGGAGGGCAACTTTCAATCCTTGTATTCGTGCTATTCCTTGTAGTCGGTTCTCGTGTGTTCGACCCGCTGACTTCCGCACTAACAAACTTTACCGAGTTCCGCTATTTTTCCATTGCCGGTGGACGCATCCTTTCCTTGATGAACGAGCCGGAGATGAAAGGAGAACGGCAATCCCCGGCAGCAGGCGATATCCGGTTTGAACACGTATCGTTTGCCTATCAAGACAAGGAAGTGTTGCATGATATAAACATTACGCTCCCGAAAAACTCCTTGACGGCTCTTGTCGGACCTTCGGGAAGCGGGAAAAGTACGGTGATGAAGCTTTGCGCCCGTTTCTACGACCCACAGAAAGGATGTATCTTTTTCAATGGTGTTCCGATGAATGAGATAAATCCAGAAAGTCTGATGAGCCACATCTCTATGGTATTTCAGGATGTCTATCTGTTTCAGGACACCATACGCAATAATATCCGCTTTGGTAAAACTGACGCGACGGAAGAAGAAATTATAGCCGCAGCTAAAAAAGCCTGTTGCCATGATTTCATCATGCGGTTGCCCAAAGGATATGACACCTTGGTAGGCGAAGGAGGGTGTACCCTTTCGGGCGGAGAAAAGCAACGCATATCCATAGCCCGTGCCATGCTGAAAGACGCACAAATCATCCTGCTTGATGAAGCGACCGCCTCACTTGACCCCGAAAATGAAGTGGAAGTACAGAAAGCCATAGATGCACTCATCAAAGGGCATACTGTCATTGCCATTGCGCATAGACTTAAAACCATTAAGGGGGCAGACCAAATTATCGTGTTGGATAACGGACAGATAAAGGAAAAAGGTACGCATGAAACATTGATGCAGGCCGAAGGGTTGTATGCCCAACTATGGAATATTCAGGAACAAATTTCAGGTTGGAAACTGTAAAAACGGTATAAAAATCAATAGGATGCCTGTTTTTATAGAGCAGGCATCTTTAAAATGATAGATTCTTAAATGAATTTACGGTATAAAGTGTTAGTAGGATATTTTATCTTAATTGTACTTATCGGCTTTATGGCATCAATTCTGGTACGTGAACGACATCGAATATCAGAAATTGATTTACAAAACAGCGAAGTACAGCAAGCTATACGTGATATTCACAATGTCCATCGATATATCACTCGGCTTACCATGTTGGGAGAGAGTGTCATTGATTGGAACAGAACAGACTGTAGTCATTACCGTATCCAACGTCTGTGTACAGATAGTCTGTTACAAGCATTGAAGTTCCATTGTGCAGCATATGTGTATCCAGCGCAGATAGACACTCTTCGCTCTCTACTGGCAAGCAAGGAGGAACATCTGCGGCATATCATGTCGGTATTTGAACGGCAGGAAGAAGCCGACAGTATTTTGGTGAACCACCTGCCCGAAGTGGCGAAACGTGCGACCAGTCTGCGCACCGTACAGCAGAAGAAAAAGGGCATCGCAGGTTTCTTCGGCGGCAAAAAGACCGTACAAGTACTTCCCTCAGCCCAAGAGTTGCACGAGTTTGGCGACAGCTTGATTGCCCTGCAACGGAAACAGGCGACGGAGATGGATGCCTACACCGACAGCCTTCGCATACGTAACCGGACATTGAACACCCAACTGAACCGTCTTGTCAGCGACCTTGACAGGCAGGCATTGGGGGCGTTCATACAGAAAGAGCGGAAGATGGCGGAGGCGCAAAGCCTATCCGTCAGGCTGTTCACCGCTACCATATCGGCAGCCATCATCCTGCTGTTCCTGTCCTATCTCACCATCCATAGGGAACTGAAACGCAACGCGGACGAAAAGAAAAAGCGTGAAAAGCTTATCGGCAAATTGCAGGAGAGCAACGCCAAGAACGAGGAACTTCTACGCTTGCGGCGCAACCTCATACAGAACGTAAGCCATGAACTGCGTACACCTTTGACCGCCATCAGCGGCAACGCCGAACTTTTGCTGAACGATGACAACAAGGATAGCCGAGTGCGCCATGCGGAAACAATAAAGACTTCGGCAGGACGCATGGCATCCATGCTGAACAGCCTCTTGGACTATTTCAGGTTGGACAGCAGGAAAGTGACAATCCTATCCAAACCATTCAGGCTAAACCTGATAGCGGATACTCTTGAAACGGAGTTTACCATGCAAGCAAAGTCAAAGCATTTGACCTTGACCGTTTGTAACTATGCGAATGAAGTAGTGGACGGCGACAAGAACCGTATTTTGAGCATAGGCGGCAACCTGCTTTCCAATGCCATCAAATTCACGGACAACGGCACTATTGCTCTGGCAACCAGATACAAGGGCGGTGTTTTTACGCTGACGGTGGAGGATACGGGTACGGGCATCAGCGAAGAACAAAAGGAACGGATATTCAAGCCTTTCGAGCGGCTGGGCAATGCCGCCACGCAGGACGGCTTCGGGTTGGGACTTCCCATCGTGAAACAGCTTGTGGAACTGATGAACGGACGTATATCGGTGGAAAGCGTAAAGGATAAAGGCAGCAAGTTCACCGTTGTTCTTCCATTGCCGAAAACCGAAGAAACAGAATCTGACGGGAAGAAAGAACAGGTGCAAGACATTATTTCAAATTACAGCGTAATGGTGATAGACAATGACCTTGTGACGCTCAGCATGATACGGGATATGCTTGTACAGAACGGCATAAGTTGTGATACTTGCCTGACGGTAGAAGAATTGACGGATAAAATGCGCGGAAAGGATTATGACATCCTAATAACCGATTTGAAGATGCCTGACATGAATGGTTACGAAGTGCTGGAACTCTTACGCACATCCGACATCGGCAACTCACGCACGATTCCAATTGTGGTTGTAACGGCGGCAGGGTTCATCACGGAGGAAGAACTGAAATCGGCAGGGTTCACCGCCATGCTCGGTAAACCGTTCTCCATTGCCGAACTACTGAATGTAGTAAGTCAATATGCCAATAAAGAGTATAGACAACTGCTCGACTTCTCGGCTTTACTCACCTTTGGCGACAGGCGACATACATTGGAACGGTTGGTAACGGAAACGGAGAAAGAAATGGATGAAGTGCAGAACGCGGCGAAAGAGAAAAACATGGAGGCATTGGATGGCTGGGTACACCACCTCAGAAGTTCATGGATGCTGATGAAAGCGGAACAGCCGTTGCAGGAATTATATGCCGTAATTCACAGCGATAGTCCAACGGACGGAGAGATAACACATGCAGTTAATGCTGTATTGGCACAAGGTAAAATGATTGTGGACTTGGCAAGAAAGGAAGCGAAACGATGGGAAGAATAATTGTTGTGGAAGACAACCTCACTTTCTCCGGCTATGTATGCAGGCTGTTGAAAAGCAAAGGTTTCCAAGCCGTCAGTGCGTCCACTTGCAACGGGGCACACAAACTGTTCGCCAAGATGTGCGAGGACGATATTGTGCTCGCCGACCTGCGCCTGAACGACGGTGACGGCATCTTGCTGTTGGATGAACTTCGCAAACAAGGGAAACGCAATCCCTACATCATCATGACGGACTATGACGAAGTGCCAACCGCCGTCCGGTCGATGAAGTCGGGTGCGGAGGATTATATCCCGAAGAAGCTAATTGAAGACAATCTCTTTCCTCTCCTGAAAACCTTACAGAAAAGGACAGAACGGCACGAAACGCCCATTCACGAGCGGCAGAGTGCGGCTTTCCGTGAAATAGACCACAAGATAAAATTGGTCGCACCAACCAACATGAGCGTGTTGGTGCTGGGCGAGAACGGAACGGGAAAGGAGCACATTGCCGAGAAAATACATACAATGAGCAAACGGGCAGGCAAGCCTTTTGTCGCTGTAGACTGCGGCTTACTGTCGAAAGAGCTTGCTGCGTCCGCACTGTTCGGACATGAGAAAGGAGCGTTTACAGGTGCGGATGCCAAACAGAAAGGTTATTGGGAGGAAGCCGACGGCGGTACGCTGTTCCTTGACGAGATAGGCAACCTGCCAGCCGAAGTACAACAGATGATGCTCCGGGCATTGGAAACCAAACGGTATAGACCCATAGGCGGCAACAAGGAAAAGGCAGCAGACGTGCGCATCATAGCCGCCACCAACGAGGATATGCAGTCTGCAATCGCCGAAAAGCGTTTCCGTCAGGACTTGTTCCACAGGATAAAGGAATACACGTTGAACATACCGCCGTTGCGTGAGTGCTGTGAGGACATCATGCCGCTTGCGGAGTTCTTCCGTGAACTTGCCAACAAGGAGTTCGGCAAACAGGTGAAAGGCTTTGACGCGGAGGCAAGGAAGAGGATGCTCGCCCATCCGTGGAGCGGCAATGTGAGAGAACTGAAAGGAACTGTACGTTCGGCGGTGCTGTTCACCGACGGGGATGTGATAACGGCTGACAAACTGAATTTTGAAGAACCTCTGCTGTCGGGAGAAGCATCCTTGTCCTTGAAGAACGTGGAAATGGAAAAGAGGCAGATAATCCGTGCTCTGAAACAGGCGGACGGCAACCGCTCGCTGGCTGCTGAACTGCTCGGCATCGGGCGCACCACACTATACGGCAAGATGAAACAATACGGCATCAAGTACAAGGAATAAGGCACGATTGCCGCAGGTCAGAAACAGGTTGCCCGACTTCGGAGAGGCAACTCGGCGGCAAGGCTTGCGAGAGTAACTCGCAAGGTTTTGAGTAACTCAAAACATACCTTGCTGCTGCCACTTTTCGGCAGTAACCGAAAAGCCTTCGGGTAACTCGAAGGACACCTTGCTGATTTCTCGTGAAATCAAAAATCCGTAAGCAAACGGATTGGAAATTGTGCTGTTATTATGGCTCCCAAAGCATCGTTTCCCGATGCCCAAACTGCCCAAAAGAAGAACGGGAATAAGTCGGTGTACAAGTCTGAACCTTAGTTTGAGGATACGGAAGATGAAAGTTGTGTTTTCCTTCTTCTGCTATACAGACAATAGTGTCAATTCGATGCCTATATGTGCCAATTATAGCCAAAATTCTCCTTAGATCAATGAGAAATGCGATTTTAGACAAATACATCTTCGCCTGTTTGTAAACGCGTCGAATCAAAGGTTCGCAAAAACGATGATAAACAGAATCGGACAATCAAGAAAGCAATTCTGTACAGATAGGCAACAACATAGTTCCAATGATGCGCTGATTTGCTGTTGTACTGTCGTACTGGTTTACAACAGCAAAACTTCAAATAAAAGTATCAGCAATGGGGTGCAGATTTTAAGGGGTAGAACTTGGATGATGTAAATCGGTGGCACAATACATTCGCCTATCAACATAGTAATGTAGCAACAAAGAAATGGAACAATAAACTTATGGTGATTGGTATATTCATATGTTTGGAGAATTGTACAATCATTTCTGCATCGGTTGTTCATAGGCTGGAAAAAACATTCTGTAATTCCATTATCCAAATGATAGGGATAAGCCGGAATATCCACCTCGAAATAAACGGATAGCTCAAATTTTATTAGAATTTTATTAGGAAGTCCGATTTTTCTCTATTTTTCAGAGGAATAACTTTGGTAATAAGGGATAAAAACACTACTTTTGCAAATGAGAGAAGTGTTCTTTTGATTAGTGCAGAACATTGCAGAATATAGAAGACCGCTGGTTTCTATATCGTTACCTGTTAAGCTGAATTTGTTTGTAAGTTTCTTATTTTCAATGAATAAGAAGAATCGATATGTCTTCCGCAATGGAAAGTAACATGTTTCTTGATGTCGGATGCTTCTATCCACACTTTCAGAGGACGTGAAATCCAAGAAGCATCTGTCAATCCTTCAAAAACGAGAGATTCTTCATCGCTTGGGCGTTCACCACATAGCTGAAGGGCTTGTTGGGTGATAGGCTTATAATCGGGTACTTTCGTTTTTTGTTGTACAACGACCGCTTGCCAAGTACCCTTACTTGTTTGCTGGATTTGTTTCCATTTCAAAGTTTGGATATCACCATGCCGTAATCCTGTAAGAATTGAAAACAAGAACGCACGTTTCAAAACCTCATTCTTACAAGGTGTATTAACCAACATTTGTACCTCATTCATAGTAAGGGCAACACGAGGTTTCTCAATGCTTGTTATTCCTTTGACTTTTGCACTGATGTCAACTGTCAGGTATTCATCAACGAACGCTTGTTTTAATCCAGCCTTGAGTATAGAGAAATAGGTGGACGCCGTGTTTTGTGAAATAGTTCCTTTCTTAGTGCCACCCATTGGAGCACGGAGAAAGAACATCTTAATATCTTCAAGCAACTTAACGGATATGTCCTTAAATGGGATTGGTTGTCCTTGAGAATAAATCTTCAACAATTCACCCACTCGCCTCCAGTTAACTATAATTGAATTGGAACTATTAGGATGTCGTTTGCTGATAATACTATTGAAATACTTGATAAAGTCCTGTTCGCTCCGTTCATTTTGTGCAGCGATTTCATTCTCTTTATCCGTATATAGAATTGCGCTATCGTATTCATGTTGCCTTAACTTACGCACATTGTCGGCATAGATACAAGCCTCTTGATCTATCGTTGAACGGCATTGGATGATTCCATTCAAATCACGTTTAGGTTTATAATTGAATGTTCCATCCGGCAAGATTCGTGCAATGGACGATTTGTCCCAAATTGGTGTGGATATAGTCCGGTTAATTGATTCAACCACACGACTTGCCCGTTTAGAGCCTCGCTTGTAAACCGGGTATGACTCTATAATAAGATACCACTCATCTTTATAATTTGATTTCCTGAGTTTGACGGTCACTTTGGTGTTTGGTAATGCTTTCTTCATTCTACTTCTGATTTATATAGATTGTCTATTTCTTGTTTGGGTACATATACATAGTTTCCTATTTGTCTTGAAGGAATAGAGTATTTTCTAACATGCGCCCATACTGAACTATCATTAATATGGTACTTCTCACAAATCTCTGTAATGGTATAACAGTCCTCTGGCTCTAAGCTATATGTTTTAGGAACAGGTTTTTCTTTTTCGGCAATACTTTCCGGTCTCTTTAGGAAAAGCTGTTCAATTTCGGAGCGTTTGATACGCGTGAGCCTTGTACCCAAATTGATGACTGGAATACGTCCCAATTTGATTAAGCGATAGAGAGTACTACGTTCTACCCCAAACATTGCTACTGCCTCCTTTACAGAAATATATTCTCTGATGTCTGGTACTTGTTGGGCAATGGCTTCTAATTTTGCATTTCTATCTTTTACATCCTTTTTGCGCTTCCAAGCTACTTTACCACATCTTGGGGAACAATAATAGCTGTCAAGTGTCTTTGCGACGAAAACCTTGCCGCAGACTTTGCACTTCCTTTTGATCTCAAATCCGATTGTTGGCATATTATCTACTTTTAAGTATGTATTAGTATAGATAAGTAGAATTTAGTTCCACATTATCTACTTTTTTGTCTTGTCGCAAATATGTCGCAAATAAGAGATAAAAATGCCCATAGAAAACACATAGAAACCATGAACCCTATAAACGCAAAAAGCGTGCAACTCGTTGAGCTGCACGCTTTTGCTTATTGTTTATTATTTGTTTACTTATCGGAATCATTTGACTTCCTCAAAATCAGCATCCTGAACATTATCATCCTGTTTGCCATTGTTTTGAGCATTTCCTTGGCCGGCGTTGGCACCACCTTGGAAACCTGCACCTTGCTGTGCACCACCTTGAGCACCAGTCTGTGCATACATCTCAGCGCTGGCAGCTTGGAAAGCAGTGTTCAGTTCGGCCATTGCACTGTCGATAGCAGCCAAATCCTGAGCTTTGTGAGCGTCTTTCAGTTTTTGCAAGGCAGCTTCAATAGGAGCTTTCTTGTCGGCAGGAAGCTTATCGCCCAGTTCCTTCAACTGATTCTCGGTAGTGAAAATCATTGAGTCAGCCTGGTTCAGCTTATCGATACGTTCCTTTTCCTTCTTATCTGCTTCGGCGTTGGCTTCGGCTTCGGCTTTCATACGTTCGATTTCTTCTTTGCTCAAACCGCTGGAAGCTTCGATACGGATGGCCTGTTCCTTACCGGTAGCCTTATCCTTGGCAGATACCTTCAAGATACCGTTGGCGTCGATATCGAATGTAACCTCAATCTGAGGAACACCACGACGAGCCGGAGCAATACCTGTCAGGTTGAACTGACCGATTGACTTGTTCTGAGCAGCCATAGGACGCTCACCCTGCAGTACGTGGATGGTTACCTCGGTCTGGTTATCGGCAGCCGTCGAGAAGACTTCACTCTTCTTGCAAGGAATAGTTGTGTTGGCATCAATCAGTTTGGTCATTACACCACCCATGGTCTCAATACCCAATGTCAACGGAGTAACATCCAGCAAGACGATGTTGCCCACACCGGCTTCCTTATTCAATACGGCACCCTGAATAGCAGCACCTACGGCTACAACTTCATCGGGGTTAACACCCTTCGAAGGAACTTTGCCGAAGTAGTCCTGAACCAGTTTCTGAACGGCCGGGATACGAGAAGAACCACCTACCAGGATTACTTCATCGATATCGGAAGTGCTCAAACCGGCATCGCTGACTGCCTTCTTACACGGCTCCAAGCAAGTCTGAATCAAATCGTGAGTCAGTTGCTCGAACTTAGCACGAGTCAAAGTCTTAACCAAGTGCTTAGGCACACCACCTACCGGCATGATGTACGGCAAGTTGATTTCGGTAGAAGTAGAAGAAGACAATTCGATCTTCGCCTTTTCGGCAGCTTCCTTCAGACGTTGCATTGCCATCGGATCGGTTGTCAGATCGGCACCTTCGTCGTTCTTGAATTCCTGTACCAACCAGTTGATGATAGCCTGATCGAAGTCATCACCACCCAGGTGAGTATCACCATTGGTAGAAAGCACTTCGAATACACCACCACCGAACTCCAGAATAGAGATATCGAACGTACCACCACCGAGGTCGAATACGGCAACCTTCATATCCTTGTTGGCCTTATCCACACCGTAAGCCAAGGCGGCTGCAGTCGGTTCGTTTACAATACGTTTAACGTCCAGACCAGCAATCTGACCGGCTTCCTTCGTAGCCTGACGCTGTGAGTCGGAGAAGTAAGCAGGAACGGTGATAACGGCTTCTGTTACTTCCTGTCCCAGGTAATCTTCGGCTGTCTTCTTCATCTTCTGAAGAATCATTGCTGAAATTTCCTGCGGAGTGTAGTGACGTCCGTCGATGTCAACACGCGGCATGTTGTTATCGTTCACTACCGGATAAGGTACACGAGCGATTTCTTTCTGTACCTGTGCCCAATTTTCACCCATGAAACGCTTGATGGAGTACACCGTACGTTTCGGGTTTGTGATAGCCTGACGTTTGGCAGGATCACCTACCTTACGTTCACCACCATCTACAAATGCCACTACGGAAGGAGTTGTACGCTTACCTTCGCTGTTGGCGATTACTACAGGTTCGTTGCCTTCGAATACAGCAACACAAGAGTTTGTAGTTCCTAAGTCAATACCAATAATTTT
>ULPI01009900.1_pt1 | contig 16292 bp, 19 predicted proteins | sample 1953381 | NCBI WGS metagenome assembly ULPI01 (sample SAMEA4835626, study PRJEB28245) | human gut metagenome | biome: gut microbiome; material: fecal sample | place: Denmark | collected 2008
GAAAAACTAATACTAATGTTTACCTAAAAGGAGGTATACGAATGGTATTAGTTTTAATTTTTTTAATTATATTTATAATAATAACGCTTTTTTTATTTTTAGTTACAGCTTCAAATTTAAGATTTAGTTTGGAAAATTTAGAAGTTAGCAATACTAAAAAGAAGTTTAATATAAAAATATCATTAGTTCTGTTTAAAAAATTCACATGGTTGTTTATTAATTTAGATAAAACCAAATTAGAAAAGATTGCCAAAAAGGTACATTTAGATAAAAATATTTTAAAAAAATTAGATAAAGATTTTAAATTTGAAGATTTAAACAATCTAAAAAAATTAAAACCAAAAATAACTAAATTAGATTTAGAAATAAAGTTTGGACTAGAAGATGTTGTTATTACATCATATTTAATAGTTGCAATATCTGTTTTAATTTCAAATATTTTACCATTTTTAATAGATTACAAGGATTATAGTAATTGTAGATACAAAATAGAGCCTATATATTTAAATAAAAATTTATATAAAATAACATTAAACTGTATAATTGAAGAAAAAATGGTACATATTATCAATATACTATTTAAATTTTTAAAGAAAGGAAGAAGTGATAAATATGAGCGAACATCCAATAGAAGGTCTTATGACTACAGCAATGAACAGTTTGCAAAATATGGTTGATGTAAATACTATTATAGGAGAGCCAATTGAGACTACAAATAACATTATAATTATTCCAATTTCAAAGGTGGGTTTTGGCTTTGCGGCAGGAGGAAGTGAATTTAAAGGTGAAACAGTAGATGAATATACAAAGAAAGAAAAGGAAGAAGCAATACAATATAGATTACCATTTGGAGGTGGAAGTGGAGCAGGAGTTTCTATTACTCCAGTGGCATTTTTAGTAGTACAGCAAAATAATGTGAAGTTGTTACCAGTTTCTCATTGTTCCTCAATAGATAGATTATTAGATTATGTACCAGATTTAATGGAAAAAATAAATAATCAATTAAATAAAGTTATGCAAAATATTCAACAAGAAAAAAAGGATCAAAATAAGAGGAGAGAAACAATCCAAAAGGAAATAAAAGAAACATTAGAAGATATGTCAGAAAATCCTATAGTAAATAAAATAAAACCTCGTAGAAGCAAAATTTCTAGACAAGAGCCAACAACTACTTATGAATATGAATACAATGAAATAGATGAGCACGATGAAAATGAAATAAATGAGTAAATTTATGAATATCAATTAATAACAATATTGTTGGGCACGGTATTATAAGAATATAGAACTTATAAAACAAAAAATATGTGATGAAATATATACTAAAATGTGTATTAAAATATGTGCTAAAATATATACTAAAATATGTACCAAAATGCGAAGCAATAAAATAAAGAAGTAATTAATTAAAGAAATTGAGAAATATATATTTTCTACAAGAAGTAGGCTATTTATTCTCAATTTCTTATTATTTAATTATTTAATTATTTATTGTTATATTGTTATTATACTAGACAACAGTATAGCTATTATATAAATACTATCTTAAAGGAATAGAATATATATTATAAAATTTGCATAAACAAAAAGCAAAAATTTACCTTAAGAAACTCCATTTTTTAAATACATAATTAATCATGTTAATTATATTATTTTTTTCTACACTTTCATTTGCAATTATATTAACTTTTGCTACTTCATTACCATCAATAGTGTAAACTATATTTCCAATAACATCACCTTTATTAATTGGTGCACTAATAATTTCTGGAATATTAATTGTTTGTTCTACATTTTTAGATTCTCCTTTTTTTACTAATGCTCCTACAGATGTTTCGTAAGCAAGGTCAATACTGTCTTTGACACCTTTTTGAACAGATATACTTTTTAATATGTTATTCTCATTGGAAAATTTTGAGTACTGAAAATTGCTAAAGCCATAATCTAAAAGTTTTTCCGCTTCTGCAAACCTAATTTTAGTAGTAGGAGCCTTCATTATTACAGCAATTAGAGATAAATTATCTCTAGTAGCACTTGCAGATAAATTATAAAGAGCAATAGATGTTGAACCTGTTTTTAATCCAGTAGCACCTTTGTAATTTCGTATAAGCTTGTTTGTATTTACAAGTTCCGATTTTCCATCACGAAGCGAATCCATCCAAATTGTTGTGTATTTTGTTATATCTGGATGCTTTGTAAGTAATTCTCTGGACATAAGTGCTATGTCATAGGCAGAAGTTTCATGACCGTCTTCATCAATTCCATGACAATTTTTGAAATTTGTGTCATTCATTCCAAGTTCTTTAGCCTTAGCATTCATTTGATCTACAAAAGCCTCTTGACTTCCTGCTAAATATTCTGCCATAGCAACAGTACAATCATTTGCAGATACAACACATATTGCTTTTAACATTTCATCTACAGTAAGTTCTTCTCTAACATCAAGCCAAATTTGAGAGCCTCCCATAGCGGCAGCTGTTTCTGTACAGGGAATCTTATCTGTATAAGAAAGTCTACCAGAGTCTATAGCTTCCATAATAAGAAGTATACTCATAATTTTTGTAACGCTAGCAGGTCTTAATTTTTGATGCATATTATGGTCATATAAAACTCTACCAGAGTTTTGCTCTATTAAAACAGCACCTCCACATTCCAAATTTAAATCTGTACCAACAGAACTAGGAACAGAATTTAATAAGCTTTTATCTACATTGGTTGTAATAGTTGTTTCTTGGTTTTCAGATTTATAAGTGTTTCCTTTCATAGTGGAATTAGAGTTTGCAGAAGATGTATTAGAATTAGTATATTTATTATTGGTAGGTACGTTATTTTCAACAGAGTTAACGCTAGTCTGAACAGAATTTAGTGGCTCTGAGGTAGGAGACCAAACATAAATTTCAGAACTTGCAATAGAAATTGGAGTAATAAATGTTGTAATAACAAATATAGAAATTATAAATACAAATAACAATGTTAGTAATTTTTTCATAGGCATAAAAATCCCCTCCGAATAGTTATTAAAAAAATACTTTAATAAATACTATTCAAGGGAGTCATATTTTAGAATTAATATTCTATTTTTAATATTTTAGCAATAACTTTATTATTAGTTACTTCAACTAATAATTTTAAGTCACTATCTGTATTATTTTTAAATTTTAAATCTAATGAATTATATGCAACAGTAGCATCATCACCTTTTTTTACATATCCAACTTCCTTTCCATGTTCGTGTCTTTCTGTTATTTTTATTCCTTTAACTTTTTTTGCAACATTGTATATAGTTGTACTAACTTGACAATTTCCTCCGCCATAACCTTTTACTTTTTTACCATTAACGAAAACACCAGCTTTTTCATATCCTTTTTCTTCAGTAGGACTACCAACTATTTTATTAAACGAAAATTGTTCTCCCTTTTTTATAATTGTACCATTAATTTTTTTTGCACTAAGTTCCATATTTTTATCTCTATTGTTATCATCAATTTGTATTGGGGTAGAGTAGGATGCAATTTCTTTTTCATCCACAGAAGATTTTTTTATTATATTAGTAGAATTTTCTGAATTAGAAGTATTACTTTTAATGTCGTTTGAACTAGAAGATGTTTTTTCAGAATTGTATGTTTGAGAATTAGTAACATTTTCTTCTTCGTTTTGTACATTATTATTACTACATCCGGTTAAAATAAAAGATAGTAATGCAATAATTAAAATTATAAAAAAATATTTTGTTTTTTCCATTTGTATCAATCCTTTCAGAATATATTATTTGTTTTTAAATAAAAAATATGTTGCATATTATTTCTAAAAGTAGTATAATTAATCTGTAGTAAGTTTAGGAGAAAAAATATGGTAGGTAAAATTTGGAAAAAAGTTTTGTTTTTTATATTAATAGTTGCTTGCCTTTTTAATATTATAAATAAATTGGTACATAAAGCATCTTTAGATCAAGAGTTAGAATCTTCTGCAAGATATATTCAGCAACAACAAATGCAAGAAAAAAATAATTAGTAAATTTTCGAGTAAGAAATTTAATCATATACTTGAAATATTTTCTAATATATGTTATGATATAAAATAGTTTTTTTAAAAAGTAAGGGAGAGGTGAATACAAAATGAAAGAAGGATTACATCCAGCATATAATGAAACAACAATTACATGTGCTTGTGGAAATGTTATGAACGTTGGTTCAACAAGACAAGATTTAAAAGTAGATATTTGTTCTAAATGCCATCCATTCTGGACAGGAAACTTAAAGAGAGAAACAACTGGTGGTAGAGCAGATAAGTTTAAGAAAAAATATGGACTTCAATAAAATATTAGTTTTGTATGTGCAAAAAAATAAAAAAGTAGTAACTTACGTTACTACTTTTTTATTGACAAAAATATGGAAATAACATATATTTAAAATCAAATATAACAATTTAAAAAAATTTAAAATTAATAAAAATGCTACACAAAAAGAAAAAAGTGTGGTATCATATATGAGTAAAAAGCCCATAACTGGCTTAAATATAAGAAAAGATAAAGGAGGAATTAACAATGTCAGGACATAGTAAGTGGCATAATATTCAAGCAAAAAAGGGAAAAGCAGATGCAGCAAGAGGAAAAATTTTTACAAAATTAGGAAGAGAATTGCTATTAGCAGTAAAGCAAGGTGGCCCTGACCCGGCAAGTAATTCCAAATTAAAAGATGTAATTGCAAAATGTAAGGCAAATAATATGCCAAATGATACAATAAATAATGCAATAAAGAAAGCTTCAGGAGCAGGAAACAGTGAGAATTATGAAGAAATTGTATATGAAGGATATGGTGTTGGAGGAGTTGCTTTAATTGTAGAGGCAAGTACAGATAATAAAAATAGAACAGCAGCAGATGTACGTCATGCTTTTGATAAAGCAGGAGGAAACTTAGGAACATCAGGTTGTGTTTCTTATTTATTTAGTAAAAAAGGTATTATTGTAATTGATAAGACAACAACAAATTTGTCAGAAGATGACTTAATGATGTTTGCTCTTGAAAATGGAGCAGAAGATTTTCAAGCAAGTGACGAAATATATGAAATAACAACATTACCAGAAGATTTTTCAAGTGTAAGAGAAGCTTTAGAAACAAAAGGAATAGAATTTTTAGAAGCAGAAATTCAAATGGTTCCATCTACATATATTAGTTTGGACGAAAAAGATGGAGAAAAAATGCAAAGATTAATAGACAACTTAGAAGATTTAGATGATGTAATGAATGTATATCATAATTGGGAAGAATAATATTTAAAAATATTGAAAGAATAAGTTATAAATTTAATTTAGATGGAATTTATAATCTATTTAAAAGGGGTAATAACGTATGAAAAAAAATAAAGGTTTAAAAATTACAATAATTATATTAGCAATTTTAATTATTTTATCTGTTATAGCTTTTGCATTAATTTATGTATTTACAGATTTATTTAAATCTAATAAGGAGTTGTTTGCAAAATATGCGGTAAGCATGATGCAAGAAAAAACAGCATTTTTGCCAAGTAATTTAAAGGAATATATAAATAAAAAATCAACTACTCCTTATGAAAATAATGGTAGTTTAACAGCAAATATATCTTCAAACTCTAATGAACAAATAAATAACATGTTCAATTTTGCAAATAATGCAAGAATAAACTTTTCTGGAAAAGTAGATGCTGCTAATAATAGAGATGAGCAAAATATTAATATATTTTATACAAATGATGTTAGTTTGCCATTTAACTATAAACATGTTGAAGACATCTACGCACTTCAAGCAGATTTTGCTTTACCAAATTATGTAGGAATTGAAAATAATAATATTCCAGAATTATTACAAAAACTTGGAGTAAATATAGATTCATCTGTAGAAATACCAAATAAAATAGAAGGACAAGATTTAGAATCAATAAAATTTTCAGATGAAGAAATGAAAGGTTTATATAATAATTACCTTATGCCAGCTATTAATAATTTAACTGATGACAAATTTTCTAAAATGGAAAATTCAGATGGTTCAGTAGATTATGCAATAACTCTTACAGTTGAAGATTTAAAAAATATATTAATACAGATGTTACAGAATCTAAGCCAAGATACTTCTTTAATTAGTAAAATTAATAGTATATATCAAGAAATAAGTAATGGTACAGAAACTATAATTACAGCAGATGATGTAAACGATATGATATCTAATTTACAAGAAACAAAAGTAAATGATGGAGATTTAACTGTAACTATTACTCAATTTAATGGAAAAGTTAATAAAGTAGATATTACAATTATTTCATCATCGGAAAGTAATTCAAATAGTATAGATTCTTCTACTGAAGAAACAGAGGCAAATCTTACTATTATAAAAGAAGAAACAAGTTCAAACCTTACATATGATATTTCTTTAAATATGTTATCTGGAGAAACAGAGATTACAGGTGGATTAGAAATGTCATATACTAATATTAATACTAGTAGTGTAGTAGAAAACTATGCAATTACAGTAAATGTTAATGACATGACAAGTCTTAAATATAGTTTTTCAAATAATGTTGTTTTTGCAAATAGTGTTGGAATTGCAGATTTTGATTTAAACAATACTATTGTGCTAAACAATTATCAAACAGCAGATATTCAAACATTTTTAAACCAACTTGGAACGATAATAACTAATAAAAATGAAGAGCAAATGAAAAAAATTGGATATCCAACAGAACTTATAAACCCTATTTATATGTGGATTGCAGGACCTGCTTTAAATTTATACATTTATAATATGGCATCAAATATAATTGGTAGTGCAAATCTAAATGACCAAGCAGTTGCTGCATATAATCAACAATTTTTAAATTATGAAGGAACTAGAACAGGGACACAGGTAAGAACATTAGTTAATCTAGTAAGCTCACATAATGCAAGTAATGCACAAGAACCAAGTAAACAAATACAAATTACAAGTGAAAAATATGAGCAAGGACAAACATTAGCAGCACCAACAACCCCAATAGGAGAAATTACACCTCCAGCATTGATGTCTGGAAAAACATATAATGTAACATTTGCATATGACCCAACCACTGGATATATTACAGCTTGTGGAATAACAGAAGAGGGAAATATAAATAATGGTAATTCATCTTCTAATAGTATTGTTGAAGTAAATGCACTTAATTAAAATATATAAATTCTAATTAAATAGTTCTAAAAAATAAAACATAGCATATATATTAATATATGAATATGTTTTATTTTTTTATGGAAATTAATATGGTGGGTGAGAAAGATAGAAAATATATTAAATACAATAAATTATTTTCCGCTTCAAATTAGAAATACAATATGTCGATATAAAGATAGATTTAATCTACTAGAGGAAATAAGAATACGAGCAAATAAAAATATAATATTAAAAATTGGACAGGCAGATGTAGTTTTAGAATATGTTGCAACTCAAGAAGAATTGTTACAAATATTACAAATTATATGTGATAATTCGATTTATTCATATCAAAATCAAATTTGCAATGGATATATAACACTTAGAGGTGGTCATAGAGTTGGAATTACAGGAAATGTAGTTGTAGAAGATGGAAAAGTAAAAAATATTTCTTATATATATAGTTTGAATTTTAGAATAGCTAAGGAGATAACGGGGTGTAGTAATAAAATAATAAAGGATATATTAAATTTAGAAGATAACACTATTTATAATACTATTATTGTTTCTCCACCAGGCAGAGGTAAAACTACTCTTTTAAGAGATATTGTAAGACAGATTAGCAGTGGAATTCCAAACTTAAATTTTAGAGGAATTAATGTAGGATTAGTAGATGAAAGAGATGAAATTTCAGCTATGTATAAGGGTGTTCCACAAAATAATGTAGGACTTAGAACAGATATACTTTCTAATATTCCAAAATCAATAGGGATGAAAATGTTAATAAGGTCTATGAACCCAAAAGTAATAGTAGCAGATGAGATAGGAACAAAAGAAGATGTGGAGGCTATAAATTATGCTGTATGTTCTCGGTGTAAAAGGGATTTTTACAGCACATGGTAAAAATATAAAAGATATTTCATTAAATCCTATTTTAAATAGTTTATATAAGTCTAATGTTTTTGAACTATTTTTATTTATAGAAGAAGATAGAAATATAATTAAATATTTTTGTAAAAATGAGAAGAAAGGAGAATTTGGCAATATTAATATGGAATATGCCATGTAATAAAAATGTTATTTATTAAAGTATTTATTTTTGCAATGATAATAGGTACAAGCTCAGCAATAGGATTAATGCTAGCTAAAAAATATACAAATCGTGAATTAGAGCTTAAAGAGATAAAAAATGCATTAAATATGTTTGAGAATAAAATAAAGTTTACATATGAAGATATACCTACTGTTTTTAAAGATATATCAAAAAAGATAAATGGAAATGTAGGAAATATTTTTAAAAATGCTTCTGAGAAAATGCAAAATATGCAAGCAGGAGAAGCATGGGAATATGCTTTAGAAAATACATATACAAGCTTAAAAAAAGCAGACATAGACATAATTAAAGGGTTAGGACGAATGCTTGGAAAAACAGATTTAAGTGGTCAAATTAGCGAAATAAAATTAGTAAATAATTTTATAGATGCCCAAATAGAGGATGCAAAACAAGAAAAAGATAAAAACTATAAAATGTATAAAACTCTTGGAATTGTAGTTGGAGCAACAATTGTAATTATTTTGGCTTAATATTTTTAAAACAAATTAGTATATATTTTTTAATTATAAATGGCAATTAAAAAATAATAATCGAAAACTATATTAGTAAGGAGGATTATATGGATATAAGCCTATTATTTAAAATAGCTGCAATAGGAATTTTAGTGGCAGTATTGTATCAAGTTTTAGTAAGAGCAGGAAGAGAAGACCAAGCTATGATGACAACTTTAGCAGGTCTTGTAATTGTATTAACATTAGTTATAAAAGAAATAAGTACATTATTTACTACAGTAAGGACTATGTTTGGTTTATAGGTAAGACCTTTATTAAAAACCTAAATATAATTTTAAGGAGTTTCGTATATTTTTATATGCGAGAAGAGTTATGGACATTATAAAAATTATTGGAGTTGGTTTAATTGCACTTATTATAATCATAATTGTAAAACAATATAGACCAGAATTCACAATGTATGTTTCTGTTGCAGCTGGAATTATTATTTTACTTTTAGTAATGGACAAACTTTCCGCAATTATTAATTTATTAACTAATTTGGCAAATAGAACATCAATAAATAACGAATTTATATTTTTGCTTATAAAGATTACAGGAATTGCTATTTTAACAGAATTTGCTTCAAGTGTTTGTAAAGATTCAGGAGAAACTGCAATTGCATCAAAGGTAGATATGGGTGGCAAAATAATTATAATAGCAATGTCTATTCCAATAATAGCAAGTCTTTTAGAGACTATTTTAAAAGTTTTACCTTAGGAGTACAAATGAAAAGAAGAGTTTATTTTTTTAGATTTATAATTTTAACTATATTTTTTCTTTTTGTAAACAGTAGTATTGTTTTTGCAGAAGAAACTGGTACAGAAGGTATATTAGAGTCACAAAAGAATTCATTAAATATAAGTGGCTTTTTAGATGAAGCAAATAAATATACATCAGACTTATATGGGAATTTTGATGTTGATGACATATTTAATAAAGCAATAAAGGGAGAAATAGACAATGAAAGTATTATAAAAAAATTTTTAAGTATTATTGGAAAAGAAATTATAGATTGTATAGGAGTTCTTGGAACTGTAATTGTAATAATTGTTATACATAGTATTCTTAAAAGTATAAGTGATGGGTTAGAAAATAAAACAGTTTCTCAAATTGTTTATTATGTTCAGTATATATTAATAGTAACTTTAATAATGGTAAACTTTGCAGATATTATTTCAATGGTTAAAAATTCAATAGATAGTTTAGTTGGATTTATGAATAGTCTAATCCCTATACTTATAACATTAATGCTTACAACTGGGAGCTTTACATCAGCTAGTTTATTGGAACCGATATTACTTTTTTTGATAACATTTATAGGAAACTTTATTAATATGATAATTATTCCATTTGTATTAATTTCTACAGCTTTATCAATTGTTTCAAAAGTATCTGAAAGAATACAACTTGACAAATTATCTAAATTTTTTAATTCATCTATTGTATGGATATTAGGAATTGTGCTTACAATATTTGTAGGATTAGCTTCTGTAGAAGGTAGTCTAAGCAGTACTGTAGATGGGATTACTGCCAAGACTACAAAAGCAGCAGTATCAAATTTTATTCCAGTGGTAGGAAAAATTTTAGGAGATGCTGTAGAAACTGTAATAGGATGTGGAGCAATTTTAAAAAATGCAGTTGGAATAGTTGGAGTAATAGTTGTTATTAGCATTTGCATGGCGCCAATAATAAAACTTGCAATACTTATGGGAATGTATTATTTATGTGCAGCTGTTTGCCAGCCAATAGCAGATGAAAAAATTATAAAGTTATTAGACCAAATGGGCGATACTTTTAAAATACTATTTGCAATATTGTGTAGTATAAGCATTATGCTAGTTATTGGAGTTACATTGGTAATAAAAATTTCAAATAGTGGTTTAATGTATAGGTAAAGCGGAGGAAAAATGATTGAATGGATTACAAATTGGGCTCAAGGTATAATTATAGCTGTTATTATAGCTACAATTATAGAGATGATTTTGCCAAATGGAAGTTGTAAAAAATATATAAAAGTAGTAATTGGTGTTTATATTTTATTTTCAATAATTTCTCCTGTTATTAGTAAAATTACAGGAAAGGGATTTAATATAAGTGAGGAATTAAATTTAGAAGAGTTTTATACAGAAGTTGATAGCAAAGCAATATATAATAGCTTAGATAAAAATAATTCTAATAATATAATGGATATTTATATTTCAAATTTAAAATCAGATATAATTTCAAAATTAAAAAATAAAGGATATGAGACAATAGAATGTGATGTAAAAATAAAAAATGAAGAAACTTACGAAATAGAAACATTAAGTCTAAATTTGAAAAAGATAAAATCAAATAATGCAGATACAGAGGAAGAAAATAACAATGAAGATGTAGAAAAAGTAAAAGGAGTGAATGATGTAAATATTGAAATAAACGGAAGTAATAATAAAGATAATAACATTGAAAATGATAATGATAAAAATAATTCTAAGAACAATACAAATAATAAAGATTATAAATCGGACTTAACAGTTTATGAAAAAAACAAAGTAAAAGAATATTTAGAAACAACTTATGAAATAAATAAAAAAAATATTAACATAAATTAAGTTTAATTAAAAGGAGGGAAAAGTATGTTTAAGGAGAAAATTAAGTCTCTTATTCAAAAAGAGAAGGGAGAGGAGAAAAGTGAAAATAATAAAAAGAAAATAGAAAATTTAGTGGTGCTTGTTATTATATTAATAATTACAGTTATTGTTATTAACTTAATATGGAATGGAGATAATGGAGAAGAAAAGAAACCAACATCAGACCCTAATAAAAAACTTGCTACTACAATAGAAGAAGGTATTACAGAAGAAACAGTACAGGCTTCTTCTTCGTCGGTATATAAAATAGATGCAGAACTTGAAGAAATACTTTCTAAAATAGAAGGAGTAGGAGAAGTAAATGTTATGATAACATATTCACAAACTAGCCAGACAGTACCATTATACAATGAAGATAGAACAACAAAGGATACAGAAGAAACAGATAAATCTGGTGGCACAAGAAAAATAACAGAATCGGATAGTAAAAAAGATATAATATTTAAAGAAAGTGATGGAGAAAAACAGCCAATAACACAAAGCATAATAAGTCCTAGAATAGAAGGGGCTATTATAGCTGCAAAAGGGGCTGCAAATGTAGATGTTAAAACTAAAATTGTTCAAGCTGTAGAAGCAGTAACAGGACTTGCAACACATAAAATTCAAGTATTTGAAATGCAAAGTTAATAGAAAGGAGACTTTAAAATGTTTATGAAAGTGATAAAAAGAAATCAAATTATTATTTTTGTTGGAGCATTAATGTTAATAGTAGCAGGTTATCTTAATTTTAGTGACAATGGATTACCAATAAATAATTTAGTGCCAACAAGTACACTAGCAGATGCTGAAGAAATGGCATCAATAGGAGATGCTAAATTAGTTAGTGCTAATGTAGTAGATGGTGAACAAGAAAACGAAATTCAAGATATAGTAAATAATAATGATTTAAATGATAGCGTAATAGAAACAAATACAGAAGCGGATATTAAAAATAATGATAAAAATGTTTCAGAAAATATAACAGAAAGCAGTACGACAGAAACTAGTAGTAATAATATAGAAAGTGTAAATAAAGATAAACAATTAAATAATAACTATTTTACTCAATCAAGATTAGATAGAGATACAATGTATTCACAAACATTAGATACATATCAAAAAATAATTGAAAATGAAAGTATATCTGCAGACCAAAAAGCAATAGCACAAAAAGAAATAAGCAAAATTAATGAGCAAAAAAACTCAATTATGATAGCGGAAAATTTAATAAAGGTAAAAGGATTTGAAGATTTAATAATCTTTATAAATGGGGAAAATGTTAGTGTAATTGTAAAATCAGATAAATTAGAAGAAAAGGAGATTGCACAGATTCAAAACATAGTTACACGTGAGTTAGGAGTGAAAATAGAAAATATTAATATAAGTAATAAATAATAAAAACTCTCAATAAATTTGTGTTTAATAAAATTAATGCTAGTTTTATTAATTTATTTTATATATTTATTGAGAGTTTTTTATTGACTGAAATATGAAAAATGTATAAAATTTTAAAGAAAAAACAAAAAAATTGTAACTTTTCTTATTTTGAAAAGTCTTATATGTAAGAAGGGGGTATAAAAATAATGAAAAATGTTCATATGGAAGATGTTTATAAAGATTATTTCTCGGTTGTTTATAAGTATTTATACTCCTTATCACATGACGAAAGCATGGCAGAAGAATTAACACAAGAGACTTTTTACAGAGCTGTTAAAAGTATTGATAAATATAAAGAAACTTGTAAAATATCAACTTGGTTGTGCCAAATAGCAAAAAATTTATGGTATAGTGAATTAAAGAAAAACAAAAAATATTTAAATATAGATATCGAAAACATATATGAAAATTCAGATCTAACAGAGGAATATATAGATAAAGAAGAGAGAATAAATATGTTTAAAGAAATATCTAAATTAGATGATAAAACAAAAGAAGTTATTTATTTAAAGTTGAATGGAATGACATTTAAAGAAATCGGAGAAATATTAGATAAAAACGAAAATTGGGCAAAAATAGTTTTTTATAGAGGAAAGGAAAAATTAAAGGAGGTTGATGAAAATGAATGATAAATATGATTATTGTAAAATTGTTCAAGATTTGCTTCCAAGTTATATTGAAAAATTAACAGATGAAGAAACAAATAAGTTTATTGAAAAACACCTTAATTTATGTGATAGGTGTAAAAGTATATATAATGAATTATTAAAAAGCACAGATGAAGAAGAAAAGACAAAGGCAAAAAAAGAAATAAAATATATGAAAAAATATAAAAATAAAATGTCAGTTTTAAAAACTATATTAATAGTAATTTTTATATTAGTGATAATTTATGTAGGAAGAAATATGATAATATTGTGTGATATTCAAAATAAAGCAAATAAATATTATGACTCTAACAATTATCATATTGAGATGTATTCATATAGCTCGACAAATACAAGTGTCTTAGAAGTGTATAAAAAGGATAATAAATTTATGCAAAGAACTTCAATATATGATTTAGGAAAAATTAGCGATGAAATTTTAGCATACACAGATGGTAGCAATGGTACAAATGTATATTTTATTAGCGCAAATGGAAAACAATTTGGAAGTAAATCAGAGTCGATGGAGACATATATAAATCCAAGTACTATAAACTATGCAAAGACAACAAATTTATTGGACTTTCTATTTAAATCAGCAACAAGTCAAATTACAACTGTAAGATGTAATGGAAAAGACTGTTATAAAATTGATACATTTGGTATAACAATGTATGTAGATAAAGAAACAGGGCTAACGATAAGAGTATTAAATATAGCGACAACAAGGAAGGAAAATGACACAGAAAAAAGAGAGAGTTCTGTAGATGATATATTTTTTGAATTTAATGAAGTGGTAGATGAAGATTTTATCGAGCCAGATAAAACAGATTTTGAAGAAATAGATATAAATTAGTATAGGTTCTATGCTTAGAGAAAGTTGAAAAAATTAGCCAATACTGTTATAATATAGTTGTTGAAATAAGGGGATAAAAAATGAAAAAAACGAATATATTAATAATTGTATTAATAGTAGTTATACTAATCGCTGGTTCGGTATTGGCTTTAAAGAGAGCAAGAACAACACAGCATAATACCACATTGACTGAAACTGAGTCAAAAGATAATTTTTCTGAAGAAGATTATCAAAAAGAAAAAAGAGAAGCGGAGATTAAACTAGAAATAAAAGAAGCAAGAGGAAAGTTATTCTCAATTATAATTTTCTGTATTTCAATGGTAATGGCTATAGGATTATCTAAGTTATACAGTAAATTAAATCTTCCTCGTTATGCAGTAATATTTACAATGTTAAAACCTATAATATCGATTGTAGGAAGTATGTATTTAAGACCAATGGTAATATTTTTACAAATTATAATAGAAATATTAAGCATAATGACATTATATAACTATTTTAAAGCTGTTAATATGCCAGGATTATGTGGAATTATACCATCAATATTACCAATATTATCTATATTTATGATTTGGTTTGGAAATTTTGCAAGTAGTTCTAATTATACAGAACTTTATATTAAAACAATTTTTCTATTACTAATATTCGTTGCTTGGGCAATTGTTTCTATAATTTCTAATATAAGGTTAGGAAAGAAATTTAATAAAAGTGTAGAATTTATAGTAGGACTTGCAATATTACCATTTATATTTCAGCCAGTATTAGGATATACTAAAGATACAGTAGAAAAGTAAATTTATATAATAAGAATATTACTATTATTCAGTTTATAAAATATTTTTTTAATTACAACTTTTTAGTTGTAATTTTTATTTTTATTGATATAATAAGTAAAGAATTACAATAGATAAATTTTAGGAGGTATATATGTTAAAAAGAGTAGCTATTTTAGCAAATGGTGGAGATGTTTCAGGGTTTAATGCTGTAATTAGAGCAATATTAAAAACTGCTGAAAATAATGGCGTAGAGTGTTATGGTTTTATAGATGGATATAGAGGATTGTTAAAAAATAATTTTGTAAAATTATCTACAAGTGGAGATGGAAATGCAGTAGGAATTTTACCTAAAGGTGGTTCTATAATAGGTTCCTCAACTAATGCAAATGTATTTCAGTATCCTGTCGAAGAAAATGGAGAAAAAGTTTATAAAGATTTTTCAGATGTATGTGTTGAAAATATTAGAAAAGATGGAATTGATTGTTTATTTACATTAGGAGGAGATGCAACACAAAAGTCTGCAAGAGATTTATCTTTAAAAGGAATTAACGTTATAGGTGTTCCAAAAACAATAGATAATGATGTTGCATGTACAGAAATTACATTTGGATATAATACAGCTGTATCTGTTGCAGCAGACGCACTAGATAGATTACACACAACAGGAGAAACACATCATAGAATAATGGTATTAGAAGTTATGGGAAGATATGCTGGGTGGATTGCTTTAGAATCTGCAATAGCAGGTGGAGCAGACGTTGCTTTAATTCCAGAAATTCCATATGATATAAATAGTGCTGCAAGAAAAATTATAAATAGAAAAAATAGAGGAAAAAGCTTTAGTGTAGTAGTGGTTGCAGAAGGTGCTAAACCAATAGGTGGTAATATTTCAGTTGCTAATGTTAGGGATAATGGAGCAGGAGTAGATAACACAAAACTTGGTGGAGCAGGAGAAAGAGTTGCAAGAGAATTGGAAAAGCTTACAGGATTAGAGGCAAGATGTACAGTTTTAGGTTATATGCAAAGAGGTGGAACTCCAACTTCATATGATAGAGTTTTATCTACAAAATATGGTTCAAAAGCAATGGAACTTGCATTAAATGGTGAATTTAATAGATTAGCTGTAATAAGAGATGGAAAACTAAGTTCAGTTTCTTTAGAAGAGGTTGTAGGCGATAATAAAGTAATAGGTGCAGTTTCTGGAA
>ULPI01011552.1_pt1 | contig 15833 bp, 9 predicted proteins | sample 1953381 | NCBI WGS metagenome assembly ULPI01 (sample SAMEA4835626, study PRJEB28245) | human gut metagenome | biome: gut microbiome; material: fecal sample | place: Denmark | collected 2008
CTAAATAGGTTTCGATGGTATTTTATTGATAATCAGCAGAATATAATTATGTAGAAAGAGAGTCGAGCAAGCGTGTTGTAGAAAAGATTAATTTGAGCCAATGAGTAAGTGTTTAATATTCAAAGCATTCTATTTTTACTGAAAGAAATAGAAATAGTGCGGAACTGTATCTGACACCACTTTTCGATACCTGTAAAGAAGAACGTAAAACATTCATTATCTGTGAGGATAAGTACTAAAAAGAAGGGTAATATAATGTGATTGACACTTCAAATTAACACCAATACCTAAAAGGATGTAAGGATATAGGATGAAGAGTTCGTTTGTTTGCAGACTCTCTATCGGAATGATAGCTAAAAAGAAGAATGTAGTAATATTCTTTGCATAGCCTAACTGGTTGGACTTATAAATTTAGGGAGGGGTAACAGGAGTAAACGATGTTATTGGACAGTTACCATTCAATGCTTTGATGAATGTATTTGTGATGAACCTTGTTCTCCTTTTTAGTTTCTCAGTAGAGAGATTTGCAGAATATCCGGCTTGATATTTATATAATGAAAAGAGTAGATTCTCCAATCTGGCCGGGCATCTTGAAAAGAAGAGAAATGTCGATAAGCAGAAGGTGATATCAATGGTTTTGTCGGGTCTTTAACTGCGTTTGTACATGGTGTGTACATCTGTTTTTTATTTTAAATCATTGATTATTAGATTATTTACGACTTGCTTGATGTACATCAAGTATCCTTGGTGTCTTGTGCTTTATACCCTATTTTTGCCACCGAAAATCGCTACTGCATACATGACTTGTGAACAACACTTGCACGGCTCGCGAACAACACTTGTACGGCTCGCGAGCGACACTTGCACGGCTCACGAGCGACACTTGCACGGCTCAAACCACTTACAGACATCGTAAAACAGGGACAAACAAGAGCATGGAAAACATACTAATTAACCATTATACGTTATGTGATTTTTTATGAAAGAGAGAGTTTTGTTATTGATCCTGTTTGTATGCCTGGGAGCGGGAATGCTTCGGGCACAAACTAAGCAGGTGACGGGTATTGTCACCTCGGCCGAGGACGGACAACCGGTAATCGGCGCTTCGGTATTGGTGAAAGGAACTTCGCAAGGGTCTATCACCAATGTGGAAGGAAAATTTCAGTTGGACGGCGTATCTGCATCAGCACAGACGCTGGTCGTTTCGTTTGTGGGCATGAAGACGCGCGAAGTGCCTGTAAGTGAGTATGTAGAAGTGGTTTTGGAAAGCGATCAGCAAGTACTGGACGAAGTACTTGTCACCGTGGCCTATGGCACCGCCAAACGTTCGTCGCTGACGGGAGCTATCTCGTCCGTCGACCAGAAACAGATTGAAATGCGTCCTACGTCGAGCGTCACTTCGGCACTCGAAGGAAGCACTTCGGGAGTGCAAATCAACAGCACGTACGGCGCACCGGGCAGTACGCCCGACATCCGCATCCGAGGCATCGGAACGGTGAACGGCTCCAGTTCGCCCCTCTATGTGGTGGATGGAGTACCCTTCAGCGGAAGCATTGCCGACATCAATCCTGCTGATATTGAAAGCCTTTCGGTGCTGAAGGACGCTGCTTCGTGCGCCCTCTATGGTAACCGTGCTTCGAATGGAGTCATTCTGATTACCACCAAACGGGGCACAGCTGGCAAACTGAGTTTCGAGCTGAAAGTCAATCAGGGTATTTACTCGCGGGGCATCAAGGAATATGCCCGCACCGATGTCCGCCAGTTTATGGAAGCCAGTTGGCAAAACCTGCGCAATGCACGTATTTCGGCTGGCGACGATCCGGCCAAAGCAGCACGCTATGCCAGCGAAAACCTGATCAGCGAACAGCTTTACCTGAATATTTTCAATAAACCCGATAAGGAACTGTTTGACGCATCGGGCCGTCTGGCCGAAGGCGTACAGATGCTTCCCGACTATGCCGACGACCTTGATTGGTATAAAGCAGCCATTCGCAACGGTTACCGTCAGGAGTATATGTTCAGCGGAAACGCTGCCGGCGAGAAGAGCGACTATTACTTCTCACTGGGTTATCTGGACGAAGAAGGCTATGTGCGCAATTCAAGTTTCGACCGCCTTTCGGCACGCGTATCCGTCAATCTGAATCCGGTAGAATGGCTTAAAGCTGGTGTTAACCTGTCGGGCAGCCATCAGAATTCGAAGATTACCACAGGCGACGAAGGTGCCTCTTTTACAAACGCCTTTATGTATTGCCGTCAGATAGCCCCCATCTATCCCGTACATCTGCACAACCCTGACGGCTCCTACCGCCTGGTCAATGGTCAGCGCCAGTACGATCCCGGTTATTATACCAACGAGCAGGATGTGGAAATAGCCACACGCAATCAGTACCAGGACCGTCATGTGGTATGGGAAAACGAGCTGGACAAGAATCAGACAGTGCGTAACACCCTGCAGGGCATCGCCTATATGGATGTCAAGTTCCTGCGCGACTTTACTTTCACCGTAAAAGGGGACATGAGTCTGAGCCATTCGGAAAACAGTTCGTACGATAATGCCATCATCGGTAACGGAAAAGGCAGTAACGGACGTGCCAAGCGCGAATCTTATCGTTACAAGAGCTACACCTTCCAGCAGCAACTGAAGTGGACTCACCTTTTCGGCGCGCATCTGTTCGATGTGCTGGTGGCTCACGAGAATTTCTCGTATAACTACGATTACACCTATGGCTTCAAGACGTCGCAGATATTCCCCGACCGTCCCAACTACAGTAACTTTACCGAAATCACCAGTCTCGACGGTTACGAAAACAATTATCGTACAGAGAGTTATTTGGGACGTATCCGCTATAACTTCCGCGACCGCTACAACCTGGAAGTATCCTTCCGTCGCGATGGTTCCTCACGCTTCCATCCCGACAACCGTTGGGGTAACTTCGGCAGTGTGGGAGCCAACTGGATAATCAGCGAAGAAGACTTTATGAAAGACGTACGCTGGGTGAACGACCTAAAGCTGCGTGCCAACTACGGTCAGGTAGGTAACGATGCAGGAGCCGGCTACTATGGCTACATGAGCCTTTATTCGGTAGCGCAGAATGCTCACAAAGGAGCCCTTTTCCTGAGTCAGAACGACTCTTACGACCTGAAGTGGGAGACGGGCGAGGCCTATGGCGTGGCTGTCGAGACACGTTTGTTCGACCGCTGGAACCTGAGCGTAGAGTACTTTGACAAGCGAAACAAAGACCTGTTGTTCGACATTTATCTGCCCCTTTCGGCAGGAGCCACTTCTTCGACAGCAGCCGAAGCTACCGTGACACGCAATCTGGGTACTATCTCCAACCGTGGTGTTGAGATCAATACTGATGTTGACGTCTTCCGTAACAAGAACTGGACCGTTAACCTGGCTGCCAATGCCACCTTCCTGAAAAATGAGATTGTGAAATTGCCCGACCAGAACAAGGATGGTATCATATCGGGTGCATACAAGATTGTGGAAGGTCGCAGCCGTTACGAGTTCTACACTTATACGTTCGAAGGAGTAGACCAATTGACCGGTAATTCCCTCTACAAAGCCAATCTGGAGGACTATTACGTCAAACTGTCCGACGGTACTACACTGGGTAACAAGCAGACCGGTACCGACATTACCAGCAAGGCAACTGTGATAAACGGAGTGCCTTATGTCACCAACACCACTTACGGTCAGCGCGAATTTCACGGTTCAGCTCTGCCTACCGTATATGGTAGCTTCACGGGTACGGTCAGCTACAAGTCGCTCACGCTTTCCGCCCTCTTCACCTATTCGTTGGGAGGTAAGACGATGGATAGCGTTTACCAGTCGCTGATGAGCACCGGTACCAGCCCCAGCAACTACCACTCTGATATCATGAAGTCGTGGACACAAGCGCCCGAAGGCATGGACGAAAATTCGCCCAACCGTATTCGGGAAGACGGTATACCGCAGATCAACAGCATGTTGAGTTCGGACAACAACGCCGTTTCTTCCCGCTGGCTTACTTCGGCCGACTATCTGGTAGTGAAGAATCTGACCCTGTCTTACCGCTTGCCGCAAGCTTGGGTCGATCATATCGGCCTGCAGGCTGTAGGGTTGAACGTGACTTGTGAAAATCTCTGGACCTTTACCGCCCGTCAGGGTATGAATCCTCAGCAGTCGTTCTCCGGCGGACAAGGTAACTACCTGGTAACGCCGCGTATCTTCTCGGTAGGAGTAAGTGTGAAACTTTAATAATGTATATTCATTACACAGAAGATGAGTTAAGGAGTCGGGCCTTTACATCCTTGATTGATAATTTCTTATTGCTTTTTGAAAACAGCCGGCTTGACTTCTTAACCTTCTTCAGATAAAAAAACATATACGATATGAAACTGAAAAATATTCTCTGCATATCCGTAGCTTCGGCCCTGCTTACCGCTTGTTCGGCCGACTACCTCGACACGTTGCCCCAGTCGTCTACCGATACGGGCACCGTCTTCGAAACGACCGAAAATGCCCGTATGGCCGTCAACGGTCTTTGCCTGATGATGACCCAACAGTACCTGGGTCAGCAAGGAGTCAACGGCGAAGGTACTATCAAAACCTGGTATGGCAACTATCCGGGCAACGACTTCCAGAAGTGTAACCTGACGGGCTGGGCCGACATCATCAACGCTACCTATATGGAGCGCAGTACTTCGCTCTATTGCTACTATCCCTGGTTCTATTATTATAAGCTGATAGGCAATGCCAACCGCATCATTGTCAACATAGGCAATGCTGCCGGTACAGATGCCGAACGCGACTTTATCCGCGCACAGGCACTCACCATACGGGCTTACTCGTATCTGATGCTCAGTCAGCTCTATTGCCACCGTTGGGCCGACAGCAATCAGGGAGCTTCGCGCGGACTACCGTTGAGACTCGATACATCCGACGGCGATCTGCCAGCATCAACCCTGGCACAGGTTTATCAGCAGATATACACCGATCTCGATGCCGCTATCGACGCTTATACCCGCAGCAAGCTGACGCGCGACCGTGGCGACAACCATAGTCCTGACCTTGCGGTAGCTTATGCTGTCTATGCCCGTGCTGCTCTGACGCGTGAAGACTGGGCTTCGGCTGCCAAGTATGCTCCACTGGCCCGTAAAGACTATCCGCTGATGAGCAATGCCGACTATGTGGACGGCGGCTTCAGCACCCCCAACAGTGAGTGGATATGGAGTAGCTATAGTGCTCCCGACCAGACACTTTACTATTTTTCTTTCTTTGCTTTCCAGGGCAGTAATTCCAGTGCCAGCATTTGCCGTGCATACCCTTGTGCCATCAGTAAAGAGCTCTACGACCGCATCCCCGAAACCGATGTACGCCGTAACATGTTCCTTGCTCCCCGCGAGGGCGATGTTTACAATACAGCCAACGGCAGCGCCACCAGCGGACCTATGCTGGAACGTGCCCGCAAGGAGTATGCCGACAAAATCTACTCTACCAGCCAGATATTTGCCTATATGCAGTTCAAGTTTCTTTGTACAAGTCAGCCCGGAGTGGGACAACTCAACCATTTCCGTTCGGCAGAAATGTATCTGATTGAAGCCGAGGCCAATTGCCATCTGGGAGGAAAAGATAAAGAGACACAAGCCCTTCTGCAAGCCTTGATAAAGGACAGTGGCCGCAATCCGCAATACACCTGCGACAAAAGCGGTGACCAATTACTCGAAGAGGTGAAACTTTATCGCCGCATTGAGCTTTGGGGCGAAGGCTTCGACTGGTTCGACCATAAGCGCTGGCGTCAGCCGGTAGTGCGCCATGCCTATCCCGAAGGCAGCTTCCATGCTCAGTTTGCCATAACTCTGAAGCCCGAAGACAGCAACAACTGGACGTGGGTCTATCCGGCCAAAGAAGTGGACTACAACGGGGCGCTGGACAGCTACATCGAATAAATCTTATACTTTAACCAATTCATATTCTTTACCTACAATTCTCTCTGAAGTCTGTTCGGGAGGCTCGGTTTCTTCGGAGGCCGTTGCCTCCCGGCTTTCGTTGTATATAGGGCATCCGGACATCTTTTCTCAATAAAATCATTGTCAGGTTAATAACTTTATTAATCTCTTTCATTATTTTTAGGTAAGTTAGGATGCGTTTCAGCAAAAAAAATCAAGCAAGCTTGTTTTTTCTGTATTCGACTTTCACTATCTTTGTTTGCAATAAAACAGAGAATATCATGGAAATACCTGCTGACTATATACGACGTATCGAAATCCACGGCCTGTGGCACCGTTACGACATTGCCTGGGACCTTCGTCCCGATGTCAATATCCTTTCGGGCATCAACGGTGTAGGAAAAACAACCATTCTGAACCGTTCGGTAGGCTATCTGGAGCAAACCTCCGGAGCCATGAAGACGGACGAAAAGAATGGAGTGCGCGTCATTTTCGACAATCCCGAAGCTACCTACATTCCTTACGACGTCATCCGCAGCTACGACCGCCCGCTCATCATGGGCGACTTCACCGCACGGATGGCCGACCCGAATGTGAGGTCTGAACTCGACTGGCAACTGTATCTGCTGCAACGCCGCTACCTGGACTATCAGGTAAATGTGGGCAATAAGATGATCGAACTGCTGAGCAGTGACAACGAGCAGCAGCGCAACCAGGCTTCCCTCCTGTCGGTGCCCAAACGTAAGTTTCAGGACCTGATAGACGAACTGTTCAGCTATACCCGAAAGAAGATCGACCGTAAAAGCAATGAAATCGTGTTCTATCAGGACGGCGAACGGCTTTTGCCTTACAAGCTGTCTTCCGGCGAGAAACAGATGCTGGTCATCCTGCTGACGGTATTGGTGCGCGGAGGCAGCCATTGTGTGCTGTTCATGGACGAGCCCGAAGCTTCGTTGCACGTAGAGTGGCAACAGAAACTCATCGGAATGATCCGTGCGCTGAATCCCAACGTACAACTGATTCTTACCACCCATTCGCCTGCCGTCATCATGGAAGGCTGGCTGGATGCCGTGACCGAAGTGAGCGAGATATCTACCGAAACCCATCAAAACAGTTGAGACCGTGGCTACTTCGTTACGACATAATCTGACTTCCGCTTATCTGGATGCAGCCACGCGGCTTTCGCCTAAAAAGAAACGCCGCCGCATTGTGGCCTATGTCGAAAGTTACGATGATGTAGCTTTCTGGCGTACCCTGCTTTCGGAGTTCGAGGACGATGAACACTATTTCCAGGTGATGTTGCCCTCGCAAACGTCTTTGTCGAAAGGGAAAAAGATGGTGCTGCTCAATACGCTCAATGCCGACGAACTGGGTCGGAGCCTGATAGCCTGCGTAGACAGCGATTACGACTTCCTGATGCAAGGCAATACGGCTGTGTCGCGCCGTATCAATAAGAATCCGTTTGTGCTGCAAACCTATGTTTATGCCATCGAGAACTACCTGTGCTATGCCGAGAGTTTGCACGAAGTCTGTGTGCAGGCCACGCTGAACGACCGTGTGCTGATCGACTTTCCCGAGTTTCTGAAGCGCTATTCACGCATTGCTTACCCGCTGTTCTTGTGGAATATCTGGTTTTATCGTCAACACGATACCAAAACATTTCCGATGCACGAGTTCAACCAGTGTGTACGCATTCAGGACGTTACGTTACACCAGCCTTACCGTTGTTTGGACGAAATGAGGCAACGTGTAGACAAGAAACTGAGCGAACTGGGCACCCGTTTTCCGCAACTCATCGAGCAGGTTGATGCGTTGCGCGAAGAACTGGAGCCTTTGGGCGTAACTCCCGACACCACTTACCTTTATATACAAGGACATCACATTATGGACAATGTCGTGATGAGGCTGCTTACTCCGGTTTGTACCCAGCTCCGTCGCGAACGCGAGAAAGAGATCAAGCGGCTGGCACGTCACGACGAACAGTTCCGCAACGAACTGACCAGTTATGAGAACAGTCAGGCCGCTGTGCAACTGATGTTGAAAAAGAACGAAGGTTACAAGTCACTCTGGCACTACCAGTGGATGCGCGAGGACGTGGAAAGGATATTGGCGACCTCACCCTTCTGATTTTCCTAACTCCTTTAACTTAAACAAAATGGATTTACTGAATAATATTGATAAATTGCTGGTAAGCTGGGGCATGAATTCGCAGACGGCCGACTGGCTGGATCAGTTCATTGCTTTTGCCCTGGTGCTGATATTGGCTTTTGCTGCCGATCTGATTTGCCGTAAGGTGTTGCTCAGAGCCATTGCCCGCCTAGTTGCAAAGACCAAAGCAACGTGGGACGATATTCTGTTCAACCGTAACGTAATGGTCTACCTGAGCCACATGGTGGCACCTGTTGTCATCTATCTGTTCATACCGATCGCTTTTGCACAAACCGATTCGGTGACTTTAAGTTTCATCCGGCGTTTGTGCTTCATTTATATTATATTTGCTTTCTTGCTGTTTATCAACTCTTTCCTGAAAGCTGCCTATGCAGTATACAGCGAGAAAGAGTCCATGCGCGACCGTCCGCTAAAAGGCTTGCTTCAGACGTTGCAGGTATCTTTATGGTCCATCGGTATCATTATCGTGGTAGCCGAACTGTTGGGTAAGTCGCCTTTCTCACTGTTGGCAGGTCTGGGTGCGTCGGCAGCCATTCTGATGCTGGTGTTCAAGGACAGTATCATGGGCTTTGTCAGCGGTGTGCAACTTTCGGCCAACGACATGCTGAAGGTAGGCGACTGGATTACCATGCCCAAGTACGGTGCCGACGGCATAGTCATCGAGGTGACATTAAATACAGTAAAGGTTCGTAATTTTGATAATACCATCACTACCATACCGCCCTACCTGCTGGTGAGCGACTCTTTCCAGAACTGGCGCGGCATGCGCGAGAGCGGCGGGCGACGGGTGAAACGAAGCATCAACATCGACATGACCAGCGTACGCTTCTGTACTCCCGAAATGCTCGAAAAGTATCGTAAGATTCAGCTGTTGAAAGACTACATCGAACAGACCGAAGCTGTAGTCGAAGCATATAACAAGGAGAACGGCATCGACAACGAAGTGTTGGTAAACGGTCGCCGGCAGACCAATCTCGGTGTGTTCCGTGCTTATCTGACTGCCTATCTGAAGAGTCTCCCTGTAGTAAACACCGAACTGAACTGCATGGTACGCCATTTGCAGCCTACCGACCACGGCTTGCCTGTCGAACTTTATTTCTTTTCCACCATCAAGGATTGGATTCCTTACGAGGGCGTACAGGCCGATGTATTCGACCACGTGTTGGCTATCATTCCCGAATTCGACTTGCGTGTTTTCCAGTCTCCTTCCGGAGCCGATTTGCGCCGGCTGACGGAAAGCAACGATCGTGTACTTGAAAGAAGTTAAAGAAGTTATAGAAGTTATCGCCCGTTAGGCGGGCTTAGGAGTTAAAGGCCAATAGACCGAGAAATGAGGAATCAGTCATTTACCGTTAACCGTTACATAACTATCGGCTTTAACTTCTAACGGAGCGGAGCGAAGTGATAACTTCCCTAACTTCTTTAACTTCTTAATTTCTTAACTCATTTGATTATTCTGAACAGCGGCAGCAATATCCTTCTGATCGGCTTCAGCTTGTACCACAAAGCCCCGCGCTTCAGCCATCGGCTGTCGGTACAGTCCTGCACACTGCCGTCGGGACGATAGATGTAGCGCAGCAGTCCCAGTACCTCGCTGCGCTTCACACGCTCTATCCGGTACAGATTGCCGTCGCCCAGCATCAGGCATTCGTCGCCTTCACGTCCGATGTAGCGATGCACCATGTATTTTCCTTCCCACTGGTAGAAAGGGCAGCACCAGGCAGGCAGTTCGCCGTCGGCAGGCAGTGGATCAATCTCTACCACATCTTTCCCGCCGATGATGAAGGGGAACATGCTTTGTCCGTCGATGCGTACTTTCACCCTCTTTCCCTGTCGCAGTACTTCGGCGGCTTCGGCCAGAAAATCGTTGGCTACAACCAGTTTCCTCATACTCCGAAGATGGTTTTACACGACAGGTGGGCAGCTTCGGCATTGGGCAGGCAAGCCAGGTGGTAAACCGGTACCTTGACCAGTATGTCGTTCAGTATCTGACTGATGCAATCGTACAGTTTCTCGTCGTAAGCAAAGTCGGGCGGGCACGAGGGGTGAAGTGCAGCATAGGCCTGCATCACCTTCAGTTTCTTTATTTCGTTGTAAGGAGCCTGCGACAGGCGCACACAGCCCACCAGTTCGTACGAGTTCGTCTTGTAGCACGGTGTCTTTCCGCTCCACGGACTGCCATATACGTAGGGAATTCCGTTGTGTATGCGCACGATGGGGCTGTCGTCGTTCAGCAGTGTAGCACCTTCAATATTCTCGCGCCACAGGCGGGTGTGGGTGCTCTTTCCGGTACCGCTCTCGCCCAGGAAGATGACAGCCTTGTCGTGGAAGACAATGGTGCTGGTGTGGATAGCCACAGCCTTCTGGGGAGCAATCAGCACACCAAAAGCAATCCAGCAGGCAAAACGCAGCAGACTGACATCGAGGTTTCCGCTGAAATAGGCGGTACGTGATCCTTCGGCTATCCAGACTGTGAGTGTCTGATCGCTACCGATGTAAGCTGTTTCGAATATATATCCTTTTTCGTAACGCCCGAAACGGTTGTGTGTCAGTACCGGATCGTTACGGTATAGCTCGGCAGTAAAGGCAGGAGCCTTTTCTTCGCTCCATACGAAGCGGAAATTAGGTTCGGCAGTCGAGTCGATAGCAAATACACCGAATCCGCCGATGTTAGCCACAGCCTTCACCAGTGGCTCACCTTCCATACGCAGGCGAAACCCTGCAATCATATAGTCTTGTTCCATAATTAAATATGTATTGTTTTCATTTCCAAATCTATATACCCTCAAGCTTAAACCCTCAGCTCTAAACCCTGAATCCTCCTTCATCACGCTCCTCCCCTCTCTTTCGGAGAGGGGTCGGGGGTGAGGCCCCATATCCTATCGCACACCCGCAGCGATGTCTCCCTGTGGGCAATGATAATCATGGTCAGTTCGCGGCACTGTTCGGACAGTTCCTCCAGTGCGCGGTTTATCTCGCTTTCCGTGCGGCTGTCCAATGCCGACGTGGCTTCGTCGAAGAACAGCACTTCCGCCTCTTTGTACAAGGCACGGGCTATGCCGATGCGTTGCTTCTGTCCGCCCGACAAGCGACTGCCATATTCACCCAGAGGTGTGTCCAGTCCTTGCGGAAGTGTCTCCAGCCAGTCTTTTAGGCGTACCTGTTCCAGTACTTCCATCACCCGCTGACGGTCGGGAGAGGGATGTCCCAAGGCAACGTTGTCGAGCAGCGAACCTTCTACGATGAAGATTTCCTGCGGCACGTAGCCCACCAGTTTGTGCCAGCGGTTGCGGTTGGCAGTTGTCAGCCGGCGTCCGTCTACCAATATTTCGCCTTCGGTCGGTGTCAGGAAACCCAATAGCAGATTGAACAGTGTCGATTTGCCCGATCCGCTAGGGCCGCGTATACCGATGCGTTCGCCCCGGTGGATGGTCAGATTCAGGTGATTGAACAGCTGTTCTCCGTCTGGGAAAGCAAATCCCAAGTCTTTCAGTTCCAGTGTGTGCTTGAAGGTAAAGGGCTGTTCGCTGTTGTCATCAGCCGTTTGGCTTTCGGTCAGTCCTTCGGTCACCACCTGTATCGAGTGCGAAGCGTTCTGCAGAGTCACCCAACTGTTCAGGATGCTGCGCATGGCAGGAATCAGACGGAACGCCGCTACGGCAAACACACCGCTCACGATACTCAGGTCACCGCGTCCGGCTCCTATCAGCAGGGCTATACCTACTACGATGGCGGCTTCGCTCAAAAACTGCGGAAACAGCTGGTAGCGCTCCATGCGCTGACGGCTGTGTACGATGCTGTCCATGCCTTGGTCGAACGAGGCAAGCGAGGTGCCGAATGCCTGAGCTATCTCCAGTTCGGCATAGCCGCGGAAAGCTTCTACCACCGTACGGCTCTGCTTGCGGCGTGCTTCCAGTTCCTCCTGGCCATACTTGCGCAGACGACGGCGCACGGCTACCGTGTAAATCAGTGACAACGGTACGAAAGCTGCGCACAGCAATAGGCCGGCCAGCGGCTCCCAGATCACGAGGGCAGCCATCATAAACAGGATGAGCACGGCATCGCCCACAATGCGGAACAGCGGGGCAAGCACACACAGGCAGAAGGTGTAGCACACGTAGTTCACCTCGTGCCCAAGCTGCACACTGCTTTTACTCTTCAGGAACAGCAGCCCGCGCCGGTAGTAGTTGACAAACATGCGCCGGCTGAAGTCGCGATATATTTCCAGTTGAAAGGTGCTTTCCACCCGTGCCAGGGCTACTACCAGTGCATTCTTCAGTACCACAAAGCCCATCACAGCTCCGCAGAGCAGCAACATCTCGCCTCGCGAACCTCCGGGGCGCAATACAGCCAGCAACAACGGTATCAGTGCGGCCACACCTGCAAAGTCGAGTACAGCGCGCACCAGTACGGCCAGTGCCACGCGCCAACTGCGGCGGCGGGCCTGCGGGGGAAGCAGAGAAATGATTTCCTTTACCATATCGGTGGGCAAAGGTAGTGCAGCCGTGCGGTTTATGCAAATTTGGCAGGATTTTTTTACAGGGAAAATGGAGGGAAAGGAAAGGGGAGAATTTTTGCCTAGTTAGGGAGGATTTTTTTCCTAACTGGGGAAAAATATTTTGGTAACTGGGGAGGAAATTTTTGGTAACTGGGAAAATAATTGTGCTTTGCGTTGAAAAATTTAGTATGAGTAAAAAAATAGTGGCAGAAAGTTTTATTTTCCTGCCACTATCAAATTGAATTAGTTTATCAGTATAGGTTGATTAATTATTGTGATCAACAACTTCTCCATTTGCATTTACAATGCTACTGTTGGTTCCGAAGTGGATTGTACCAGTGTTAACTACGTTACTTACCTTGATTGTAGTAGAATTCTCTACGTGAAGTTCAGCTTCATTGCTTAAAGTTGCAGCTGTAAAGTTGTAAGTGTTTCCAGCTACTGCACCTTGGAAGTTCACTTTTTCACCTTTAAGTACTTTGATAGACTTAATTGCTGTGGCTACATCGACTGCCGACTTACCATTTGCAACATTTTGACCATAATAGTCGAAAGTGATGTCAGAAGCAGTTTCCAAATGAGAAGAATTAGTAGTATACATACTCTTCAAGATATGGAACATGCTACGGTCAGCATCATCTTCTGCAGAAGTTACGAAAATTCTAGTATCAGTACCATTTGTTGCAATGTGTTGAGGAGCTACGCTCATAAAGCGTATTTCACCTTTACTGTTAGAAGTAGTCTGTACTTCATTACCTTCCTCAGCTGTTACATACAATATACCGTTAGCAGCTGCTACATTCTGAAGTTTTACAATAGTACCCTTGTTGGCATAAACTGCACCACGGTTGTAAAGACTTCCTTCAATAGAACCAGCAATATTAGCATTACCATTCTGTACAACAGCTACTTTATCAAAGTTGTTTGCAACTACACCATTGTTAAACGCTTTAGCATTAATCTTACCTAAGTTTTCAATCACTGCATTGTTCTGGATATAGTCAGACTCAATAGTACCGGCATTCAAAATCTCATTATTGTTGATGAGACTTGGATCATCATTATTGGCAGTCTTGAGGACAGCACCACTCATTACAGTTACCTTACCATCATTAGTTAAAGTCACAATTTCCAAAGTTCCCTTAGCAACTTCAAGTTCTGCATTGCAATTCTTGCAATCGGCTACGTACTCTTTATTATTAAATGTGGTTACTTTACCACCTTTTTTATCACCATTGCTTGTTGCTGTACCGTTGTTTTCAACTATTCCAATTGTACCACCATCAATAGTCAGGTTCTTGTTGTTCACAATGATCTTCTTCACTTCACCCTTCACTGTTACTGAATTGAAGTTGTTTACTGTAACTTCGCTTTCCAACGTACCTTCCACATTCAATGTATTGTGGTTGTTGATAGTAAAGTTACCATTCAAAGTCGTATTCTTGGCAACAGTTTGAATTGCATTGTTGTTCAAAACAATACCATCAGCATATTTGAAGACAACTTTCTTACCAGTTTCAGTAGTAGCTTCATCCAGAGCCAGAGTGTTATCAACATTGAAGTTTACGACACCATCACGGTTGCCTTTGAAAGTAACTGTGATGTTACGATTATTCTCTTTCGAGTTTTCTTTCAGCATAGCTACGAAATCTTCTGTGATTTCAACGCCTGCAGCATCAGGACTGATAGTGAATGTAAGATTACCGCTTCCATAAGATTGTTTCAAGAAACCTTCTACCATCTGCTCCATATCAGCAGTTGAAGCTACGTTGAACTCATTGATTGCTTGGAATGCCAAATCATCGAAACGATTTTCAATGAGCTGATAATAGTTGCTTTCGTCAGCAGGATTCCACGGTTGCAGATTGGCGATGTCAAACCATTCGCTATTGGGAGTTTTAGGAATAAATTTACCATATTCCCAGTGACCTGTACCATCTACGTCATCTTTTATCCATCTCCAGCCATAGATGTCTACTTCGATGTTCTCCCACTCGGCCTGCGTTAATGTAGGAACTACAATGTAAGTATACAACAAGTCACCTTGAGATACATCACCTTTCAAAATTGTATTTTCAGGGAATGTAAAGCTGTATTCATAAGCCAAACCTTGCTTGTCTTCGTCCAGACCGTAAGGGATACGACCGTTTTCAGTTGTACGATAGGTAACCAGACTTCTTACAGTTTTCTTAGTCCAAGTTTTTTGTGCATCATACAAACCTTCGGCATAAATAGGTGTACAATTTTCAGATCCTTCTACTGCTTTATCATCAGTAACTTGACGCCATTCATCTTTCTGGGCAGGTTCAATATAGGCAATAGTAGGTAACGCGCTTCCATTTTTAGATTTGAAAGAAATCTTCTGCAACATTACATCCGCACCTTGCCAGCCAAGCATTTTGATCTTATAGCCAGTCATTACACCTTTCAGCTTTACGTCAACAGCAAGTTCGCCATTGGCATTTGCTTCCTGATCGCGGTAAATCTGGTTGTATCCCAAGAAGAACTGGTTGTCTACACCGTGATAATATCCATCTTTTGTAGAATGCTTCACCATCTGTACGGCAGGATTGATATAGTGCCACAATTCGCGACGGTTGGTAGCATTTTCCTGTTGCGGATACATTGAGAAGTAGTTACCTTCAACCAACTTCGCATCATTCTTCCAAACAGCAGCTCCACTTCTTGAAGTTTCATCAGCTGCTGTATAGCGGAAAGGATAGTTGGTCTGAATATAGTTTACCAGTTTATACATTTTATTCCAATGATCTTGGTATCTCCACCATGTGGTATTAGCATCATCGTGTTCACCCGGACAATCATCTGTTGCACCTCCATTCCAGCTGCTTTGATATTCGTCCATCAAATACATGCCAAGCACATCTTTGCCAACCTCAAACTGACCGTTTTCGCTGTCATAACGAGTTTCAGCATCGTCCATTACAAGTGTCACCTGGCCTACAACAGCACGTCCTTTAGTGGCATCTTGGTTTTCTAAGCCGCTGAATACTTCGTCTTGTGTACAAGAAGCGAAGATGGCAGGTAAAGCCATAGCAGCTAAATACATTTTAGATTTCAGTCTCATAATATAAAATTTTAATTAAGATATTAGTAATAACAAACATAATTACCCACTCTGAACTTAGTCCATTCCCGGGTCATCAGTAGATACTGCAAATCCTCTTTCAACTTCTACATCCAGAACTTCCACTTCCGGAGCTACATAAAACTT
>ULPI01016201.1_pt1 | contig 15540 bp, 18 predicted proteins | sample 1953381 | NCBI WGS metagenome assembly ULPI01 (sample SAMEA4835626, study PRJEB28245) | human gut metagenome | biome: gut microbiome; material: fecal sample | place: Denmark | collected 2008
AATAAAGAAAGGCACACCGAAAAGGTGTGAGGGTGTAAATTATGTGTGAAATGACAATGGATAAAATTAAAGTTATAAGAGAAATGCTTTCGAGTGGGAAAAGAGTATGGGTCGAATTAAACGACAATAGAGTGTATGAAGTAGTATTTGCAAAAGGAATAAAATTTGAAGTAAAACAGCGTGGTGCAAGTACCGTGTTATACATAGGAGAAAAAATTTATAATTGTTGGGTAGGAAACAGATAGAGGGTATGTGCTCTGAATAAAACATTTTACGCTAATAAAAAAGAGGGGCAAGCACCCCTCTTTTATTAAACTAACGTTGCGATATCACTTGAAATGATAATGGCATTTGTGTCGTGGTAGGTTGTTTCGCTTGTTTGTTTAGTTGAAACAGTAACGCCCCTGCCACCGCCGTCGGGTATACGTGACTTTGTAAACCTTATATTGTAAGTGCTGTCTCTGTAAGGAATTTGTGTCGTAAAAATTTCATTGTTAAAAATGTCACTAAAATTTAAAGTTAGCAAAGTAGTACCAAGGCTGAAATCACCGCTCCCTTTAATGTTTAACAATACATATCCTGCACCCTCTGGATTCAGATTATTTATTACGACCAATCTGCTGTTGACGTCGTCAACGTTGGCAACGTGCATTCTGCCACTGTCATTTGTAAGAATATTATTATGCATTTTTGTCAGATTGCTACTATTTGTGTTAACTTTTGTTTCAAGTGTTTTAACCGATTCCGACAACCGTACAACGGTTTCTTGCATTTCGTCAACGTCTTTTTTTACCTGCGTTACGTCTGTTGTCAATCCTGCAACGTTAGTAGTAAGTGACGACGTGCTTTCCTGCAAACCACTTATCGCGTTATTAGCACTTTCAATCTGTACCTTAAGTGCGTCAAGTTCTGTTTCTGAAATGCTCGCTTTGCTGTCAATTTGCTTTAAAAGCGAATCAATAGCCACCATTGCACCATTCCAATCTAAAAGCCACGCTGGTTTGTCCGTTGCAATAAAAATAGGCAGGCCATAATTATCTGTGCCGTTGCTGGCGTTAACCTTTCCAATCTGCACGCCCACAACACTTTTCATATTTTTTTCACTCATATATAAAGCCTCCTTATTTAGTCGCTTGTGCCGTCGCTGTATAAGCACGCAATGCAACTTTATTATTTCCAGAAATTGATACGTTCAACGTTTTTGAATCTCCAACACCGCTATAACTAACAGCCACCGTATAAGATTCTGCTGTGTTATTAGGCGTCAAAATTGTTTTTGTTTCAACTCCGAAAGTACCTGAACTTTTTGCACTAGTTTCGTTGGAAATGAAAACAGGTGCTAATGACATTTTTGGCATGTTGCTAGGGGAATAATCGGCATATACAACTACTGAAATATTTTTAAGTGTGTAATCTTCGGTCAAATCTTTAACCGTTGTAGGAAGAATACCACTTTCATTCAAACAATGCACCACGTTAGAGCGTGCTTTTAACGGCTGTACATCCTGCTCCAAGTTTGAAAGCCTTGACGTTGTCAATTCAATCGCCCTTGAATTTTGCTGGATGTCGTTTGTATTTTTGTTTACCATCTTTGTTAACGAACTCAAACCGCCCTCAATAGGTGGGATAACATTTGTTTTAATGTTCGTAACTTCTGTTGAAAGTTCTGTCAACTTTTGCGTTGTCTGCTGATTAATAATATCCTGTGCGTTTTTATTGGCATTTACAATTTTTGTTAAAGAATCCAGTCCACCTTCAATAGGTGGGATAACATTTTTTGTAAGGTTATCCAGTTCGGTGTTTATAGTGTTTATAGCCTCCTGCAATTGTAACACTAATCTATTTTGTGCCTGCAAATCATTTATTACCGTGTTGTATATACTTTCAAGTTTATTTGTTTTACCCTCCAAAGTAACGACGCGGTCAGTCAAAGCGGTATTGTATGCCTGTATTTCTTCAATTGTGTTATTGATTTTTGCGATATTTGCGTTCGCTGTTGAAATCAAATTTTTGTTTGATTCTTCGCTGGTTGAAATTTCTTTGATAACGGTGTCAAGTTCCGTCATTGCACCGTTCCAATCTACAAGCCATGATGGCTTGTCGGTGTCAATAAAAATAGGCAATCCATAGTTAGGAGTGCTATTTGTTGCGTTAAAATCCATAATTTTTTATACCTCCATTTTATAAATTATTTATTGAATCTGCGTAATAATTTACACGTAATTCATATATTACTAAATTGTCATTTGCAACATAACTTTCATGGCTCAAATCTGTGTAAGATAGTGAGTTTGCTGTACAATCTCCAAAATTAAAAGTATTATCTGTGACATTGTCAGCAAGTCCAATTTTAACACGCCTTGAATAGGCAACTTGCTTTTCGTTGTTGCATGTAAAGTCTGTTATGTCAAATTCTTCTACTTCTCCTGTTGTTAAGTCGTTAACAATATTTATCTGTTCTTTCTTTCCTTTTCTTCCAATTATCAAACTGAAAGAAATGATATCGGAATTTCCAATATTGTTTAAAGTTTCCCATGCGGAATTTGTTGCACCCTGCGTAGTGTTCTCATTTTCTTTTTTCCAAACTGTAGAAGTGCTGATATACCTACGATTTTTTAAATTAAAGTCACCATCTTGTTTTGTTGAATTTATATTAAAAAACTCGTATTCTTTAGCGGTGTAATTTGAAGCATCCATATTCTGTACCGTGCTTGTTTTTTCGTCAAAATATTTTGACGTGTCAGCATTCCAGCGTGCTCGCTCTATAAGTTCATATAGTACTTTTGGCATGTTTTCTTTTTTTCCAGTAAACGGCGAAAAGATTTTGCTTAAACTTTCGGAAAAAATGAAACCGCTGTACACGTCAAAAACGTGTGCTTCTAACTCCATTTTGTCATACTGTTCCGCTGTCATTTCCATTTTGTCATATGAAATAGAAAGCACACCCAGCTCGCGGAGATATTCATAAAAAGAGTTGAAAGTGTCTTGCACGTTACTTTTGACCCCTAACACAGCATTGTAAACTTTTGGAAAATCTTTCACAACGTTTTCAATTTTGTTGTTCAAAAATTCGTCCTGTGCTTCTCTTTTTATGCTTTCAACACCTACTTTATTATCTGTATATTTTATTTGTCGTTTTTCTGCGTTAAAAATCTGTGTATCAATATAATTTTTTAATTCCTTAATTTTGTTATTTGTTTTTAAAATTTCGCTGTCAATGTAAGCATACAAATCCTGTACTTTTTTGTCTGTTTCTTTTTCAAGTCTTGAAATTTCTTTTTCAAAATCTGAAACAAAAGCGAGTAATGTTTTTTCAAGTGCGGAAATTTCTTTTTCAATGTCCAACCTTAATTTTTTTATTTGTTCATCGGTGTAATTGTTTACACCGTTATAAAGATTGTTAACTTGCTCAACTAATTCGTTTATTTTCTTCATTATTTGAGCGAGATTATCCTCATACGATAAAGTGTCGGAATATATCCCAGGGATTGTAAGCGGTGCTATAGGCGGAAGCCAACCACCGCAACCGTAACCATACATACTATACCTCCATTCTACCATAACCCCATAAATAGGGTTTCTAAGTTTTCAATAACCAGCATGTCAATATTTAGGAATGTACTTCGGAATTTCATAAGCATTTCGCTATAGGTTTCTGTGCCTTGTTTACCGAAAACACTTTCTATATAATCGTCAATATTATCTATCTTCGTTGTGTTGTCTGTCTTTCCTAAAATGTCGCTTGTTAAAATCGTAACATTTTTTATATTTTCGTTACCGTCTAAAACATTCTTTCTATTGTCGTTGCTGGTTTCGAAAGTGTTTTCTGTGTTATTTGAAGTCAAGTTTTTGTCATTTTCTCCACTTTCTCGGTCTGTATCTTCTCCAGTTTTTGTCTCTGTATTTGTTCCACTTTTTATAAGCACATCAGAACCGTCAAGCGTGGTTGTATCATTTCCTGTTTTTGTAAGTGCTGTACTTCCTGTGTTTTTGTCTGCACGATTTTCGAAAGTTTTAATGGAATTGGATTCGCTTTCGGGTGTAACTGTTGCAGTAACATTTGTCAAATATTTTCCAGCCTTTATATTTTCAATCGTTCCTTGTGGTGTATCGCTGTATTTTGTTAGGGTTTCAAATTCTTTCGGAACTACATTTTTCGTATTTTCTTTACCCTCGTAACTGGTAGACGTGTTTATTGTTGTTTCATCGGTTGTATTGTGTGCTTGTGTTTCTGTCTTTCCATATTTTTGTGTATTTTCTTCTCCAAATTCGTGTCGATTTTGCGAATCATAAACATGTTCCGTATTTTTTCCGAATTTTTCTTTTTCGTCTTGTTTGTAATCTGTTGTAGCGGTTGTGTTTCGGTCTAGTCTATTTGTTTCTGTGTCTGTGTTGTCCGTTTTTCTATGTCCAGAAAAATCTGTATTGCTACTTGTGTCAGTTTTTTGTAAACCGTCAAGAACGTTTTTGCCGTCAAAAGTTCGCTTGCTTTTGACCGAATATTGTGTGTTTTTTAGCGGGTCAAATTTTAACAATTCTGACTGGTATAACTGGTTGTAGTATGGCATAATTTCCGCCATTTTTGTGTTCAACTTCAATTTCCAAAGGCCAACGGTCTCCAACCCTATTTCACGTGTGTAATAATGACGTAAGATTTTAGGCAGTAAAACTTCCTTGTAACTTTCGTCAAAAAAAGGAATATGACTCTCAAATATTTTAGGGTACGCAACCCTAATAAGTCGCTCCACATCATCAAACACTTGAATTTTGTTCTGTTCCGCTATTGACTGGCATATCCTGCGTACCTCCACTGTATAAGTTGACATTTTGCACACCTCCGTCCTTAAAATCTACGGATACGTTTAGCTCAAACATATCATTTATTTGTTCGCATGCCTGTTTTCTTGCTGTAAGCACACTTTCTCTCATCATCATTGCCCCACCCATAGACCGCACAACTTCATCCGTTATCATTCTTTCGCGTTTGTTTTCGTTTACATTGACAATACCTAAGTAGGTCAATGCTTCATTAAAAATTTTAGACTTCAACTCGTACAGTTTATCAGCGGTGTAAGGAGCGTCCGTTTTTAGCACGGTCAACCCGTCTTTTATACCTTTTTTTCCGTATATAACTGGTGCATTTCCGTCAAATTGCTGATAAGCATTCTGCATTGTAAGCCTTTCGTTTTCGTCACATTCAATTAAAACTGGCGTTTTTTGTGTGTTACAATTTACGTCAATAATTCGGTCTAAATTAGCAAGACGCCGTGCAAATAACAACACTGTGTCGTAAGCTGGTGTGTGTATCATGTTATTAAATAGAACAACGGAATTTTTGCTATTTAAATTTCTTCGATAGCCGTTATTGGCGTAGGCTATACGTCTAATCGGAATATCATACAGATTATAGCGACCGTTTATCATTGCTTTCAAAGCAAGAGACCCGAGCACCTCGTCTTCAAAAAAAACAGCAAAACCGTCAAAAAATAACGTCAATTCAAGGTACCTTTCGTCTACGGTTTTAGGTAAATTTTTCCATTCGAATCGTGAAATTGCCAATTGCTGTAATAAATCCAAGTAATATTGAAATGTTATGTTATTCAATTTTGCAGATTCTAAAAAATTTCTATTCCTTTGATTCGGTGTTTTCCGTCTCCCCATGCTTTTCCACCTCCAATGCACTCGCCATTTTTGTTATGGCTTCTGAGTTCTTGTTTATTGCTTCAATTAGTGGCGTCTGCACTTTATAAATATAGTAGCACAACGCCCCACACATAACAGCGGGAAAACCCACAGTTGAAATTGCTGTCAAAACATCATTCATCATTTTATTTTACCTCCAATAATTTTTTAAAACTGTGAAATCTCTTCCACCAGTTCGGGCAATTTTTGCCGTTAACATCGTGATGACATATGATTGTTTTTGCGTTCGGACAGTACTTGCGGATGTACTTAATTATTTTTTTCGTTCCTGTCACGTGTCCAACCGTCCAACCGTCAACCGCGTCGCACAATTCAATAGAAACGCTGTTGAAATTGGTGCATTTATTAAGGTACTTCGCATTTTTATCAAAAACACCACCAACCGCCCACGCACTTCGGTTCATGGGTATTGATTTTGCATACTCTCCGTTTGCCGATACAAAGAAATGTGCTCCTGCTTCTCGTGTGTTATTTTTAGCGAAAAAGTCAACGTTGTTTTTTGCTGTATCTTTTTTATTTCCTGTAAAATGAATGACAATATATTTCACGTCTTTTTTATTTCTTTTCTTTTTTGAAAAAGAAATTTGCTTTGCCTTTTTGTAGTACATAAAATCACACTCCATTTTCTCCATAATTTCCGACGGAATTTCCGTCTTTCCAAAAGGTTAGTCCGTTGTTAAAAATCGAACAAATTTTTGCGTTAACAATTGCAGGCATTTCCCCAACCGCAACACAATTTTGTGTTTTAACATAATTGTAAGATGGTCGATTAAAGGTTGAACCGTTAACACCGTGACCGCTCGGGGTCTTTAATTCATTTACTTTGTATCCGTAAATTGTAAAAAAGTCGTCTATTGCTTTTATTTCGTCACGCTGGCAATTTTTTGTGTAGAATTTTGGTGCTATTTGTTGGTTCAAAACCGCGATACTACTAGCACCACCGACGCCACTAACACGCGGGGGTACGAGTGAGTGCATTTTTTTCATGTTGTCCTCTGCTTCTTCCATTGTTTTTACAGAAGAAACAAAATTAGCGGTTGAGCCGATAGAGCCAACCAAGTCACCATATGAAAGATTAGCGTCCTCTTTTTCGGCTTTTTCTGCACCACCTAATGCTGACACGCCACCGCCAAGGATTGAAATACTAGTACCGATAGCACCGTTTACTATATTTATGGTGTTTTGGTTTCTCAAATTCATTTCCTGCTGTTTAAAATACGCGTCTTGATTCGTGCTATATGGCTGTGTTGGATATGTCTGTCCGACAAATCCATAGTCCAAACCACGTACCACAGATTTATAGTTATTAGGACTTATTTGTATCGTTGTGTTTTCTGAAATGTCCGAGTAGCAAGAAAACTCTATGTTTGTGCTGTTTTGAAAATCTTCGAACCGATATTCAGAGCCACCACCTGCCGAATTGCTCGCTACCAAATAATGGTAGGGATAATTAAAACACTTTTTATTCTTTGGTGTGTAGCCATCTATATTAGTGTGAGACGGTTGTATATTGATATTTGCGAAAGTGCTGTATTCTGTGGTACTGATTCTTCGTGTGTTTGTTGTGGTTGTCAAATTATTACTTACAATTTTTGGTACAGTCGTTAGGTATAAAATTGAATCTGGTAAACCAGCATTGATACCTTTAATCATAAGCGAAAGCGCGTTTTCTTCTCCTACTGGAAAGAAAAGCATATCACAGGGATAAAAAATTCCGTTGAATTTGCCACCGCTAGCACGCTTTCCTCCCTCTGCTGGGTTTACTGTGTTATACATCGTAGCAAGAATGTAGCCCCCTATACTAAATAAATCCTCTCCGCTTCCTGCAATTTGAATTTGATTCATTCGGTATTCGCTCGGTTTAAAAGGCTCTGGTACTAAATGCTCGAATAGTTCATCTGTGGCTGTGTGCTCCCTTTCAACTAGACATTTTTTTAACGTAAAATCAAAGTAGTATGATTGTATCACGTCTAATTCATATGTTATTTCTGAAACCGCATTATTAACATAATTAACGGAAGTGATAAAAGCATAGAACCATTTATTTCCAAAGTCTGTATTTTGAAACATTAAATATGACGCGTTATAAATGTCGTCTGCCTTAACTCCAAGTCTTAACTTTCCAGAATTTACTCGTTGGTAGGACTGCGCTTCAAATTCTTTAAAAACCTTACTTTTGAAGTAAACCGCCTGCGCTGATTTATCACTAAAATAAATTGTATGTTTGTATGCGTTATTCAAGGGTAGATTTTTAATAAGAAAAATCTTTGAATTAGGTTCTATTAAACTCATGTTATCACCTCCGTTATTTTGTCAATGTTTCACGTGAAACATTTTTAAACTGTAACAGTAATAGTACAAGTACCTGTTTTAGTGTCGTCGTAGGCACTTGTCGCCGTTACGTGCACCTCTCCGCTTTCTGCACCTGCAAGTACCGTTACTTTTCCGCTTTCTGTTACTTCGACTTTATCGTTGTCGGATGTCCATAACACACCTTTCGGTGCAAAGTTTTCTGTGACAATAGTAGCCGTTAACTGAATCGAAGAGCCTACGCCGTTGAGTGTTGCGGTCGACGGCGACACAGTAACGGAGTCCACTTTGATTTCTCCAGCGACAAAAAGTGCATTTTGTGCAAATGGCGAAGATGATACCACCTTCCAAGAATGAAGCCAATGATTCCAATAAAGACCCTCGCCGTTGTACTGTTCGTTGAATTCCTGCAATACGTCAAAAATCATAAACCACTCACGCGACACTAAAACACATGGAATAGCGTCCAATTTCTTCAAATCCTCGTCGCTGATTTCTGTGTAAGTTTCATCTTTCTCAAAAATCTTTGCAAGGCGCACCTTGTCCAATTTCCCGAAAGAATCTACCAGTACCTTATGACCCATGAATGAAGCCTTATCCATGTTAAACGCACTTGCCAAAACTTCTACATCAATCGTTGCGTCGAATTTTGTGTTGACAAGCAAATACTGCTCGTCTTTCACGTTATGAGTATAAACGCCTGCGGAGTTGTAGTCTTTATTTAAAAACTCCATGTCATTCGATACGCCTTTGACATCTCCCACAATTTCTTTTAAATTAGACGTCTGTACCGTCGGAATCTGCACAGATTTCAAATCCCCATCCAGGATTCTACGTGCAAGCAAATATTTCATAACAAGAAATTCGTCATAATTTGACGACGTTGTCATCGCGTCGATAATTCGGTAAATCAAATCTGTGATTCCCTCGTAAGTTAGAAAAGCCTGCTTTAACTGATAATCACTAGTTGTCTGCTTGTAGAAAGTCTGATAATTCAGAACATGAAAAGCACTTTTAACGTCGGGCATTTCGCGTTTAAAAACTTCGCTTTCGGATTTTTGCTGGTCGAAAACATGTGGTTCTGCTATGTTTACAAAAATCTCTTCGATGGTCTCGCCGTATTCAAGCATGCCTTTTTTAAAGAACGCCCAAGGATTGTCATACATTTTTGACGTAATAATAACCTTTCCGATTCTGTTAAAAAGCGCGCTTAAAAATTCATTCTTCAATGCTGGCGTATCCATAAGAATTGCGCCGATTGACCGTAAATTCTGTAAAGTGCCGTCTGCTTTTGGCACTAAATTCTGGTACTCTGCGCTGGAATTGCTCCGCACTGTATTCAAAATATCCTGCGTTGTAGCGGTTAAATTGACCGCTTTCGGTTTTGTAGCCATTTTTTAATCCTCCTTTTCTTCGAATAAGTCGTCGTATTCCTTGACTTCTTCGGATTCTGATTCTAACTCGTCCGTATTCTCTTCGGGCGTGTCAATTTCTTTTACTTTTGTTTCGTCGATGGCTTCGAAAAATCGATCTTTGTATTTCTTCCGCCATTCTGCGTCGTTATCTTCGTACTTCTGTTTCCAGTTTTCAGTGTCCGTCTTTCCTAACAAGTCTTCGAATGTGTCTGTAAAATCTTCAATGTTCTTTAAATCCTCGTCCGTATCTCCTGTAATGATAGAACCAAGTCTTTTAAGGTATTCGTCTCTGTCAAGTACAGCCATTTTTTCTGCACCTCCTTTTCTTATAATGTATCATATCTTTGACTTTGTGTCAAGTAAAATTTACAAAATTTCAAAAATAATTGACAAAAAGTCAAAAATATGTTACACTCTTAATGAAAGAGGTGGTAAAAATGTATTATGACGGCACAAAAATTTTGTCAAAAATGGATGTAAACGGAAATAAACCCGAGTTATACCTTGTCACAACGAACCGAACTGGCGGAAAAACCACATGGTTTTCAAGATATTTAGTCAATCGGTTTTTAAAATATGGTGAAAAATTCTGCCTGCTTTACCGATATTCTTACGAACTTTCTGACGTTTCGGAAAAATTCTTTAAAGATATACAAGGCTTATTTTTTCCAAATTATAACATGACCGATAAAAGCCGTTGCAAGGGGGCTTTCAAAGAATTGTTTTTAAATGACAAGCCTTGCGGATATGCTGTCGCCATAAACGGCGCGGAAAATATCAAAAAATATAGTCACTTTTTTAGTGATGTAGTAACGTGTTTATTGGATGAATTTCAAAGCGAAACAAATAAGTACGTACCAAATGAATTGCAAAAATTCCAATCAATTCATACGTCAATAGCAAGGGGGCAAGGAAAGCAAGTCCGCTATGTTCCTGTAATTCTGTTAGGAAATGCTGTTACACTTCTAAACCCTTATTATACAGCGTTAGGAATTTCTACGCGTTTAAAATCAGATACAAAATTTCTGCGCGGTGACGGGTATATTTTAGAAAGCGGATTTATTGATTCGGCAAGTCGTGCACAAAATGAAAGTGCTTTCAACCGTGCTTTCGCTGGGTCGGAATATGCTAAATACGCTAGCGAAAATACCTACTTAAACGATAACACGGCTTTCATTGAGAAGCCGAAAGGAAAAGGAAAATACCTTTGTACTTTTGTTTTTGAAAAAAATTCATATGCTATTCGTGAATATATGGAGGATGGTATAATATACGTCGACACGCGTGTTGATAAAAGTTTTCCGCTTCGAATCAGTGCGACGACGGCAGACCATCGAATCAATTTTGTTATGCTAAAAAACAACGAATTTATGCTACAAAATTTTAGGTATTTTTTTGAAAACGGTTGTTTTCGTTTTTCAAATTTGGAAAGCAAAAATGCAACAATGAATTTGCTTTCATTTTAAAATTGTATATCCCTTTCGGCTTTATTTGTTTGAACAAATCAGAAAAGCACGGTTGAAAGATACTGCTGATATTGTTAGTCGGGTTTGCTTTCCGCTCTCAAATTTCCGAAAGTCAAGATATAAATAAGAGGGGCGTTTGCCCCTCTTTCTTTTTTATGTTACACGTGAAACATTTTATTCAATTAAATTCTGCAAGCACTCGTGCTTGTATTTACACAACAGACAAGTAGTACGTCTACATTACTTCTTTATCCATTTTATTTTCACAATTTTAAAGAAATTCCGAAAATAAATTTTTAGCGTATTTGGTACGTTGTGTCACATAAAATGACGCCCCCTTTTATTCGCTTTGGTACAAGTTTTCCCGGGACTTCAAGACCCACTTTAAAATCTTCTATTGTTCTTTTTGTTTCCAAAAAATGCAATTCTTCTTTCGTGTATTTATCTTCGGTTTTTGGTTTGTAACCCTCTATAGACTTGATAAATAAATCCTTGCATTTTTTCGGCATTCCAGCACACGTAACATTTATATAAGGCTCACACGGCTTCAAGTCCTGCTCGGTTATATGCTCAAGATAGGTTTTTTGCCTAACGAAAATCCCTTTATCCCACGTACTTTCAAGTGCCCAATGACAGAAATCTGTGGGATGTACAGGTACGTCTATAAGTTCTTCGGGCTTAAGGTCACAATGTATGCTATCCGTGTCTGCGTATATAAAACCTCTTTTATTCAAGCCGTGGTAGTTCTTTTGTGCCGTTCGAATAGTGAACTCGCGAGCGTATGATGTGATAGCCGAACCGATAGCAATATACCCGCATTTCTTTTCGTGTTCTTCTACATTTCTAAATTTCAATTCGGCATTATCGTTTAAGTACGCAACTTTGAAAGAAGAATCGTCGTTAGTTGCTTCTTTGCCGTATAAATTATTTAAGAAAAGTTTTGCTAGTGTGCGCAACGCGCCGACGCTTTCCATTTTTTGCTTTTTGTATTTGTTAATATAATCGTCAAATATTCCAATGGCAGTGTAAAACCAAACGCCGTCGAGTATTTCTAAATCGTAAATATTGTAGTGTTCTTTAAATAGAATAAAGTCAGTTTTAGTTAACGTCATTTCGACAACACACTCCGTCTTTTTTCCAGCAATATTCAAATATCTATAATATGTGTCTGTTTTTTTATCGTAAAAATCAGAAGTTCGCAACATTTTAGTAGGCTCATATAAGGGGTTATTTTTTATTTGAATAAATGGCAAATAACCCTCTTTCAATTCGAATCTGCATTTGAATCTGACAAAGTAATAAGTATTATCTTGTTCTGTTTTCTCATGTAAAAAATTTCCGCGCCAGAAATAAGGGTTGCCAATAGGATATGAGTTTCCGCTTTCTGATGACATCATCGACGGATATAGGCTGTTAACGTCTGCGGTTAGTCCGTTTTCAAAAAGTTTATTTGCTTTTTCTTCTACAAGGTAGCACCACCCACCACGATAGGAATGACGGATGTATTTGTCCGCGTTTTCCGCACCGTATTCAATGGAAATGGGAATTTCTTCCAACTGTGGGAAAAATAATTTATAGTCTTGTGCGTCAAAACCTTTCTTAAATTCAGACAAACAATTACTTCCTATGGTACTTTTTTCGTGTCCGTTTTCCAGCATAAACTCAAGGGCTTCTTTCAACACTAAAACGTCATTTTTTATATATTCTTTTTCGTCGTCTTTTATAACGCCGTTTTTGTGACGTATTCCTTTATATTCCATATTCAATTTTTGGTGCTTCGTTTTAAATGCTTTTCCGAGTTCTGCCAGTGAAAACGGAAACAACTTTACGGAATCACGTATTACTATATAGTGGTCGTTAACTTTAATAGTGATACTATACCATTGCCCCTTATCTGATATCATATATTTGAAAGTTTTATTCTTCATGTATTCGTCAGCAATCCAAACGTCATTTATCATAGCCTGCTCCATTTCTAAATCGCGCAACAAAAAATCCAACCAAAATGAGCCGTCAAATTTAAGGTTGTGATACCATAAAAGTACATCCCCTTTTTGTGCTTGTAAAAAATAAAACGACTGTTCAATGCTTGTGTGTATAATTACATTTTCTGTGCCTAATTCAACAAGTGCCGAACTCCACACCTCTGTATCTTTTTGCCCGTCATATACTGTTGTTTCAAAGTCGGCGGCAAAAGTTTTTTCAAAATGAAATCTTTTCATTATTTTCCCTCCTTTTTTAATCTCCCACCCTATTTTTAGTCGTAGTCAATGTAATTTTTTGATTCTTCGAAAGTGGTTTCGAATTCTTCACGCTCAAAATTTCCGACGTTAAAAAACTTAAAAAGTCGCTCGGTATAATTGGCTAATTCTGTTTCTGAATATGCAGTTTTTCTTGTTAGCATGTTTCCCTCATTTATTGCTTTTGCCAAGCCGTCCGCAACAACTTCTTTTCCGAATTGTTCGATAGCCATATCCAGCCATTTAGTCAAATAGGGTTCTGCCATTTTTGGAAAAAGTGCAATCATAGACCTAAATGCGTCTATTACGTGTTCACTAAAATCAAACGTTTGTAAGTATTCTTCTTTTTTTGCCACTATGTATTCATCTTTTAAGTTGTCGCGTGCTTTTAAAGTTTCGTATTCATATTGTGCTGTTTTAACGTACGCCTGTGTTTGCTCTGATTTCCTTTCTTTTATCACTTTTTTACCGCGAAAATATGAAAGTTCTTCGCCTGTCAATGGTTCTACGTATATAGTTTTTTCTTGTATTTGTTTCGGCTTAATTTTTTCAAGTTTATTTATACTTGCCTGTGTTATGTTTTTTGGAATTTTTGGTAGTTCAAAATCTACTTCGAAACCTTGTTTTTTGTATCTTCTTTTAGTTCCTTGTATTCTTTTTCTTTGTCTAAAATATTCTATTCTCAACTCTTCTTTTTTTGTCACGGGTTTTCCCCCTTTTTGAGAATATTATAAGGGCGGAGTGTGTCCGCCCTTATGTAAATGTTTCACGTGAAACATTTTTATTTTTTCTTCGGCTTTTCTGTCTTTACAGAATCCGTGTCAAGTTCGCAGTCGACGTACGGCCTCCCAGCCTTTGTGATACCACTAATTTTTTTAATGGCAAAAGGCTCTTCGCCCATAACTTCAAGAATCTCCATTAGTGAGCGCTTGAAAGTCTTGCTTTGCGTGCTGTATACTTGCCCCCTGCTTTCTGTGATGATAGCAAGAATTTCGGTTTCTGTTCCGTCGTCCTTTTCGTCAACGAATTCAAGATAACCTGCTACAGGGATAGAAGTACCATCTTCAACATCTTTCATAGACACAGCGCCCTTGCCTGCTGTCATCAAATACTTGTCCACTTTGTCAAAATCTCTACTTTCATTTACGATTTTCATAATAAATTACCTCCATTTTTTTATTCATTTTCTGTTTCTGCTGGGGCTTACGGTTTCTACGCCTACAATTTCGGCATTTTTAACAAACGTTTCTAAATCCATAGAATATTTGTCGTGTTTTTCTGTAAGTGTTACTTTAACCACAACTACGTTGTCTTTCTCGTACTGTTCTTTGGCTTTCTTTTTAGCCCTTTTTTCGGTTGTCTTTCCCACGATGGTATCGTATTCAAAACGAATATCACCGATTGAAGTATCGCACAACATGACTTCAACCTCTGTGCTAGTCACGTCTCGTGTGATTTTCTGTTTTCTTGCCATTTGTTTTTTCCTCCTTTTTTGTTTGTTTCTGTTACTGGCAAACCGTCACATAGTAACGGTAAAGCCGTCCACGTGGATTCGAACCACGGTTAAAAACCTTTGACGGCTTGCACAAAGAAAGAAATAATTTTTTCTTTTTCTTTGTCCTTGTTTTTCTTGAAATCTTCAACGTACCTTGTGATGGGTATTGAATACTCGACAGCATAATCTTTTTGTTTTGCTATAATTCTTTCCTCCATCGTTTCTGGGTCGAAAGTATGCAACAATAAATATCTATTGCCCAATTCCGTTGCCAACTCTTGAACAATGGAGTGTACCCACTCATTCCACTCAGTTATAATTGAAGTGGTGAACCCTCTTCCTTTCATGATGTTTTTCCTCTCTTTCCTTAACTCTGATACCATTATATCATAGTATTTTGATTTTACAATAGTCAACTTGCACAATGTTTTGTACTGTTCATTGTGCAAGTTGCACAATTTTTTAATGTCTATGAATCGAGAAAAAGAAAAATAAGCCTTTTTCATTGTATGTTTTACAAATTTTTGAAACTTCCTCGATTGTCAAATTGTTCAAAAACGTTGTGAATCCCCCACATCTGATTTTTATGTCGTATAAAGGCACTTCTACGATGTCTCCAATTGTACAGCACTCAAAAATGCCTTCGTAAGCCTGCACCTCTGCCATATGCTCAAATGCTTCATTTGGCGATTCGCCAAACACACACGTAAATTTTAAAATTGAATATTCATTTGTTCCTGTTATATCTGAATTTATAACATCCATTATAACAGATGGAACACCGCTTAATAACAAACTACGCGTTTCAAAGAAACTTCCTCTAAATCTGTGACCCTCTTTCCCATATACTCTAAATGCTTTCGCTCTCATAATAATCACCCTCACACCTTTTCGGTGTGCCTTTCTTTATT
>ULPI01010105.1_pt1 | contig 15511 bp, 24 predicted proteins | sample 1953381 | NCBI WGS metagenome assembly ULPI01 (sample SAMEA4835626, study PRJEB28245) | human gut metagenome | biome: gut microbiome; material: fecal sample | place: Denmark | collected 2008
TTGCTGTTTTATCAATTGGATATTCACTCTAAAATAAATAAAAAAATACTGGCTAAAATATCCGTCTTATCATTGGATATGTATCTGTGCAGCTATATTTTCGATGCAATTTATTATCCATATTTTAAAGAACATTATTTCGTTAATCAGTCTCAATTTGGAATATATTTCTTTATACTTGTGCCTCTTGTGTTTATTTCATCATTTGCTGTGGCATGGTTAAAGGAAAGAATATTAAGAAGATGAGTGGAATTTGTTGATATTTCAGATACATGTAAATGGAAGAAGGAAGAATAAAAGAATTATTTAATGGTAAAAAAATGTAACCTGTTGGATCGATTTTAAAATATTGATTATTAGCACTGTATAAACTTCTGTATTTTCTCGTAGAGTTTCGGAGCGTTTCTCGTAGAGAAATCGGGTGAAACTCTACGAGGAACGGGGAGTTGCTCTACGAGAAATTAACTGAATATCCATAAAATGTGACAATGGTGTATAGTAGTAAAGGTAGAAATATTCATTAATTGTAATATTAATGAATATTCTCTTTGAGAGTGAGTATATTTAATAATCGTGTTAAAACTACAGTCTAAGATATTTAAACGGTGTATTGCCATTTGTCTATTGTTCTCCTATCTCTTAACCAATAACTTATTTTACTCTTACGTCTGCTATTGGAATGACAAGTCTTATATCACCCCTCAATGGAATCCATGTAAGAAATATAAAATCGGAATCATAATGGGAGGATTCGGATACATGGATAAATTTACCGGAAAAATAGGTTACGTGATGTATAGTGAAAATAGAACTCAGAATGGAATCAGGCCGGACATGAGAAACAGATTGTGGAGAGCTATCAGTTTATGGAAAGAAGGACATCTGGAGAAGATACTGATCACAGGAGATATGGTGGCAAACATACATAAAGATGGAACCTCAGAAAAGAACCTGTTCCTTAGCTATATGAAAAAGTATGCCGGAGTTCCTCCGGAAGCATTCATTTTTGAACAACAATCGGAAAACACATACGAAAATGCACTTTTCACATCAGCAATTCTTAAACAGAAAGGGATAGCAGGGCAGGATTGTCTTTTAATAACCACCGCGTCGCACATCAGACGCAGCCTGAAATGTTTCTCCAAACAAGGGTTCAACATGGATTATTTTTCCGTAGATGCAAGAAGTCCTCTTACGATATCTGCTAATTGGTGGAAGCCGGATATAAAGGTGCTCACGAAATGGAAAGAGCTACTACACGAATGGGGAGGTAGCATCGTTTACAGAACCAAAGGTTATATCTAAAAATGAAATTATGTTTTTTGAACTTAGCAAAGTTCTAAACTTCTTTCTTATTTCACCTATCAGTTGGATGTTTTTCTTGTTGATAGGCTTTTGTTTGTTTAAGAGAAGGCGCAGGAAAAAGGCGTGCTTGATCAGTTGTATTGCTTTGTTTCTAATTTTTACTAATAATTTACTGGTAGATTATGTAAAATATCTAACTGTAAAAGAATAGAGTGCAATGACAATCTCAGTGGGAAAACAATATAAACTTGCTATCGTGATGGGAGGATTTGCTTCTATGAATAGAAATACCGGGCAAATGCAATATGAACTTGATCGGGCAGACCGAATTTGGGAAGCTGTGAGGCTTTGGAAGAAAGGGGGTGTAGAAAGGATTTTGATTACAGGTGATCCTACTTCCATTATTCAGAAAGATGGGACCTCTACAAAAGAATTGTTTCTTAACTATATGGAAGAGTTGGGGGTACCTCGTTCTGTTTTTCTCCTTGAACAACAGGCTCGAAATACACGTGAAAATGTAATATATGTTCGGAGTATTCTTGAAACAGAGCGAATAACAGAAGAGGAATGTGTACTTATTACTTCCGTTACTCATATGAAACGCAGTTTGAAATGCTTTGCTAAAATTGGGATACACTTGGATATGTATCCGGTAAACACTTACATAAGGCCGGCTAATATAAATCATCGCTCTTTTTATCCGGATTGGGAAGCCGCAATGAAATGGCAGGAACTGTTGAATGAGCAAATAGGGGATATTGTTTATTCATTCGTAGGGTATATTTGACATTTTTATTCATTTTATGGAACGATATTTTAATATCAATTACGAGTTTGATAAAGTTCGTATTTTGGCAGCAGTTGAGGAACAGCTTCAACAAAGCTCTTCTGGTTATGTTTGTGTAGCCGATGGGGTCATATTAAATACAGTTAATAGCGATGCAGAATATATGCATGTGGTTAATAACGGTATGTTTTCTATTTGTGATAGTAGTTATGTACCAATCTATCTTCGTTGGATTTATGGAATAAAGCGTTCTCAATATGCCGGGAGTGATATATTTAGAGATCTTGTTCATCAAAAAAAATATCGGATGTTTTTTATGGGAGCATCACAAACGATATTGAATGGACTACGGTCTAATTTGTCTCAAATAGATAAGCGTATTGATAATATGACATTTTATGAATTGCCATTCTGTGATGTGGAAGATTTTGACTATCAGAATATTGCTCAAATGATAGAGAAAGATAAGGCAGAAATTATTTGGATTGCATTAGGAGCTCCTAAACAAGAAATTTTCATGAATCGACTGCAACCACATTTACGGAAAGGAGTAATGATTGCTGTTGGAGCTGTTTTTAAATTTTATAGTGGGTGTAGCGTACGACGTGCTCCTGGCTGGATCGTCCGATTACACGGAGAGTTTGTCTATCGAATATTTAGTGAACCTAAAAAGCAAATACAGCGATGTGCTTTAATTCTTTATACGCTTCCGTCTTTATTATATAATGAGTGGAAAAGGAAACATAAAAAAGAATCATCAACAAAGATTTCTACTTGGCTTGTTCTTTGATAGGGGAGTAGGATAAAACTCTAATAAAAAAACATAAAAATCAAGGCTTTAATTGGGTTTTGGTGATCTGCCTGGGATTTATAATTTGACTTTGTCTGATTTTTATTGATTTTGTATGGTGTTATGAATCAGTATGTTATAACTTTATTTCTATTTTCTAATAGCACATAAATTTTGTACGATTAAATAAAGAGTGGGGAGTAAATAGACACTTACTCTCCACCTTTTTTCTTTTCATATTTGTTTCAAAATAACAAATAAAGGAATAAAATATATGATGGAAATTAGTTATAATTGTAGAGCATTTTTACATAAGAATGGCTAGGCTATGATTCGCGTCAGATGGAATAAAGAAGCGTGAAGTTGTATTTTCTGTGGGTTACAATGATGATCCTATAAAAATGGTATAATGAGAATCAAAGAACCAGATAAAATACTACTCACAAAAAACTGGAGAGAATACATAAATCACACTCCAAAAGATTACTATGCCATGAGAAAATCATTTATATTTTATGTAAGGATACTTGCTTTCACCAAGTAAATGCATTTGTAGAATGATACGGAGAAAATAGACTTATTTTGAAATTATAATGGAGAATATTAATGAGTAATATCTTAATATTTGTAATGTAAATGCTTAAACAATAGTTAATTTCTTTCATAAATTTGTGAATTTATGAATTGTACAATAATTTTGCAGCTAAATTAATTTTAAGAAGAAATAATATGAGATCGTTTTTATTAGGATTATTAGCTATCGGCCTTGGCTACACGGCAAATGCACAAACCTCTAAGGAGGAGTTACAACAGGCAAAAATAGATTCGCTGACTACTGTTATTCAAGATTTACGAACCAATCAGCAGAACATACAGAAACAGATTGAAACTGTTGACAAAAATGCGACTGTATGGAAGCGTGGAAAGTACCGTAACTTTAGTTTTAGCAAAGAAAAACTTGAAATTGATGGTTTTGATGCTGCTATTAAAAGTGAATGGGGAGCTGCAATTACACTGGGAAAGACATTTTATTTGCATAAGACTCCTATCTTGAATATGATTAAGATTGGTCTTGACTGGACCTATTTCGATATTAGTGCTGCCGGATATGAAATGAATAATGAGGAAGGGGGAAAGGATGACACCTATCATTTTACAGCAGGCATGCATATCGGTCCTTCTGTAACGGTAAATCCGATAGATAATCTGAAAGCCAGTGTTTATTTCCGTTATGCACCGAGTTATGCAGGAATGTATGCAGACGATGAATATTATTCAGGTGGATATGCCAGCTTCTTTGTTTCCGGTCTTTCTGTAGCTTATAAAGTTATTTCAGTTGGAGTGGAGAAGCGTTGGGGGACCGTTAAATATGACCGCTCGGATGCAGATGAAAAAACTAAGTTTAAAGTTTCAGGTCCCCGTTTTTATATAGGTTTCCGTTTTTAATCAAATCGTTCGATTATAAGGAATGTTGTTGGATACTATAGTTTTTCATATAATGACAGACATAATATTGTAATACTTATTCCAACAGGAAAAGAAATTAAAGGAAGGTAGCTTTTTACACTATCTTCCTTTTTTATTTATTCCTACTTCAACTTCATCGCTAACGCATCTTTCCTGATATCTAAAACCAAATCTTTTACGGCTAAGTTTGAAGTAGTACTGAGATAAGTTACAGAAAAAAAGCTGCTAATTTGTTGATTAACAGCTTTTGTGGAGAGTATCGGACTCGAACCGATCACCTCGACACTGCCAGTATATGAACCTTATTTATACGTAAACTGACAGCTATTCAGTATGTTACAAAGGAATTTAAAAACTACCAAGATTCGTTTTTGGAAAAAATAGGTTTTTATTAGTTGATTACACTCAATATTTTTTAATGATTTACCAATGAATATTAATGGTATTCATCTGTTGTATTTGCACAATATTTATATCTCTAATAAATCTTTTTTGTTACTCCAATTAATGATTTCTGCTTCTGCTGAAATTAACTCAAGATATTGTTTTAATTTATCTATCTTGTATCCAGATGCTTGATTATTAATAACAGTTACTCGTTTGTACATTATTAAAAATCTCAGTTATAAATTTATCTGTTTTTATGATTTGACTATTCATTTTTTCTATAATAGTTGGTTTTAATATTTGACTTTTAAAATCTATGTTATATCTTTCTTTAGAAACATAGGCAAGCAGTTTTTCGCTGTGGTTAGGATTCTCTATTTTTCTAAGTATGTTATTATGGGATTTACCATAATGAGTGTTGTTGTTTCTTTCTTCTTTATTGGAAATTAAAAAAGAGTTATATTCTTTTAATGTGGTATGCAATATAGGATTTTTTTCAATAATATGTTTTTGCTCTAATTCGTTGAGTACATGTGGTAAATGTTGCAACTCTTTTTTTATGTTTAATTTATATATGTCATTCAAAATATTAGATATAATATCTGAAATACTTAATAATATAATATAAAAATCTTCGTACAAGTATCTGAAAAGATGATCTTTGGTAATTCCAATGGACTCTAATTGGGGATCAACAAGCGGACAATTGCATAATAAATAAAAATCTTCAAGTTTATTCATTTTATACTCTAAAGCTTGAAAATGAGTGCAAATCCACCTTGAGGTATTATTATTTTGCCAAAATTGGGTAGATTTATATTGAAAATCTCTTTTGTGCATTTTGATTATCTTCTTCTTGGTATTTGTAATTCTATCACATTGAAAATTTGTTTAACTTCTACCAAACCAATAATTCTGTCAAGATACATCTTGTTTGTATAGTGTAATAGTGTGATTTTTTACATTGTGATTAATTATTTGTTTTATAAGTCTCTGAAATTATATTATTTATACTCATTGTATCTATAGGTGTATTTAATACTTTTAGGTCTTTAGAGATTATTATATTGAAATATTGGCATTTATCCTTTCCGTATTTAATAGATGTGATTACGGTATAAAATCCTTCTTCACTATTAGCGTTCTCTAAAGCTTCTATGGAGTTTTGTATTATGCTATTTTCAAGTAAAGCTATTTTAAAAAAGGATTCAAACTCTTTCTCTTTTTTTTCGTTTTTCTCTATTGTATTAGCCTTACCACCTGCCATAACTACTTTTAATTCTCTTTCTAAAGCTTCTATTCGTTCATTGTGATACGATTTAATGAAATCGGATTCTATCTCCTTTTTATCTAATAAATACTCTTTTTTAGAGGTAATTATTTTATGTTTTTGTTCTGCATTTTTTATTTTTTTTACAATACCTTCTGCTGGCCTAACTGAGCACATGTCTGTTAGTTGGGCATTAGGAAATAGTGGTACTATGTTTTCTGTAACATACTTATTTGCAACTTCTTCTATCTTTTTATCGTTATTGCAACTAAAGAATAGAAACACTCCTAATAGAACGGAAATTATTTTTAGATATCTCATGATTATTTATCTTCTTCTTGGTCTTACTGACTCTATTACATTAAATATTTGTCTAACATCGCACAAATCAATAACTCGATCCGGATACATATCATTTAGTGAGTGTATAGTGATGGTGTGATTTTCTACATCGTGATCAATGATACGTTTTACTACAATTCCGTCTTCGTGTACTATCACGAAATCCCATTTGCGTAGATGTAATTTTGATGTAGCCCAAAGATGGGGTTGTATTTCACGACAGTACAACCTATCACCTTCTAAATAGCTTTCTTCGGTTCCGTTATTCATGCTGTCACCCTTTACTTCGAAAGCGATATAATTTCCATGTCCTTCATGATCTACAATAAAAGGTACTTTCGGAAGCTGATCTAAATAAGTACAATCTGAATATCCATCAAGATATCCGGCATATGCGAATTGGTTGACAAGAGGAATATACACTACGTCTTGTTGAATAGGTACGGCTTCATTGTACTTTGGTGCAGGATTCGAATTATTGAGCATCTCACCTACACCGGTAAGAAGCCAGTTCTTATCTATTTCAGGAAATGTCTCGGATATTTTGCCTGCCAAAGCCTTGCTGATATTCTTTATTTTTCCTTTTTGTATATCATATAGGCTTTGAACGGTTTTGATACCTATTGTTTCTGCGAATTTTTTCGCTGACATATTGGAATACTTCAATAACTCCTCTATTCTTTCATCGCTTTTCATGTAAAATCAAGTTTAATCAATTAAAATAAGTTAATATCAAGTATATTTCTCTTATATTACTTGATAATAATTGAATTTACTGTATCTTTGCATTGTCAATCAATCAATCAATGATACAAAGGAACGAAGTTTGATTGAAATAACCAAATTATTTACATAACTAAAAATAGGTAAGGCAATGAAAAAGTACAATTTGAAAAAGATCATGACCGATGCACACATCCTTTTCCGTGCATTGAAAGGAAGAGGGATTTCATTTGGTGAATGCCTGAGACGTATTTGGAATGAAGCAAAAAACTACTCATGTAAATATTTCGTAGGCTATAAGCCTACTAACTATAATGATAACTCTACTCCATCTTCGGCTTACTATAATCAAAATAGTACTGGGCTTTATGGAGCACATTATGTAGGAGATTAATGCAATGAATGAGTTCGCAAAAAGATTAAAAGGAATGAGTCTTGCATCTATATCTGGTACAATAGAAGGGCTTTCTTATGCACTTGACGGTGATTCTCACAATGGCAAGACTGCTGAAATTTCTGAAAGACTGAGGTCTATTGCCGATGAATTATTCGACCGGGCGATAGACTCTCAAAAATCTCATATGACGATTGATAATGAAATGTGCAGTAGGGCACTTGCACGAACGATCATAGATTAACCTAATAAAATTAAGTCAAATTGGTACAGTGTGAGACAGAACGGGATTTGGATGCATTATACAATGATCTTGATAATGTTCGGAATATGGATGAAGCTACGGTTCGCAGATTATATAACACAGATAGTAAATCCGAAATGCTTGAAGTGATTCAAGATGAAATTGACACTTGAAAATTCAAATTACAAGAGGAAGATGATAATGATGGAATGGATTATGATGCTATTTGCATGGTTCAAGGATTGAGCCGATACGCATAACATGATTTGCCCTATTGACGGTTTGAACGGCATCCGATGGCGAGAATCGGGTAGGGTACTAAGGTAAACCGATGAAACCTAATTCGGGATTGGAGACTTAACCATCAAAAATGAAGTCGTGTTCAGGGCACGTTAAATTAGCCTGCGCAGATAAGCGTTATAGCCGATGCGAAGTATAGCGTAATAGCCGACCAGCGATGATATGAGCGGAAGGAAGCAACGTGAGTAAGTAAAATATAGCCCTACTGACAGCTTGAAACTGGCATCCGGTAGTGAGAATCGGGTAGGGCACTGTTATAAACTAAAATAAATATTATGGCAAAAAAAATCAAAACAATAGTAGGAGATTGGGTTAATTCTATATCTAAGTTGAAGCTAAATGAAATGGCATGGATTCCCGATGAAAGTTATGATTGTGTTATGAGTTCTGCTCGTTATCGTTTAAGACGGAAAAAACGTATTGAGTTTGAAAGGGAGGGAGAAAAAGAGTTGAGAGACGGAAAATTGTTTTTTAAAATAAAACGTATAGCGTGATGGAACCTTTAACTCAATGTGAATATCAAGTAGCGAATGAAGTGGCAAAAGGTCATACTCCTGTTGAAATTGCAGATGTATTGCAAAAATCTGTGTGGACGATAAAGGCGCAGATAAGGGATATTCATAAAAAGTTAGGTATTAATAACAATGTTGAACTAACCTTATTTTTGCTATGTGACAGGGCGAAGAAGAATTTTGATCTGAAAGAGATAAGGAAGCACGGATTGGAAATATTTTTTTCAATCCTTTTTTTTATTATACAGATTACTTGTAACTACTTTGATATGCGTAGAATTCGGTTTTCTTCTTGTGCCCGTAACACCATTTCAGTTAGAATTACGGGTAGACGGAATGTTGATTTGAATTTATCAAACTTCCTTTTGCTTTCTTAAAAACAATGGCTTTAACTAATTTAAATCATGATATACCCTTATAACAATCAATCAAAACCGGACATACTTATTGATGGTACTCCGGACATGAGATTGGCGAATATTCTCGCCATCATGGATAGGGAGACTTTCGGTCAAAGGAAGCTGCAAGCATGGTAGGAGGGTTGGGTAGACTTCTAAAATTAATTGAAGAAGGTAAGATCAGAAGCGATAAACCAACCAACAAACAAAATGGAAAGTGGTACTGCAATGCGGCAGATGTCTTGAAATATGCAATAATCAAATATCGTAAATCTCCCAAAAAGAAGAAAAATGAAAATTATACTGAACGTACTATTGCTTAACTTGTTGGCTTTGCCATGCTTGTTAATGTTTAATGATGTAGATCCGGAGACAGGGAAATTGAATTTGTGGATAAATGTTTTCGGTATCCTGTATTCTATATGGTTTTATCGCAAGATCTTGAAAGGTCTTGAAAAGTAATATTTAATAAAATATGTATAATCAATCGATTTTAGTTGATTTCAAGAAAACAACTGAAAAAGGTTGATTTTTCTTTAAAAATTAATCAAATATGAAGAAGATTAAATGTCCTCCTTTAGGTATAATACCTAAAGATATTTACTATCTGAATGCCGACAAGAAAAGGCTTTCTGATTTACAAGATGTTATTGCGCGTTATTACAACGCTGATCTGCCTATTAATCTTGAATGGATAAAGGAGTACAACGAGTTAATAACTAAGATAAACTCATAATGAAACGATTGAAGGATAAAGCAAAGGCTATTTGGCACATTCTAAAAGGAGGTCAATATGCCGTATATGTTATAGATAACGGATATGTAAATAAGGAGACAACACCCCAAAAGGCAGTTTGTCTCATATCTGATAATGCTTCCGATATTTTTTTGGAAACAATTGTAGAGTTTACGGATAGATATAGAACTGATAGATTATAACAATAAGTAATGAATATAATTCTATTATATAACCCTTTAAATATTTACGATTATGAGCCTTATTAAAAAAAGAAACGAATTAGTAATTTCGTCAACCATTAAAATGATGGTGTACGGTCAAGCAGGTATGAGAAAGACAACTACCGCTTTGAGTGCTCCTAAACCTTTATTATTAGACTTCGATAACGGTGTAAAGCGTGTAAATATGTCCCATTTAGATGGAGTTGATATTGTACAGATAACATCTTGGAGCGATGTTCAACAGGTTCTGCAAGAAGATTTGTCCATTTATCAGACCATCGTGGTAGACACCATTGGCAAGATGATGGATTTCATTATTTCTTATAAATGTGGCACACGTCAGCCGCAGATAAGAGATTGGGGAGGTATTAACCAGGAGTTTAGTGGATTTGTGCGAAATTTATCACTTTTAAATAAGAATATCATCTTCGTTGCTCACCGTGACACACGAAAAGAGGGGGACGATACGGTGTTCATCCCGGCCTTACGTGAGAAATCATACAATTCTATTGTAACCGAACTTGATTTGCTTGGTTATATGGAAGCCAAAAACGAAAATGGTCGGGTCAAGTGTACGATTACATTCGACCCGACTAATCGAAATGATGGCAAGAACACTTGTAATCTGCCAAGTGTAATGGAAATTCCTACAAACTTGGATGCCAACGGAAATCCGATTGCGAAGAATGATTTTATCACTAAGCAAGTGATTAATCCCTATCTTTCCATGTTGGCTCAAAAGAAAGCTGAGAGTGACAAGTATAACAAGGTGGTTGAGGAAATCAAAGAAAGTATTGAATTTATCACCGATGCCAATTCTGCTAATGAATTTGCATCCCGAATAAATGAGTTTGAGCACGTAGGTAGCTCTTTGATGATGGCAAGAAGTCTGTTTGCTGCAAAGGTTAAATCATTGGGACTTACTTATAATAGCGAAACTAAAACGTACAGTGATGCAGCAGCCTAAGTATCGCTTCTATGCAACTATCCTCGATGCTTTCTGGAATTATCTCAATAGCGACATTGTATATGCTCGCTATTGGGGCTTTTCAGAGAACCCGCCTCACACAGAGGATGAATTTCACGAGTTGCAGTTTCAAGAACTGATAGACCGGATCAACCGCAAACCGTTTGATAGCGAGGCGGCAGACCGTGGGACAGCGTTCAATGAAATCATTGATTGTATGATTGAGAACCGTAAATCTTCTATAATGGAAATCAGCAGGGTGTATCATGATGATGGAACACTTTACGGGATAAAAGCCGTTTACAACAATCGCACATTCACTTTTCACATTGACCTCTGCCGTGAGTTTGCAAACTATTACAAAGGAGCGTTAACCCAACTGAGAGTAGAAGCGATTCTGCCAACTGCATACGGTAATGTATTGGTGTACGGTCTGATAGATGAACTGATGCCTACCAGTGTTCATGATATCAAAACAACTGGCAGTTATACTGTAGGAAAGTTTAAAGACCATCACCAGCATCTGGTTTATCCATACGCTCTTATGCAGAATGGATCAGATGTACGGACGTTTGAATACAACATCGTAGAGTTCAACAAGGGCGGTTATGTGGTAGATACTTATACAGAGACATACGTTTTCAACCCCGAACGTGATATTCCTATTCTCACTAATCATTGTGAAGAGTTTATCGGATTCTTGGAAGAGAACAGAAGTTTAATCACTGATAAAAAGATATTTGGAGGAGAAAATTAATGGCAAATCAACTTACAGGAAAGATTCTCTATATCTATCCCTCTCAACAGATAGCATCTAAAGACGGTAGCAAGACTATTGTAAAGAGAGGTATCGTAATAGACTGTACACGCTTCGACCCTTACACGGGCGAACGTGGTTTCGAGAACACTCCCATGCTGGAATTCATCGGTGACAGATGCGCAGAGCTTGACAAATACCAAGCCGGACAGGTAGTCACCATCTCATTTGACGTGCAAGGCACACGCTACCGTAACAAGGACAACGTGGAGCAGATATTTACCCGTGTACAGCCGTATCGGATTGAACCACGTCAGACCGGACACTCATCCGCCCCAGTTCAACAACCTACACCGCAGCCGACTTATCAGCAACAGCCGCAAAACTTTCCGCCTCCGGTTGATGCTAATGGCAATGTAAAGGACGATTTGCCATTTTAGTGTATGTCTCTTTACGATACTTCTAATCCTTTGCAGAAAGAGCAATTTAAAGCCCGTTCTGCAAGGCTCGCAGAAAGCGGTAAAATAGTAGAATTAACAGAGAAGAAGCCTAAAAGAAGCCTGCAAAGCAATAAATATTTGCATGTGATTTTAGGCTACTTTGCGTGTGAGACTGGAAACACGTTGGAGTGGGTAAAGCAACAGTATTATAAAAAGCTGGTAAACCCAAACATATTTATTAGAGAAAAGGAAGATCCGTATTTAGGTAGGATAAAAATCCTACGAAGTTCCTCCGATTTGGAGAGTGACGAATTCTCTCTAAGTATCGATAGGTTCCGTAATTGGTCGAGTGCCGAATGTGGTATTTATCTACCAAGTCCGGAAGAAGATAGGCTTATACAATTAATGGAGATAGAAATAGAACGAAATAAAGATTATTTATAAAAGTAATATTATGGACAAATTTTTAGGTCAAGAAATCCCCGAAAAGGATAGATGGCAGTTCTTACAGGACAATGCCGATGCGGTAGAAGAAATTGGCTATACTCATCGTTTTACACCGGATGAGTTGGCGCAAAAGAAAGAATCTCTTGCTGAAACCTCAATTCAAATTAATGATATTGAGATAGAGAAAAAAGAAGCTATGGAATCATTTAAGGCAGAGTTGAAGCCTTTGAATGAAAGGAAACAGGAACTTCTTGAAAACATAAAGAAAGGCTCTGAATATGTTGAAAATGAGGAGTGCGTAAAAATTCTCTATCATGAAGAAAAAATGGCAGGGTATTACAACAAGCTTGGTGAACTGGTTTATTCCCGTCCTATCATGCCACAGGAAATGCAGAAGACAATTTTTAATATTAATCGTAAAACAGGAACAGAATCATGAGCGAAAACAAATTAAACGTGATTGTACCGAAAGATTATAACGGTGCACCAATTGAAGTAGTATTAAGAGAGGGGGAAGCACCCGTAGCACTCGACCCAAAAGAACCGGAAAGAGTAGTTATCAATGGAACTATAGACGCACCTTTCAGATGGTTGGAGAAACGTGTCGAACTGATTAATCAGAAAGCAACAAACATTATCGTAAACCGTGATAAGATGGGACTGGCTCTGACGATTGATGAAACCAGCTACTATCAAACAGAAATCAACGGCATTTTGCAGGCTTCAAAAGAAATGGTAGAGTTTGGTATCAACACTGAAAAGAAATGGGAACCCATCAAGCTATCTAAGTTTATCAAGATGCACCGTGCTTTCTTTACCGATAAATCGCAAAATATGATGCTTGTTTCTACTTTGAAGAACTTCAAGGCAAAAGTAAACCAAGACATCGAACGCAGTAAGGAAGAAAATGGAAGCAAAGTAGATAATTACTCTCAGGTGGTTGATTCTAATTTACCAAAATCGTTCAAGCTAAATATTCCTCTTTTCAAAGGTTTTGCCTGTGAAGAAATCGAGGTTGAGATTTACGCGGATGTAGACGGTAGAGACGTATCTCTTTCCTTAGTATCTGCCGGTGCGAATGAAGCTATCGAGGAATACAAGAATAAAGTGATTGACGAACAACTGGGTGCCATCAGACAGATTGCACCGGACATCGTAATCATCGAAGTATAACTTTGTTAACCTGCCTGTCCGGTCTGTGAAGATATGGCGGGCAAACATGGAGAAGTGGCGGAATCAGTAGACGCACCACTCGATAATAGGAATGCCAACCTTAGATGTGGCGAGCTTGGCAACTCTTCCCAGTGCAAATCTGGGCTTCTCCACAAACTTGTGTTGGAAAGGGAACATGAAAGTATTCAGTTGCAAATGGATATTTCTGTAATGCGCATACAGATAGTGTTCCCGATGGAATAATGTGAGCCACACATCAATGGCACTGGTTTTAAATAATGTTTGTACCCCGGAGAATACGCTTCGGGGCTTTTAATTGGTAAAATTATGGAAGAAAAAGAAATTACTAAGAAAATCTATGTCGCAAATGATGGGAAAGAGTTCCTATCAAAAGAAGATTGTGAAAAACATGAGAAGTTTGTAAATGAAATACTTTCAAATATTAAATACTTCTGCATAGGATGCCATCCCGATTTGACGGAAACAGGATATTTCCAGCATAAAATTTATGTTGCTGTATATTCCAATAATTATTATCACAAAGAGATTGCTTTAAATTGGGCTATAAAGGCATATGGGTATTTGGGACAGAGTGTACAAGGATACGGTTTTCAGCCTAATTTCTCATTGAGTAAATCTGATAAAATAGGCTTCGATGAATGTAAACCTACAATATGGGGTGGTGCAGATTTAAAAAGTGAAAGAATTTTCCTAAGTCCAATAAAAGTTGATGGATTTCCGGATAATATTGATTACATGAAAGAATGGGGATTTAAATAATGCCGTACTACATAAAGAAAAAGGCTAAGAAGAAAGACAAGACTTTACCTCTGTTTGATAAAGCAGGGATAACAGTAAAGAAGAAGCCGGATTACAAAAAGAAACTGGATGAAGTTTTCTCAAAGTATATCCGGCTTAAATATGCAATGCCGAATGGAATGTGCCAGTGTATAAGTTGCGGTTCTTTCAAGCATTGGAAGAATATTCAAAATGGACACTATATGTCAAGACGGTATATGTCAACCCGTTTTGATGAAGATAACTGCCGACCGCAATGTGTGGCTTGCAACATATTCAATCAAGGCAATGCGCAAATGTATAGACGTGGACTTATATCCCAAATCGGAGAGCAAAGAGTTGATTTAGTTGAATATAGAGCGAAGAATACTTCTAAGCATTACACGGATTTTGAGTATAAGGAATTAATCAAATATTATTCTGCTTTGATGGAGAAATTAAAAAAAGAGAAAGGCTTATGATTGAAATTTGGAAAGATATACCCCAATTTGAGGGGCTATATCAAGTTTCTAATATGGGTAGAGTCCGCTCTTTAACAAGAAAAGTCCATATCAAAGAAAGCAAATACAGGGTTTTTAAAGGTTCAATAAAAGCAGGATGTTATGAACTGAAAAATGGCTATCATGTAGTTAGCTTATATAAAAATGGAAAATCAAAAAGATTCTTCACTCACAGACTTGTCGCTATGGCTTTCATAGATAACCCTCAAAATCTGCCGCAGGTAAATCATAAAGACGAAAATAAGACAAATAACAATGTTGAGAATTTAGAATGGTGCGATAGTAAATATAACACCAACTATGGTAATTGTATTGAAAAACGAATAGCACCGCAACGTGTAAAGGTATCTCGATTTTCAATAGACGGAAAATACATTGAAACGTATGAATCAATGGCATATATAGAACGAGAATTTGGATTTAATCATAGCGCAATCTGTATGTGCTGTAAGGGGCAGATACAGTCTGCCTATGGTTATAAATGGGAATACGCAAAAGATTATGGAAATCCAACTTAGAGATTATCAGAAGGTTGCTGCCGATAAGGCAG
>ULPI01010404.1_pt1 | contig 15276 bp, 16 predicted proteins | sample 1953381 | NCBI WGS metagenome assembly ULPI01 (sample SAMEA4835626, study PRJEB28245) | human gut metagenome | biome: gut microbiome; material: fecal sample | place: Denmark | collected 2008
TGCACCGAGGGCATATTCCTCAAGATCCTTGTACCATTTTATAAGCTCCTGCCCACGAACAAGCAGATCGCCAATTTCCTCATCAGTGAGAACGCCCTGCCCAAAGAGGGGCGGCTTTTCACTGTTCTGTGGTACACAGCCCTTAAACTCCTCAAGGGCTGTGTTTTGGTCGGCACGGGCTTTGCATTTGGCTTTACCTCTGCAAAAGCGGCAATGTTCGCCGGGGCAGAACGCCCCAAGCCCCATATAAGCCTTTGTGGCAACGGGTTTGATACTCTCACCCCAAGCAAGTAACTCCTCAACCGTTATGGTTTCGCTGCTTGGCTCGTCCTGGATGCGGGGCTGATCTATCGTCATACACACCTTTTTGATACGGTCCCCATACACGGGCTTGTACCGTTTCAAAGCACCGAGAGCGTATAAACGCATTTGCGGATTGCTCTCGGCTGATACGAATACACCCTTGCCGTGCTTGTAATCGGTAATGCTTAATGTATCGCCGCCAATCATAATGCAGTCGCAGGTACCAAAGCCATCCGGTACATATTCGGCAAAATCGACCCGCACCTCTGCCGCAACATTCGGCTTTGCATCGTACTGCATTGCTCTTTCGGTAAGGTGTTCAAGATACAGATCCGAGGTTTTGTCCATTTCCGGATTGTAAAGCGGATCCTTTTTTAGTTTGTTGAGCCTTGTGGTAAAGGTACGGGGCGTAATAGCTGTGGTAAAGTGTTTTATCACTTTGAGCTCGCAAATAGCGTGAGTCAAACGACCCTCCTCTGCATAGACGGATGTGCTTTCCGGAAATTGCTCCTCAAAGCGAGGAGCAGCAGTGCAGTTAAGCCAACGGGCGGCGGAGGACGCCGACAGTAAAGCGTGCTTTTCAGGTGTTGGCATTATTCCTCCTCTCCTTCCTCTATTATATCTATTAGGTCGGCTCCCTGTATTATCATCTGTGATACTATTTGACCTATAGGAAGACCTGTCGCACGATATATCTCCATAAGAACCGTGTTTGCTTCGCCGGATATCTGTACACAGCGTCTTTCATAATTAGATGTGCGATGCACTTTTAATTCAATTCTATCTCGCATTTTATACCTCTTTGCCCGTATTAAATAGCGGCACCGAGTGCTCTGAGCTCGCTTGCTACAGCCCCATAGCTTGAGGGCTGTAGTTCTGTAAGGCTTGCCACGCCAAACTTACCGAGCAGACCTATAAGCTGATCCAGCTTTCCGGCGTCGATAAGCGATGTACCTGCGTTCGCAATCATTTCAAGCGTGTACTGCGGTGCCGAGGTCGGAACAGTCGGAGCCTGTGCCTGTGTCTGTGCGGTAGGTGCAGGAGCTGCAACAGGGACCGTAGGGGCAGCCGGAGCGACAGTCTGTGCGGGTGTCGCACTCAAAGGTGCACCAGGCGCCTGTGCCGATGTTGTCGGGGCAGGGGCAGGGTTTACCGGTGCCACAGGTGCTGCGGGCTGGGTTTTGCCGCCCATATTCATAGTAAGGGTGCCCACATTTTCAATTTGGTGGCTGTTACCACCGTTCTGTGTGCGGACAAAATGCGGGGCTTTGTCGCTCAATGCGGCGGCAAGGTTGTTGATCGCTGTTGCCAGGTCTGCTGCTGTGATCGTGATTTTCATTTCTAGCATTGTTTTTACCTCCTGTATGTAGAAATATTATGCTTGACACCGCCCAAAGACGGTGTTATACTGGTCTTGTGTAAAATTTGCTTTGCTCCCTTACGGGAGCTTTTTTTTTATTCTTCTTTGATGTTTTCAACATCATATCCGCATTCCGGGCAACACGGCATCGTTTCCCACGCAGGCGCACCGTGACACTCGCCACGATACTCAGTGTAGTGTCCAAGCTCTGATGCTGAGCCTGTCCAGTCGCAACGTTCGCATTTATACATCTCGCACCTCTTTCATCTGCACTATGTATCGCTTGCCGTTCAGCGCAAACCTTACATTACATGTATTCTCGGCATTGTCTGCAAAAATGCCGTCAATCTTTGCATCGCCAAATACTCTGACAAAACGCTGCAATTTTTCGAGGCTTGCTATTGCCGACACATCAATGTTGCCAACAGGTGCAGGGATATGCTCGTGGTTTTCTACCGGCTTCTTCGGTTCTGCTACCGGAACAGACTTGATTAAGCCTTTTTCCCTCCAGTTCGATATGTTGTTTTGGGTTGTTGTCGGATTGATCTTGTACTTCTTCGCTATCTCATTAGCACTCAGACCGCTTTCGTAGTCCGTTATGATTGATTCTTTCAATTCCTGTGTCATTTGTCCCTCCTGCTTTAGCATAACGTACTTACCGTATGACATTCCGTGTTTTCTTGCTTCGGCTACGACTTCTTCCAGATCGTTCATCTTCTTTATGCTCCCTCCTAAGCCGTAACATTGCCAGTGTGCCTTTGCACCAATCTTTGAGAAGCAGTCCCATCAAGTACCACACCGCAACGGTTATCAGCGCTACGTGTAACATCTCGCCACCGACTGCACGATAGCCCCTCTGGGCGTAAGCCAGTGCCGACATAGGAACATACATCATCACTGCCGCACACGCCGTTACCCACAAGCGCAGGAGCTGGGCGATTATGTAGGCGATTATTTTTGCTTTCTTCATCTTATTATCCTCCTAATCCTAACTGCTGTAGCTTTTTACGTCCTGCGGTCAGTCTGTCAATGTTTATACCCCACACGTCATATGCAACCTCTGTGTTTACGCACAGAGCGTTGTAGCGCACGGTATCACGCTCACACATCTCATTGATCACAAGCTGTTTAAGCTTGCTGATTCTCGCCTGTCCGAGATTGCCGAACAGTTTTCTGATCTCTGCGTTGCTTATCTCCGTTTTGCTGTAGTACAGCCGTATCGCTGTGTCTACATCTATTATCTGCGGTATGCGGACGTTGATTGTTTTTTGAGGAATGTACTTAGGCACTTTCTCACCTCCTTACTTTATTACTATGTTTAGTTTGCTTAACTCTGTTCGCAAAAAAAATAATCTGGAATTTTGCCAACGGGAATATCGAGAATCTGACAAGCACGAGTTATCTCCGAATGGGAAAAATCGCTTTTCTCATTTAGCTTATCAGAAAGGGAAGCAGGCGAAATATTAAGCATGTTTGCAAATCGTTCCTGTGTTTTGCATTTCTCTTTAATTTTCCCTCTCAATTTGCTGTAGTCAAACGACAAATTATCACCTCTTTCTACCTTGTTAAGTTTGCTTAACTGTAATAAGTATAGCATGCTTAACACGAGATGTCAACACTTTTTTAAAAATTTCTTTAACTTTTTTCAAAAAAACTTGACATTTACTTAACTTTGTGCGATAATAACAAAAAAAAGAGGTGATAAAATGGTAGCTACTTTCAAAGAAAGACTTATAGAAGCAATGAAAAAAAATAACATGAAAGCAATTGATCTCTCTGAAAAAACAGGAATTAGTAAAGCTCGTATTAGTCAGTATGTAAACGGAGTCTACATTCCAAAGTCTAAATCAACACTCGCTATCGCAAAAGCATTAAATGTTAGCGAAACTTGGTTGATGGGTTTAGATGTTCCTATGGAGAGAATGATTAGTAATAATAATACCGACTTACTATTGCCGAGCAATTATAATCCCCTTGAATACCGTTCTTCATCGGATGTTGTTAGATATCTGCGTGAAAGTAAAAACATGAGCCGGGCTGAATTTGCGAATGTGCTTAACTGTAGAGAATCAACTATAAGAAAAATAGAAGAAGGTCACAAGTTAGTCAGCATCAATTTAGCAAGAAAAATATCCAACTGTTTCGGACTACCAATGCCAAACACGTTATTTTCGGCTACACTGTACGACAGATATCAAAAACTCAACAAAAGAGATAGTGCGATTGTTGACACACTTCTTGAACCTCTTGATCCGGACGAAGAAGAATATGTCACAATTCAAACCGCCGCACGCGGAGGCGATGAACCCGGGGAAAAGAAAATATCAAAGAGCGAAGCAGAAAAGCTTTTAAGTGCAACACCGCAAAACGACAAGTACGACTAATGTGTAAATAAAAATCATCTCAAGGTAAACAATAACCCTGAGGTGATTAAATGGACTATGCAAAATACAAAAACGTCCGTAACGCAAGCTGGCAGTGTCTGCTTGATTGTAACATCAGATCATTGCCTGTGCCTATAGGCGGTATCTGCCGCATTTACGACATTGATGTTATTGATGATAGTTGCAACTATCTCAGCAAAGATGAAAGCGGTAGAATAGTCCGCATAAACTCTGATATAGTAATTGTAATCAATAATACAGAGCCGAAATCTCGTTGCAGATTTTCAATTGCTCACGAGCTCGGACATTTTTTACTCGGGCATTTAGGTGATGATGTAACGCAACTCAATAGAGCGCGTACGGAAGTTAAGCCTGAACTTGAAATACAAGCAGATATGTTTGCGGCACGACTGTTAGCACCCGCTTGTGTCCTGTGGGGATTGAATTTGCATACAGCAGAAGAAATATCAGAAGCATGTAATATTTCTCTGCAAGCAGCAGGCTTTCGCGCTGAGCGTATGCAAGAACTCTATAGACGCAATCGCTTTCTGACATCACCGTTGGAGTGCAGATTATACGATCAATTCAGAGATTTTATAGAGCAGAACCGCCGATAATGGCGGCGTACATACTTGTTATTCCAATCGCAAAATTAACAGCCGAAGATATTGTATATTGCAAAGAATGCGGTGCAAGCTACATAAAAGGTCAAGAGCCGGATATATGTACCGAATGTGGCGAAAATTTGAAGTAAACTACAGCATAGTTTATAAGGTTTATAAGGTCAAAAAACTCCCGGCAACTACTGTCGGGAGTAACTTATAGCAAGGAGAAATGATATGCCAATCACGAAAACAAATAACAAGAAGGACGGTTTGCAACAGTACCGTGTTCGCATAAACTACGTTGATCAGTTCGGAAAGCCACACAACAGAGCAAAGCTCGTTTACGGACTTGCCGAAGCAAAGCAAGCAGAGCAGAATCTGCTTGAAGAAGTCGGCAAAGAAAAGCCGGCAACGGCACGAATGACGGTACAGCAGTTATATGATGAGTACATCTTAGCAAAAGAGAACGAGGTACGATATTCGTCACTTGTGAAGATTAAGAATTGCATAACCAAAGGCGTGTTGCCAACGCTTAGTGATAAACAAATGGCAAAGCTTACAGTGAAACAAATGCAGGAATGGAAAAATGAAACCGCAAAGATAGGCTTCGCTCAAACGACCTTGCGAAATTATTACGGTGAGTTTAGGCAGATGCTTAATTATGCAGTAAAAATGGGATACATTCCTAAAAATCCGCTTACCATAGTCGGCAACTTCAAGGAGTCTTTTGAACTCAAGCCCAAAGACAAAATACAATACTATACAGCAGAGCAGTTCATCAAATTTATCACCGAAGCAAAGAAAGCAGCACAGGAAAAAGGCACTATAAACGAATGGAGCTATTATGTTTTCTTCAACATTGCATTCTACACAGGTGCAAGAAAAGGCGAAATATACGCACTTAAATGGTCTGATATAGACGGAAATATTATGCATATACGCAGGAGCATTGCTCAAAAATACGGAAAAGGAAACATCGAAACACCGCCGAAAAACAAAAGCAGTTACCGAGATTTACAGATACCTGCTCCGCTGATGGAAATACTGCTCGAACAAAAGAAACGGCAGTTGCAAGACGAAAACTTTACGGAAGAATATCGTATCTGTGGCGGAATCAATTGCATCAGAGATAGCACTGTTACAAACAAAAACGTTGAGTACGCCAACAAGGCGGGCTTGCCGCATATCAGAGTACATGATTTTAGACATACCCATGCAACGCTATTAGTGAACGAAGGAATAAACATACAAGAAATAGCAAGAAGGCTCGGACATAGTAATGTCGAGATCACTTGGAATACATATTCTCATCTCTATCCGAGAGAAGAAGAACGTGCTGTAAATATACTTGACAGAATTTTTTTGAAATAAAACGGTCACATTTCGGTCAGTAAAAAAAAATAAACCGCATTGTTATGCGGTTTAAACGCTATTTGGCTGGGATAGCGGGATTTGAACCCACGAGTGACGGAGTCAAAGTCCGTTGCCTTACCGCTTGGCTATATCCCAGTATAAACGAATGCCGCCGGCACTATAAGCCAGCGCAGGCGGCATTCGTTCTTAATAAATATGGGGTGGGAGATGGGACTCGAACCCACGATCTTCGGGACCACAATCCGACGCGTTAACCAGCTACGCTACACCCACCATAAATGGCACGCCACACAGGATTCGAACCTGTGACCTACCGCTTAGAAGGCGGTTGCTCTATCCAGCTGAGCTAGTGGCGCATGGTCTGCATTTTCATATTTATCAAAATAAATAAGTTTTCACTTTCGTGAAAACTATGGAGCGGGTGATGGGAATCGAACCCACACAACCAGCTTGGAAGGCTGGGATTCTAGCCATTGAACTACACCCGCATATTCATTAACTGCTTTAAAAGCACGCATCTCATTGACGCTTGTATATTATAACACAATAAAAATGAAATGTCAAGACTTTTTTGAAAATTTTTCGATTTTCTTTTACAGCTTAAAATTGCCACCATTTCGTGACAATAAACGTCCCGTAAAGCAGATACATATTTTATTATTCGCCTCACATCATATCCATCCCTGCCCTTTTAGCGAGGATAGATATGACGTTATCGGCATTTAAGTTTCATCGCTTATCTAGCTCTAAAGCCCCTTGGCATCCTTCAGCGTGATACCGTTTTCACCGAGTGCGATCTTATGGTCAAGACCTACGAACTTGCCGTTTTCCTGCCACAGAACTTCCTTTACAAATGCGTACTTTTCTTCGTCCCACGTTGAAAAATCATCAAGCACAAGTCCGCCCGTATCGCCCGAGTTTGCATTGTAGCACCAGAATGTGTGGTTAAGATGGTTCTCACTTATCAGACGGCGCATACAGGTCATCCATTTAAGATTAGGCTCCTTCATAAATCCGCCCCATTCTCCTATAAGAAGCGGTGCGGTATTGTTCTTGTAGATGAAGAACCAGTTGTCCTGCCAGCAGTCACGCATAAGGCTGTCAAAATCATAGTCGCCCTCAAACCACGGCTGCTGATAAACCGTAGGACCGTAGTCGTGCGGAGAATACACCAGCTTGTTCTGATATTTTCCGAGATTGACAGGAAAATCCTTTACTCCCCTGAGGTTACCGCCCCACCAGTTGAAATAGTAATCATCGTCATTTGTCGAGCTGAAATCCTTGTTGCTCTTAATATCTGTCGGATATATCTCGGTACCCTCTACCATTATAAGCACATTCGGATTCTTGGCAAGTATTCTTGATGCGGCAGTTTCGGCAACATATTTCCAGTTGTTAGCCGAATCGGAATCGTTCCATATCGCCGCTTTATCCGTTTCATAAGGCTTGCCGTGCGGCTCGTTCTTGAGATCGTACGCTATTATCGTATCATTATCCTTATAACGTTCCGCCATCCACTCAAGTGCCTTGTAATAATCCTCTGCGCTTACCTTATCGGTATACCAGAGATTCACCGTATGCCCTGAGGCATTTGTTTCTGCGGAATGAATGTCCGGCATAACCTTAATACCGTTCTCCTCCGCCAGCTTCAGAAAATAATCGAATATCTGAAGGCTGTTCATACTGTTAAGCTCTGTGTTGTAGGCGTTGTTGTAGTTTGCCTTGGGATATTCTCCCGCCGCCCACGAATTTATAAGCTCAGCCGATATCGGCACACGGATAAGGTTGAATCCGTGATCGGCAATAGCCTTTACGGACGACTTAAGTTCACTGTTCCATAAGCCGTCGAATGTATTCGTACCGGTATTATATCCAAACCAGTTCACACCTGTAAGCCACACCTGCTTACCGTCTTTATCAAGGATTTTGTTTCCGTCCGTATGTAGCCAGTCGTCACCCTGTTCGCCGTCCTTGCTTCTTTCAAGCAGTGCGTCAACATCTGCTTCGGAAGTGCCGTCGCCGTTTGCATTCTGATTGTTCTGATTGTTCTGATTTACATTTCCCGCTTTAACAACGCACTGCGTTTTGTTAAGCTCTGCCCTGTTTATTTTCAGTTCTTTGTCCGTATTCAGATTACAGCCGATAACCACAGTGGAGCCGGGCTGAATATCCCCGTTATATTCGGCATTTGTCACAGTTACCGTATTTCCGTTTTGGCTGTATGTGCCGTCCCAGCCCTCACAGCCTTTAAGACCGTCTATTTCAATGACCAGCTCCCAGCCCGAAATTCCGCTGTTTGTATTGTTGGTGATACCAAACTGAACTCCGTAATTCAGATTGCCGTCGTCGCCCCACGAATTATCTACGGAATATTGCAGGATGATGCCGTCTTCCGTCACAGCACCCTGTGAGCTGTCTGTCGAAGTATCGCTCTGCGTGCTTTGGGATAATGATGAGCTTTCGCTGTTATCTGCGGATGTGCCGCTCTGTGATGATGACGATTCATCAACGGTTTTCCCTCCCGCAAGAATCACTGCGAGCGTTACCGAAAGCCCTATTATCACCGCCGCCATAGCCGCTATAATTACGATAAGCCATTTAGGCACTGCCGTCTTAATGCCGGCTTTTGCCGCTTCGGTCACGCTTTCATTCTCAGCCGATATTTCAGGGCTGTTCTGCTCCGGATTTTCTTCCGTTTGCGAAACATTTGTGTTCTTTTCTTCCATGATATATTTCCTTTCAGATATTTATTCAGTTACGAAAATCTCGTATTCTCCGCCTTCAATTATATCCGACAATCCGTAAGCCACACTGCTCAGCACATATTCCCCGTCATTGATATATATTTCTATCAGATTGCTGTCGACATATATTTCGAGCCTGTTCCCCTCTTTCACAACAGGTGTTTTTGCAATAAGCCTGTAATTTTTATCATTTATAAAAACCGCTGTACGATCAGTTATGATAATATCATCTTCACGGCGGATGATATAACCGCCGATGTTTATACTCTCCCCGTTGTTTATCGCTGTTTTCAGCATATATCCCGATTTATGCGAGGGCTTGCCGCTCTTTTTTGAAAAGGCTTTTCTTATGTTCGGGTGAGGTGAAAAATATATGTGATTATTTCTTATGTCAACCACACGAGGTATACACATCATACCTATGCGTTTATTCTCATTATCGCCTACCGCTTCGGGCATTCTCGCCCACGCAATAACTACACGTCTGCCGTTTTCGTCCGTATTGCTCTGCGGCGCATACAGATCTATGCCGTAATCAAACATACTGTATTCATCGCTCATAGTCATTTTACAGCTTTTTTCGTCAAAATCCGCAAAACAGCATATTGCTGCTGAATCATACGTCATATTATCATCAAGTATTCCGATGGGTGAAAAGATTACTACGCCTTTACCGTTGACTTCAAAATAATCCGGGCATTCCCAGATACAGCCGAATCCTCTTTTTTCGCAATAATTCACATATTCCCAGTTTTCGAGATTTTCGCTTTTGAAAAACAGAAATCTTCCGTTGTTGTCATAGGTGCTTCCGACTATCATATACCACGCATCACTGCCACGCCATACCTTAGGATCTCTGGTGTCGGATTCCGAGCCTGAAGTGCTGTCACGCAAAGGTTGGATTATCGTAGTTTTCGCATTGAAATTATCAAAGGTATATCCGTCTTGCGAAACGATCTTCATCTGTGATGCTATAAAGCCGTAATTCAGTGCGCAGTTGATATTTTCGGGATCTTCCTCACGATAATTTATGCCGGTATAAAAAATGTGCATTTTCCCGTCATGCTCGACCGCACTGCCCGAGAAGCATCCGCTCCTGTCATTTTTCTTGGTAGGATAAAGGGCTATCCCCTTATGCTCCCATGTAACAAGATCGTCGCTTACAGCGTGTCCCCAGTGCATTCTGCCCCATACCGGCGCATAGGGGAAATGCTGATAGAACAAATGGTACTTACCTTTATAATATATAAAACCGTTGGGATCGTTTATCCAGTTTGACGGTGATTTAAGATGTATCTTATCCACAAAAACTCCTTTTCTCATTCGCAAATCAATTTTTCCTTACCGTATATCGTCCTATATAACAATTCGCAGAGCCTGCGACAGCTCTGCGAAAGCATTATTGCCTGCTTTATTTTTTAGTAGCGGCATCCTGATTGTCTTTTTTCAGATGCACATCAAGCTGATTATAGGGTATCTCGATACCGTTCGCATCAAACTGCTCCTTGACCGCTTCGTTAAGGTCAAAGTATACCGTCCAGTAGTCCTCGGCCTTTACCCACGGATAACAGGTTATTCTTACAGCACTCTCGGCAAGCTCGGTTATCCTGATTTTCGGCTCAGGCTCTTTAAGTATAAGCTCATGAGCGTCTGTGATGCTTTTGAGAACCTCCATTGCCTTTCTGAAATCGGTGTTGTAAGAAATCGTATAAACCATATCCACACGCCTTATTCCAAGCGTTGTATAGTTGGTGACCTTCTTTGATGTTATCTGCCCGTTGGGATAGAAGATAGCTTTATTATCATATGAATGAAGCTCGGTATACCACATATTGATTGCTTCAACCGTACCCTCGACATCATCGACCTTGATGTAATCTCCTATTTTGAACGGCTTTGTGAGCATTATGCTGAATCCGCCCGCTATATTTGAAAGGCTGTCCTGAAGCGCAAGTCCGATGGCAACGCCTGCCGTACCTATCACAGCTATTATAGAAGTCATCGGAACGCCGAGAACGGCGAGAACAATAGTAGCAAGCAGCGCATAAAGCAGTATTCTGACCAATGAATAAATAAAGCGTGAAACAGTCTTGTCGATAACATCGTGTTTCATACCCCTGCTCATCATTTTCAGCACGAGTTTGGAAATAACTATTCCTACTATCAGTATTATCGCCGCCGCAATCAGCGTAGGCAAATATCCTACAAAAGCGTTTATCATTTGATTGAAAAACGTTTCCGCTTCTTTTATCTGCTCCTGCGCATTCTCAAGCGGATCGGTAGACGTACCGACCGCCTGTGAAAGCAATGAAATATTCAAGAAAACATCTCCGTTCCGATTTTAATCCGCAGTATCCTCTGCTCTCTCGGTTACCTGTATAGATACCTTGTATTCTCCTGTAACCCAGCTTCTGACCTTGGTTCCACGCAACGTGAATTCCGCAGTCACATCTTTAAGCCCTGCGGTAAGCGTAGTTCCCATAAGGTCAACCGTCGCATAAATATCCTTTGACGCAAGCGCCGCTATTTCATCTGCCGGACCGGTAACATTGACGCTGAGTTCGTTTGTAAGAACATCGACATCAAAATTGTCCGGTGCGTTTATAATACGGATATTGTCCTTCTGGACAGTATAGCTGAGGAACGTGTAATTCTCCGCATCCTCGAAGGAAACCATAGCGGAGGTGTTTCCGCTGATATTCTTATATCCTTCGGGTAAAGCTATCGGAAGCGTCAGCTTCTGCAAATACTTGGTCGTAAGCTGACTGAGATCTATCGTTCCTATCTCGAATTTCTCCTGTGAATCAAGCGAATCATCGGGTGAGGAAACAGTGAGCGATTCCGGATAGATGCTGTACTTAAGACTGCTTAAATCAAAGTTTGACGGAACGTTCGTAAACTGTACCGTAAGAGGCAGAGTTTTCTGCTTATACAGCGTTATATTCACGGTGTAGCTCTCGTTGTCGTATTTTATATCGGGATTTTCGATTATATCTCCGTTACTGCCAAGCAAAACGATCTGACCTTTTGAAGAAACCGACTCCGAGGTTTCGCCAGCAAATACAGAACGTATCTCGACCGATTTCACTGCGTCTATTGCGGTGCTGTCGCCCGTAAGCGTTATAGTCGAAGGCTCAGCGGTAACGCTGTCTATCTTCATACCCGCCGTAGCGGTAATGCCTTCAGCTACAGCCTTCATACTGCCGTCGGAAATGCTGAACGTTTTTGATACCGTCTTTTCGACCTTGAGTTTAACGCTAAGACCCTCATCGTCAACCGTACAGTTGTTTTCCTTTACCGGTGTTACGTTAACCTTTACCTTATATTCACCCGGCGCCGTGATAGCCGACAGATCCGCACTGGCTGTAAAATCGCTTGCAGTAAGGTTTCCTACCTCATATCTTTTGCCTGTTACCTGTACGGTTATCTTATCAATATAACTGTTCGTTACGGAAAGCGCATTTTCCGTCATATATTCCGTAGCCTTGACTTCAACCGGAATATCGCTGACGTGAGTTGTGACATCAGGGAATATCTGCATCGAGATTGCAAACCATACAATGATTGCAATAATCAGCGCAAATATAATATTCTTAAGATTCTTTACAAAATTCTGAAAAAAACTCTTTATCCATTCCTTCATTATTTATCCGCCCCCTGTTCTTTTTTTGCATCGGGTGCGTTTTTCTTATGCTTTTTTAAAGCCTTATTCTTCATCTTCTTTGCTTCGGGCTTTTCCGGAATCAGCTTTGCCGTAAGCAGCTTTCGCAGTGTATCCTTATTGTAAAAGCGTGTAAGACTTCCGTTTTCGGCTATAGATATAGTACCGGTTTCTTCCGAAACAACAACTATCACCGCATCTGAAACCTCGCTCATACCGATAGCCGCTCTGTGACGTGAACCGAGAGCCTTTGAAATCAGTTCTTCCTTCTGTGGCTTAGGCAGGAAGCATCCTGCGGCATATACCTTGCTGTCACGGATTATCACCGCACCGTCGTGCAGCGGCGTGTTCGGGAAAAATATATTGCCGAAAAGCTCAGGGCTCGGCGTTGCGTTGATTATCGTACCGGTGTCTATCTGCTCACCGAGCTTTGTTTCACGCTCGAATACGATAAGTGCGCCCGTAGCGGTCTGCGAAAGCTGTTCGCAAGCCGTACAGACAGCCTCTATACAGTTATGTATGTCGGCGGTCGCCGCATCTGTCTTACTTTCAAAATTAAGAGCCAGCTTTTTCACCTTTGTGGTTCGTCCCATTTTTTCAAGCACACGGCGAAGTTCAGGCTGGAATACAATAAGTATAGCGATAATTCCGACATTGAGGAAGGTTTCTATTATAACCTTCATCGCCTTCAGCTGAAACTGGTTTACGACAAAGAAAAGTATAGCCAGCAGAATTATACCTTTGATAAGCTGCTCCGCCCGTGTTTCCTTGATGATTTTAATGCCTTTATATATGAGATAGGCAAGAAGGAGAATATCAAGATAATCAACAAGTCCCATTGTTGCAAAAACACTCTGTATATTCTCCCAGATATCCTTTAAATACTGGATCAATTTTTCTGCTCCGTTCCTATAACTGCTGTTGCAGCGAATTTCATAGTAAGTTTATATATAATATTGTATCATTAAACGGCGATTATTTCAAGAAGGAGCGGGAAATTTTTTCTTACTTTTCACAAAGATTATCGAAACAACAGATATCCGCTCACAGCGGCACTGCCGCCTTCACCGCACAGATAGCGGAAATACGCCTATCACATCATATACAGAGCATATTTTTCGTTGCCGGCGGAAAACATTCTTTCAAAGACAGTTATATCCGGTTAGCTTAAGCTGACTCAAAAAATTGTACATGAAACTAAAAAATTCTGAAAATTTTCACTTTTAGAGGTTTACATTCCGGAACGATTATGATATAATACTAAGTTGAAAGCATACGTCTTGTTATGACCGTATGCAAAAACAAAGGAGGACGATTCCCATGGGAAGACAAAAACTTACTATGGACGGTAACAACGCCGCAGGTCACGTGTCTTATGCGTTTACTGACGTTGCAGCGATTTACCCCATTACACCATCTTCAGTAATGGCTGAAGTAACAGATTCCTGGTCAACAGCCGGAAGAAAGAACATTTTCGGACAGGAAGTAAAGGTAGTAGAAATGCAGTCAGAAGCCGGCGCAGCAGGCGCAGTTCACGGCTCTCTCGCAGCAGGTGCATGTACTACAACTTACACAGCATCACAGGGCTTACTGCTCATGATCCCCAATATGTATAAAATTGCAGGTGAATTACTGCCCAGCGTTATTCATGTTTCCGCTCGTGCTCTTGCAACACACGCACTTTCTATTTTCGGTGATCACAGCGACATCTACGCTTGCCGTCAGACAGGCTATGCTATGCTCTGCTCCACTAACCCTCAGGAAGTTATGGATCTCGGTGCTGTAGCTCACCTTTCAACATACGAGGCAAGAGTTCCTTTCCTTCACTTCTTCGATGGTTTCAGAACATCACACGAAATCCAGAAGATTGAAGTATGGGACTATGAAACACTCGACAAGATGCTCGACCACGAAGCTGTAGACGCTTTCAGAAACAGAGCTCTCAATCCTGAGAAGCCCGTTCTGCACGGCACAGCTCAGAACCCCGACATCTTCTTCCAGGCAAGAGAAGCAAGCAACAAGTACTATGAAGCTACACCCGCTATCGTACAGAAGTACATGGACAAGGTAAACGCTGAGATCGGTACAGATTACAAGCTGTTCAACTACTACGGTGCTCCCGATGCTGAGCAGGTAATCATTGCTATGGGCTCTGTTTGCGATACTATCGAAGAAACAATCGACTATATGTTAGCTCAGGGCAAGAAGGTTGGTCTTGTTAAGGTTAGACTTTACAGACCCTTCAGCGTTGACGCTTTCGTATCTGCTATTCCCGAAACTGTTAAGAAGATTACAGTTCTTGACAGAACAAAGGAACCCGGCGCACTCGGCGAGCCCTTATACCTCGACGTTGTTGCAGCTCTCAAGCAGGCAGGCAAATTCCAGGATGTACCCGTATTCACAGGTCGTTACGGTCTTGGTTCTAAGGATACTAACCCCGCTCAGATCATTGCAGTATACAACAACACAGAAAAGCCCAGGTTCACAATCGGTATCGAGGATGACGTTACAGGTCTTTCACTGCCCATCGGTGAGAACCCCAACACAACTCCCGAAGGCACAACCTGCTGTAAGTTCTGGGGTCTTGGTTCAGACGGTACTGTCGGCGCTAACAAGAACTCTATCAAGATCATCGGTGACCACACAGATATGTATGCTCAGGCATACTTCGCATACGACTCAAAGAAGTCAGGCGGTGTTACGATTTCTCACCTTCGTTTCGGTAAGTCGCCTATCAAGTCAACTTACTTTGTAAACAAGGCTAACTTCGTAGCTTGCCACAACCCTTCATACATCGACAAGTACGATATGGTTGAGGACGTTGTACCCGGCGGTTCATTCCTGC
>ULPI01023045.1_pt1 | contig 15219 bp, 13 predicted proteins | sample 1953381 | NCBI WGS metagenome assembly ULPI01 (sample SAMEA4835626, study PRJEB28245) | human gut metagenome | biome: gut microbiome; material: fecal sample | place: Denmark | collected 2008
TTGCGTTTCATAGCCCTTACAACCTTACTGTTGCAATCTAAGATGCCGGAAGTAATAATTATTGATGAGCCTGAATTGGGCTTACATCCGGCCGCTATCAATAAATTGGCCCAACTTGTCAAGCAGGCTTCTCTCAAAAGCCAGATTATTCTGTCCACCCAATCTACCAATTTAGTCAATTGCTTTGAGGTGGAAGACATTATTGTAGTGGACAGGGCGGACAACCAATCTGTTTTTCGTCATCTTGAACGGGAAGAATTGGAAAAATGGATGGACGATTATGAATTGTCTCTCAGTGATTTGTGGGAGAAAAACATGATAGGAGGGCAGTTATGAAACGTGTATATATTGTGGTTGAAGGACAGACGGAGCAAGAGTTTGTTAACTCAGTCATTTCTCCTTACTTGCAAAATTCTGGTATATTGAGCGTTACGCCTGTCTTGATTCGAACAAGTCGGACAGGTCGGGGAGGAATGGTGAGCTACTCACATCTGGCAAACACGATCAAGCCTCTTTTGATGTCGGAAAAAAGCGATTATATCGTAACTACTTTTATTGACTTTTTCAGACTCCCTCACGACATGCCCCATTATGGGGACAGCATGAAGAAGCCGGACAAAATAGAGCAAATAAAATCGTTGGAAGAGGCCATCAATAAGGCTATAGACGACCGTCGTTTCTTCTCTTACATACAGTTGCATGAGTTTGAGGCTTTGCTGTTTTCCAGTAACAAAGGTTTTGAGTATTATTTTTCGGAAGAGCTTGCAGCAAAAACGGCTTCCATCATTTCATCCTACAACAACCCAGAGGATATTAATACTTCTCCTGAAGGGGCTCCTTCCAAAAGATTGCTGGCTATAAAGTCTGACTACAATAAGGTGTTGGAAGGGAATTTGATAGCGTTGGAAATCGGAATAAAATCTATTTTAGAGAAATGTCCACGGTTTGCGGAATGGATAGATAAAATCATTGTGTATGCGAAATAGTAAGTTTAAAAATAATATAGGAATTTTATATTATATACGCTATAGATATGCTTTTTATAAGACAACGTTTGTTTGATGTCGAGAATTGTATTTTCTATTATAAGACCGTGCTTGAAAATAATAAAGTTACATGAACGAGCAGAAAAATAAGTGGAACTTGATTCAAGAGTTCTTGTGGAAACATTGGGTTGTGATATTTATTGCAACAGTAGTGCTTATTCCCATATTATTAAATTGGGTAATTCGGTGGCGATCTTTTTTTAAATTTGTCGGAAAAGATACAGATTGGCTGGGTTTCTGGGTAACCTATATAAGTGCTATTGCCTCTTTCGCTATGGTATTTATTACTTGGCGTACATTACAACAGAACAAAGAACAATTAGAAGAAATAAAACGGCAGTGGAACGAGCAGAATAAACCCATTTTATCATTTAAAATAATAGTTCTTAAAGATGTATTTTATCTTAAAGTCGAAAATACAGGAAAGAGTAGTATTGTAAATGCAAAACTTATTTTAGGTGAAAGAGCATTGTTAATATTACAAAAGGAAGGAATTGATATAAGTTGTCGAAAAGAGAATATATTAGATGACATATTAAATTTAGGCGCAAACGATTCTCAATCATATCCTCTATGTATATATAGAGATGTAGGAAATTTTGATTGTTTTGATATTATTGCTGAATATGATAATAATGCAGAATATCACAAAATAGATATGAAATTACCTTATAAACTCAGTAAGATTAACGATGATACAAAAAAAACTAAATAAACTCGAACTCACGTGGATAGGCAAATACGATGAAAGGAAGCCTTTGGAGCCACGGATATTGATAGAGAACAAAGAATATTCATACGGAGAGCCTGAAACAGGAACTTTGCCCAACGGAAAGCCTTGGAATGGTAATATGTTGATTCATGGGGATAATCTGTTGGCATTAAAAGCTCTCGAACAAGATTATGCAGGGCAAGTGAAGTGTATCTATATTGATCCTCCTTATAATACGGGTAGTGCGTTTGAACAATATGACGACGGTGTAGAACATTCCATTTGGCTGTCGTTGATGAGAGACAGGTTGGAAGTGATTTATAATCTATTGGCTAAGGACGGTTCATTGTGGATTTCTTTAGATGATAATGAACAAGCATATTGCAAAGTTCTTTGTGATGAAATTTTTGGCCGCAATAATTTTGTGGCGAATGTGATTTGGGAAAAAAAATACACTATTGCAAATGATACAAAATGGTTGTCCGATAATCACGACTTTATAATTATTTATGCTAAAGATAAAAATTCTTGGCGCCCTAATATGCTCCAAAGAACAGATGACATGAATAAAGCATATAAGAATCCTGATAATCATCCGAAAGGGGTCTGGAAATCAACGCCATTGCATGCAAAAAGTGGAGTAGATAAAGGTGAAAAGTTTACATATACATTTTCAAATGGAGTAACTTATACTCCTCCAATTGGAACTTTCCCAAGATTTTCAACCGATACATTAAAGAAATTGGATGAGAATAATGAGATTTGGTTTGGTAAAGATGGCAAATCTATTCCTTCAAGAAAAACTTTCCTATGTGATTTGAAAAAAAATGGAATTCCATCGAAAACGTTATGGCGTTTTGATGAAGTAGGTCATAATCATGAAGCAAGAGAAGAAGTAAAAGCATTTAATTCTCAATCTATTTTTGCTACACCTAAACCTGAACGGTTAATAGAAAGAGTTCTCACATTGGGTAGCAATCCTGATGACCTTGTCCTTGACAGCTTCTTAGGTTCAGGAACAACAGCCGCCGTAGCTCAAAAGATGGGGCGTCGATACATTGGTATTGAGCTTGGCGAACATGCTTATACACATTGCGTACCTCGCTTGAAAATGGTGACAGAAGGTACCGACCAAGGCGGCATCAGCAAGGCGCAGAATTGGCAGGGAGGGAGTGGCTTCAAGTTCTATGAACTGGCTCCAAGCCTGCTGAAGAAAGATAAGTTCGGCAATTTGGTCATCAATAAAGAATACAATGCCGACATGCTGGCAGCAGCTATGGCTAAGCAGGAAGGTTACACCTATCAGCCCAGCCAAGAAACCTATTGGAAACAGGGCTTTGGATCTGAAACTGATTATATTTACACGACGACCCAGTTCCTGACCGTAGAATCGTTGGCGGCTATTCACGAGACGATGGCGGAAGATGAATCCCTGCTTATCTGTTGCACGTCGTTTCAGCGCGAATGCAAGCAGGCTTTCAGCAATATTTCCATCAAGAAAATCCCTCAAATGTTGTTGGGCCGATGCGAGTTCGGCAAGGATGATTATTCGTTGAATATCATTGAGGTGCCTGAAGTGGAATGTGAGGAGGAAATGGATGAAGAAGAATAAGATAAATTATTGTGAATCACTTTAAATGAATAAGCGTATGAATTACTTCATTAAAAATATACATATCAACGAATTGTTCCATCTGAAAGACTTTGATATACCCATTGCCGACAAACAGACGCCGCACTTGATGATAACGGGTAAGAATGGTAGCGGTAAAACGGTGTTGCTGAATGCAATAGCGGATCAGATGGAAGGAATAAAAAATAATCCCACAACATTCTTGATGTTACTTAATCCACCGGAAGAAAAGTTTCGGGCTTTTTTCCATTCGCCTTTGGCTAAATATGGAGGTATTGAGAATAGAATTCGCATTGACTTTGTTGACATCAGGAAGTTTATCGCTGAATTTGCAAAAGGTGATTTCATTGTCGCATTCTATCAGGCAGCCCGAAAACCTCAAATGGTTGAGCCTAAGAACCCTACAAAACCTGTGTATAATAGGTTTGGTAAGGTACGGGCTACAGTGACCGATCAATTTCTGAACTTCTTATCCGATCTGAAAATCCAAGAAGCCTTGGCCCGCAATGAAAATCAGATGGAAGATGCGGAAGAAATCAACCAATGGTTTATTGATTTTGAGGGACTCCTTTGCCAAATTTTTCAAGATAAGGATTTACACCTGAAGTTTAATTACAAGGACTATAGCTTCCGTATCTTGACGGAAGGAAAGGAATTCAAGTTTACGGAAGTGTCCGATGGCTATGCTGCCATCTTGGATATTGTGGTCGATCTGATTCTGAAGATGCAGGCAGAAGATCGTTTGACACGCGCCTATCAGAAGAAAGGAATTGTGTTAATAGACGAAGTGGAAACTCATCTGCATCTGGAGTTGCAAAAGATGATTATGCCTTTCCTGACAAAGATATTCCCCAACATACAGTTCATCATTACGACGCATTCGCCGTTTGTACTCAATTCGTTGGATAACGCTGTAGCATTCGATTTGGAGCATCGCGAAACCATCAGCGAATTGACCCAATACTCTTACGAGGCTTTGGCCGAAGGCTATTTCGGAGTCTCCTCCGAGTCCAGCTATATGCAGATGCAGCTGGGGCGGCTGGAATCGCTATTGCAGAAAAGCGGTCTGACCGATTCGGACAAGTATGATATCAGGCAGCTTGTCGAGGATTTGGATAAAGTGCCGGAGTCGGTTTCGCCCAACCTGGTAGGGGCTTATCTGACAATCAAAAACAGATATGCGTCGGTTCTTAAAACAGTGTTGTCATGATCAGGGAAAGAAAGAGCGAGAACGTTCCGTCCTCTTTGTTGACTACCTCCCAATATGATGGAGAGGACGTAAAGGCGCAATTACTGGAGGACCAACACGAGAAATGTTATATCTGTGAGCGCAAGTTGGGTACCGATTTTGAAATCGAACATTTTAAAAGTAAAAATAATTATCCAGAATTACGACAAGAATGGACAAACCTGTTTTTGGCCTGCGGATATTGTAACAAAAAGAAATTCAGCTCGTTTGACGATAATCTGTATCCGCTCGATACGAATATAGAAGACGAAATAGAACAGCGGATAGACTTCAGCAGGAACAAGGCTTCTTTTACTACTGTGATTGATGATGTACCCCATCAGAATGCGGTAAGAATGTTGCACGTTTTTTATAACGGCAAACAGAAAATGCGTGTCATCAAGGAAGAACGTTTCTTTGATGAAGCCAAGCAGAAGATGAACCGCTTTTTGGAAAAGGTCAACGCATTCCTAATGGAGCCTACACCTGCCAATCGGACTTTGGTGGCGGCCGAATTGTCCATTGAGCAAGAAATGTTGGGTTTCAAATATTGGGTAATCCGCGACAATCATTTGGAGGCAGAGTTTAAAGATGAAATAGTGTGGAACAAGCATTGACAGTATGAGTAATTTTTATTGTAACAATATCAAGCAACGCCTTTCCTTGCGCGAACCCTTGGCACAGGCGTTGGACGTGATGGCCAAGCTGGTGGAGCAGTTGGACTTCAAAAACCGCCCGTCGGATGGAGAAGCGTATGCCGCTTTCTTGAAAGAACAGTTACGCAAGGTGAAAGAGGTGTGTCCGGCCTGCAAGGACTTTGAGCGCGACTTTCCTTCGTTTGCCTTCTCTATTGCGACAGGCATTGGCAAAACACGCCTGATGGGAGCCTGTATAGCCTATCTCTATTTGGCAAAGGGTATCAAGCATTTCTTTATCTTGGCGCCCAACCTGACGCTGTATGAGAAACTTATGAAGGATTTTGGCGATCCCTCTTACGAAAAATATGTGTTCAGAGGCATTTCGGAGTTTGTGCACAACGAGCCTTATATCATCACTGGCGAGAACTACGACATGGCGCGAAGCCTGTTTGCCGAAAACCAGATTCAGATAAACATCTTCAATATCTCGAAATTCAATACTGAAAGCAAGGAGGGCAGCAAAAAGGGTACGCCACGCATGAGGAGGTTGTCCGAGTACTTGGGACAGTCTTATTTCGACTATCTGTCCTCGTTGGACGACCTTGTCATCCTGATGGACGAGGCACACCGCTATCATGCCGATGCATCGAAAAAAGCCATTAACGAATTGCGCCCGATATTAGGCTTGGAGATGACTGCCACGCCCACGGACGAAAAAGGCAAACCGTTCAAGAACATTGTCTATGAATACAACCTGGCACAGGCGTTGGTGGACGGAAAGTATGTCAAGATACCGACTATCGCCAAGCGCCGTGATTTCGAGAAAAAAGGCTTGTCGGCCGAGGAACTGGACATGTTGAAGATAGAGGATGCTATCAGCGTGCACGAACATACCAAGCTGCATTTGGACATGTATGCCAAGAACAACAATCAGCCTTTGGTGAAACCCTTTGTGCTGATTGTCTGCCGAAATATCGAACATGCCACAGAAACGTTCCATCGGGTACAGGACGAGATGTTCGACGGACGTTACAAGGGCAAGGTGTTGCAGATAGATAGCTCTACAAAGAAAGATGAAGAAATAGACAAACAGTTCCTTTCGTTGGAAAAGCCTGACAACAAGATAGAGATCGTGATCCACGTCAATATGTTGAAAGAGGGTTGGGACGTGACCAATCTGTACACGATTGTACCTCTTCGGGCGGCTGATGCACCTATTCTGGTGGAACAGCAGATAGGCCGAGGATTGCGCCTGCCTTATGGTGGCAAGCGGACTGGCTATGCAGACATCGACAAGCTGACCGTCATTGCGCATGAAAACTTTGAAGCCGTGATAGCCAAGGCGAGCGACCCCAGTTCTGTATTGAGCAAAATGTCGTATGTGGAATTGGACGACGATGACTTGACACCCGTTCAAGGGGAAGTTGTGAAAGCCCAAACCCTGATTGACATCCAAGAACAGAAGGCTGTTCAGGAGGCCAAGACAGAGATTGAGAAGAAGAATGCGCATGCCATTTCGGATGCCAAACGGGCGGTGTGGAAGGTAATTCCACAGATGAATACAGCGGTAAAAAATGCCCAAGAATTGACTCGCCCTGAAAATATAGAGGCTATCAAGGTGCTGACAAGGAGTGAAATCGTCAAGAGTGCAAAAGAAGTGAATCCTCTGTTTTCGTCAGAATATGCCCAGCCGTTGTTGGAAGAGGTCGATAAGGTGGTTGAAATCGTTATCAAAAACTTTGTGAACAATATTATCGAAATCCCCCGTATGACTATTCAAACGGAGGCACGCAAGGCTGAATACAAATGGTTCGACTTGGATACAAGAATGGGATTTGACCTGCCGGCACTGAAGCAGGAAATTTTGAGGGTCAGCATCGGAGCAGGGGAGAAAACAATGGAAGTGTTGCAAGTGGTAGAAGGGCGGAAGTTTGATCCGCCTATGGATCAGATAGTAGGAGCTTTGATGGATTATGATGAAGTGGATTATGACGAGAATGCTGAACTGCTGTATCACCTGGCCGGACAGGCTGTTGAAGCCATTGAGGGCTATCTGGATGATAAAAACGACCTGCCCAAGGTAGTCAACCAATTCAGGAAAGCTATAGCCGCAATGATTTATGACCAGATGGAGCGTCATTTTGTTGTAACTTCGTTAGGCTATCTGAAACCAACAGTGTTACCCTTTGCGGGTATTATAGACCAGCACCTGACAGAAATAAAGGGCTTTGGAAGGGTGGATTACAGAGACCCTGTTACACAGACTTACGTGAAGAAATTTATCTATACGGGTTTCCTGAAGTCTTATTATCGAGAATACAAGTTCGACAGCAAGACGGAACTTGATTTTGCCAATGTATTGGAAGCGGATGGCAAGGTTTTGAAATGGTTGCGGCCTGCTCCGACCCAGTTTGCCATCTTTTGGAACAATGGTTCCCAACGCTATGAACCTGATTTCATTGTGGAAACAAGTGAGGATATCTACATGGTAGAAACCAAAGCACGCAAAGATATGAAAGCTGAAGAAGTGTTGGCCAAGAAAAAGGCAGCTGAGGAGTATTGCAAGAACGCAACAGAATATACCTCAAAGAATGGCGGAAAACCTTGGAAGTATCATCTTTTAAGCCACGATATTGTGGACAGGTCAAGCAGCTTTGAGTATCTGATGGCATTGAGTTAATATAATTGGAGAAAGCCATCAGCTCTACTGAAGTGATGTATCGTTATCAAATCTCTTCAACCACTCAATAGTTCGTTCAAAGGCGGCTCTTGTCAAGAATGATGTATTGGACAACAAAGCTGGCTAAATCTCGTTCCAAGACTCGATTTACGCTTATTGGTTGAAGGTGGATATTTTGCGAAATAAGTAACGAACGTTGATCAACGAGTGGGCAAAATTCTTGTATCTAAAAAATAATACCGTATCTTTGTAACTTGAACTGCCATACGCAAATGGAGGAACGCGGGCGGATGCCTGGCGGAGTCTGGATGGCAGAGGAGGATTGCTTACCCGGAGCATCGGAAAGATCGGCGCACAATCCTTGTTTTATTTAATTATTTGAAAGAATCTGCCGGTGAGGCTTGAATATGCGCTGAATAGATCTCAGCGGCAGGTTGTTAACGAAATTTTTATGGCAACAGTTGACGATAAAAAAATTATTTTCTCGATGGTAGGGCTGAACAAGACCATTCAGCAAAACAACAAGCAGGTATTGAAGAATATCTATTTGTCGTTCTTTTACGGAGCCAAAATCGGTATCATCGGTCTGAATGGTTCGGGTAAATCTACTTTGCTGAAGATTATCGCCGGATTGGACAAGTCATATCAGGGCGAAGTGGTGTTCTCGCCGGGATATTCGGTCGGGTATCTGGCACAGGAGCCTTATCTCGATCCGACGAAAACAGTGAAAGAGGTTGTGATGGAAGGCGTGCAGCCCATTGTAGATGCACTGAACGAATACGAAGAAATCAACCAGAAATTCGGACTGCCGGAGTATTACGAGGATCAGGACAAAATGGACAAGCTGTTTACCCGACAGGCCGAGTTGCAGGATATTATTGATGCAACCGATGCTTGGAATCTGGACAGCAAGCTGGAACGGGCCATGGATGCATTGCGTTGTCCGCCCGAAGACCAGTCGGTAGAATTCTTGTCTGGAGGTGAACGCCGCCGTGTGGCTCTGTGTCGTCTGCTGTTGCAGAAACCGGATGTGCTGTTGCTGGACGAGCCCACCAACCACCTGGATGCAGAGTCGATAGACTGGTTGGAGCAACACTTGCAGCAATACGAAGGTACGGTGATTGCTGTGACGCACGACCGTTACTTCCTGGATCATGTGGCCGGATGGATTCTTGAACTGGACCGTGGCGAGGGTATTCCCTGGAAGGGTAACTATTCGAGCTGGCTGGAGCAGAAGACGAAGCGCATGGAGATGGAAGAGAAGACTGCCAGCAAACGCCGGAAGACGTTGGAACGAGAGTTGGAGTGGGTACGTATGGCACCCAAAGCCCGTCAGGCCAAAGGAAAGGCTCGTCTGAACTCGTACGACAAGTTGCTGAACGAGGATGTGAAGGAGAAGGAAGAAAAGCTGGAAATCTTTATTCCGAACGGACCGCGTCTGGGCAATAAGGTAATCGAGGCAAAACACGTAGCCAAGGCTTATGGAGACAAACTTTTGTTTGACGACCTGAATTTCATGCTTCCGCCTAATGGTATTGTAGGTATCATCGGACCGAACGGTGCCGGAAAGACGACACTTTTCCGCCTGATCATGGGATTGGAAAAGGCTGATAAGGGAGAGTTTGAAGTGGGCGAAACAGTGAAAGTGGCCTACGTCGACCAGCAGCATAAGGATATCGACCCAAACAAGAGTGTATATCAGGTGATTTCGGGTGGCAATGAGCTGATTCGTATGGGAGGACGGGATGTAAATGCCCGTGCTTATCTGTCGCGTTTCAATTTCTCGGGAGCCGATCAGGAAAAACTGTGTGGCGTGCTTTCGGGTGGTGAACGCAACCGTCTGCATCTGGCCATGGCGCTGAAGGAAGAAGGCAACGTGTTGCTGCTGGACGAGCCGACCAATGACATCGACGTCAATACGCTGCGTGCACTTGAAGAAGGTTTGGAAGACTTTGCGGGATGTGCGGTAGTCATCAGCCACGACCGTTGGTTCTTGGACCGTATTTGTACACACATCCTGGCGTTTGAAGGCAATTCGAACGTATTCTTCTTTGAAGGCTCTTATTCGGAATACGAAGAGAACAAGCTGAAGCGTCTGGGCAAGGAAGAACCGACCCGTGTGCGCTACAGAAAACTGATGAACGATTAATCTGAATGAATAAAGCAGAAAGAGAATGAGCCGTTGTGGTTCATTCTCTTTTTTTAAAAAAAACAACTATTTGCTATACAAGCTTAAAAAAACTACCGTGTTTTCCCCTGTTATCTTCTGGAAAATCGATACCTTTGTGGCGTTTTTCAGTTGATAATGTCTTATTGAATATGTATTCATCAAACGAGTTAAAAGAGATAACCCGGTTTTTGTTGGAATATGCCAACCGCTTAATGGGTTCTGGCGTGCATACATCTCGTGTTGTCCGGAACACACGTCGGATAGGAGAGTCGTTGAATGTGGACGTAAAAATGAGTATTCTTCAGCGCACCATGGTTGTCAGCGTGTGCGATAAGGAAAATCAGGAAGTTTATAATGAAGTTTCGGTTATTCCGAGTTTCCCGATCAGTTTTGAACTGAATGCAGAGCTTAGTGCGCTGAGCTGGGAAGCCTTCGATAAGCATTTGCCACTGAACGTGCTGTGGGAGAAATATAACAAGATTATCTCCAATCCTAAAATGGATCCGCTTTGTACATTGTTCCTGGTAGGTTTTGCCAATGCTTCTTTCTGTGCTTTGTTCGGGGGCGACTGGACAGCGCGTGGCATAGTCTTTTCGGCTACTCTGATCGGATTTTATGTGAAGCAGATCATGCAAAAGAAGCATATCAATCATTACATCATTTTTGTGGTTTCGGCATTTGTCGCTTCGCTGGTGGCTTCGTCGGCTCTTACGCTTGATACTACTTCCGAGGTGGCCATCGCTACCAGTGTGCTGTATCTTGTACCGGGTGTGCCGCTGCTGAATGGAGTTATCGATATTGTCGAAGGCCATGTGCTGACAGGATGCAGCCGCCTGATTCAGGCTTTGTTGCTGGTTCTGTGTATTGCGGTCGGCTTGTCGTGTACGCTGATGATGATCAGGAACAGTCTGTTGTAACGGCATAAATAATTGATTTGTAGAGTTATAATAAATTCAAGGAAATGATACTATTGGATATTCTGACAGATGGAATGTTTGCGGCGGTTGCTGCAATAGGTTTTGGTGCCATCTCCGATCCTCCTTTGCGTGCTTTCCCTTCCATTGCGTTGCTTGCTGCCATAGGACATGCTTTGCGTTTCAGCCTGATGACTTATTGTGGAGTGGATATTGCTACGGCCTCTTTGTGCGCGTCTTTCAGTATTGGTATGGGCAGTTTGTTGCTGGGCAAGCGGATTTATTGTCCGATGACAGTGTTGTATATACCGGCCTTGCTGCCGATGATTCCTGGTATGTATGCCTATAAAATTGTCTTCTCGCTGATCATGTTCATGCAGAACCTGCAAGATCCTGTGTTGCAGCATAAGTATTTGCTTGATTTGTTTACGAATACGATTGTGACATGCAGCGTCATTTTCATGCTTGCGGTGGGGGCAACGATGCCTTTGTTCTTGTTCATTAACCGTGCTTTTTCGATGACCAGGCATAAAGATCAAGCGGAGAAGTCCTGAAATTATTAATGATATTATTAAAGTATAACGAATGGAAGTTTTTTGGAATACAATTGCGCATTATAACGAAAATACGTGGGTAGCACAGATTGTAATTACATTTGTCGGTATCATACTGACGGCTTTGCTGTATCATAAACCGACTCTTTGGGTCAAACGTTCTGTAAAGATTTACATGGTGTTCTTGAATTCATGGATCTCTGTGGTCTATTACATGATGTACTGCTCCACCAGAAGTTATAACTATATACTTGCTATCTTTTGGGGAGTTATGGCCTTGCTGTGGTTATGGGATTTGCTTACGGACTATACTCCTTTTGAACGCAATCCGCGTTATCGATATCTGGTAGCACTGCTGTATCTGATGCCTTTTCTTTATCCGGTATTATCGTGGGCGCGTGGTATGGAGTTTCCGGCAATGACTACGACTATCATGCCTTGTTCGGTTGCGGTATTTACCATTGGTCTGTTATTGTCTTTTTCGAAGAAGGTCAATCTGTTGGTCATCTTGTTTTTGTGTCATTGGGCACTTATTGCCTTTTCCAAGGTGTATGTCTACAAGATTCCGGAAGATTTGTTGTTGGCAAGTGCGACCGTACCGGCTATTTACCTGTTCTTCAAAAACTATTTCGATCAGAACCTGCATAAAGAGACTAAACCAAGTGCACGGTTTATGAATTGCTTTCTGATTATTATTTGCATTATTATCGGTATTTTCCTTAGTATTACCCTGTATCAGGGTTTGACAAACTGATTCTTTTCGTAAGAGGGAATGTCAGAAGAAGGGAGGATGTGTCAAAACAAAAGTATCTGAAATTCTCCTCCTTCCAGAAGGAGGGGAGTCAGATACCATTACTTAGTTTTGATACAGCCTTTTTTCTTTTAGGCACGGGTTATCCATATCATCCGTGCCTGAAAATAACATAGGGTTTACCTTGCTTTCCCTTTTTTAATTGCTCCCCAGAGATATCCGCAGGCTTTATCGCAATAGACCTTGATAGACAAATGCTCCTTTTCTGAAATCTGTTTCTTCCGGAATGTTTGCGTCGGGGCGGAACAGACCGAAAACAGACGAACCCGATCCGCTCATGGATGCGTATAGGGCTCCGCATTGGTATAACTGTTGTTTGATGTCTCCGATGGCGGGAAACTTGGAGAAAACGCTTGCTTCGAAATCATTTACCATGTATTGTTTCCATTCTTCGACCGGAAGTTTTATGATTTCCTTTAGGGAATGCTGTGGGCGGTAAGGCTTGATTTTAGCAAAAGCGTCTCGTGTAGACACAAATATGTCGGGTTTCACTAAAACGATGCGGTAGTCTTTCAAGGACAAATCGATAGGAGAGAAAATGTTTCCGATGCCCTCGGCATACGTCGGCTTGTTCTGAATGAAAAAGGCGCAATCGGCACCTAATCGGGCGGCGTAGTCTTCCAGCTGTTGGGTTGTCAGGTTCAGCTTAAACGTATTGTTAAGGAGAAGTAGCATGAATGCTGCGTCGGACGAACCGCCCCCAAGACCGGCTCCAAAAGGAATATGTTTGAATAAATGAATGTCGATGGCAGGCAGATTAAAATCTGCATCCAGCAGCTTATATGCCCTTACAACCAGATTGTTTTCGACATCTCCGTCTATTTTAAGCCCGCTTTGATACAGGCGGTATTTAGTCGTTTTATCGTCCGAGAGATTGATTTCTAACGCGTCTTCTATCGGAACAGGATAAAATACGGTTTCAAGATTATGGTATCCGTCGGGGCGTTTTTCAATGATGTTCAGCCCCAGATTGATTTTAGCATTTGGAAAAGTAAGCATATAAGCAATATTTTAATAAATATGTCTGCAAAGTTAATAAAATCTGTGGATACAAGTTGATAACAATATAGGTTTTAGTGTATGTGGAAAACGGAAAATAAGTTATCTTTGTTGTCCGATTATAAATTTAGAAATAGGAGTTTTATATTGTGGCAGAACAGAAAAAGACAATACGCAGTTCGAGAGGAAAAGCTCCTCAGCCTGTAAATGACTACGGGCGCATTCAGCCTCAGGCACCGGAGCTGGAGGAGGCTGTACTGGGAGCGTTGATGATTGAAAAGGATGCCTATTCTTTGGTCAGCGAGATATTAAGGCCGGAATCATTCTATGAGCACCGGCATCAGTTGATATATTCTGCAATTACAGACTTGGCCGTCAATCAGAAGCCGGTTGATATCCTGACTGTGAAGGAGCAGTTGGCGAAGAGAGGTGAGCTGGAGGAAGTTGGAGGTCCTTTCTACATCACACAGCTGAGCAGTAAGGTGGCTTCTTCGGCACATATCGAATATCATGCACGTATCATCGCCCAAAAAGCACTGGCTCGGGAGCTGATTACGTTTACCAGTAATATTCAGGCCAAGGCTTTTGACGAAACGCTGGATGTGGACGACCTGATGCAGGAGGCGGAAGGCAAGCTTTTCGAGATATCCCAGCAAAACATGAAGAAGGATTATACGCAGATTAATCCGGTTATTGCCGAGGCTTATCAGCTGATTCAAAAAGCTGCGGCCCGAACAGATGGTTTGAGTGGATTGGAGAGTGGATTCACCAAGCTGGACAAGATGACTTCGGGATGGCAGAATTCGGACTTGATTATTATTGCGGCTCGTCCGGCCATGGGAAAGACGGCCTTTGTGCTTTCGATGGCGAAGAATATAGCGGTGAATTATCGCAATCCGGTTGCTTTGTTTTCGCTTGAAATGAGCAACGTCCAACTGGTAAACCGTTTGATTTCGAATGTTTGCGAGATTCCAAGTGAAAAAATCAAAAGTGGTCAGTTGGCCGATTATGAATGGCAGCAACTGGATTATAAACTGCGTGATTTGCTTGATGCCCCCTTGTATGTGGACGACACTCCTTCGTTGTCGGTGTTTGAGCTGCGTACGAAGGCGAGACGCCTGGTACGTGAGCACGGAGTGAAGCTGATTATTATCGACTACCTTCAGCTGATGAATGCAAGTGGTATGTCGTTTGGAAGCCGTCAGGAAGAGGTAAGTACAATCTCCCGTTCGCTGAAAGGATTGGCGAAAGAGCTGAATATTCCTATAATTGCTTTGTCTCAGTTGAACCGTGGAGTGGAGAACCGTGAAGGAGAAGAGGGTAAACGTCCGCAGCTGAGCGACTTGCGTGAATCGGGAGCCATCGAGCAGGATGCCGATATGGTTTGTTTTATTCACCGACCGGAATATTATAAGATATATACGTCGGCCGATGGAACGGATTTGCGTGGTATGGCCGAAATAATTATAGCCAAGCATCGTAATGGTGCGGTGGGTGATGTCCGTTTACGATTTATCGGTCAGTATACGCGTTTCCAGAATCCGGAGGACGATATGGTAATTCCACCTCCTGCAGAAGGTGGCGGAGCGACATTTGGTTCGCGAATGAATACGCCGATTGGCAGTCCTTCTACTCCGCCGCCCCCATCTGCTGCGGATTTTATGCCTCAAAACGAAAATCCGTTTGGAGGAATGGGAGGGGATGGACCCTTGCCATTTTAATATAATAATGTATATACGGATTGGGTGGAGTAAATTGTCTGTTTGGACAGGTTTTTGTATTTTGCTATAAATTAGAGCTTTAGCAAAAACTTCATCAAAAAGTTGAAAAAAAG
>ULPI01008011.1_pt1 | contig 15181 bp, 11 predicted proteins | sample 1953381 | NCBI WGS metagenome assembly ULPI01 (sample SAMEA4835626, study PRJEB28245) | human gut metagenome | biome: gut microbiome; material: fecal sample | place: Denmark | collected 2008
AATAACGATTGTGAAAAAAACAGATATCTATAGAATAGTGATAGGACTGTGTCTGCTGATGCTGGGAAAGACGGCGGGGGCACAGGAATATAGCGGCATTACGGGCATGGTGCATGTGCCGACGGCGGAAATGGCTCCGGAGGGAGAGGCACGGATAGGCGTGTTCTTCCTGAACAGGGAGTTTACGCCGGACAACCTGAAATGCGAGGGAGCGAAGTATCATACGGCTGATTATTTTCTGGCCATCACGCCGTTTCCGTGGATTGAGCTGTCGTACACCTGTACGCTGATGAAGGGTATCAGCAATGCGGGGGAAGTGGGTTATAACATGAAGGACCGCTACTTCTCGGTAAAGGTGCGACCGCTGAAGGAGGGAAAATGGTGGCCGGCAGTGGCCATCGGTACGCAGGACCCGGGAAGAACCATCGAATCGTATGAAGGGAACCTGACGTACTTCCAAAACTACTACGTGACGGCCAGCAAGCACTTCGTGAAGCACGGGCATGAGCTGGGGGTACACCTGGCTTACCGCTACTTCCGCGACACGACTCCCAACCGGAAATGGAAAGGAGTGGCGGGAGGCATCACGTACCGGCCAGCATTTGCCAGGAATTGGCGTGCTATAGCTGAATATACGGGCAATGACATCAACGTGGGAATAGACTGCGTGTTGTGGAAACATCTGCTGCTACAGGGAAGTATGCAAAACGGGAAGTATTTCTCGGGAGGCATCTGCTTTCAGATACAGTTGCTATAAAAGAATGAAAAATGAAAAGTTTTTATAGTGCTGATTATCGATTGAAAAAGATGTTTCGCTCCGCTCAACATGACAGAAAGAGAGCAGTATCTTCCTTTGGCCCGTTTGGAAGAGGAGGCTTTATCAACAGACATCTCAATATACTCAACTTCGCAAGCTCAAGTTATAGTTGACGAGTTGACAAGGGGACGAGTTGACAAGGGGATTAAACAGGGCGTTCCCTGCCTTGTAGACTTGTTAACTGAAGCCTTGTCGACTAATAAATTGAGTACACTTACGAATTGAAAATCAACGAAGTTAAACTTAAATACAAATATTTATCAATTTATTTATTAATCAATTCATTAAAAACAAAAACAGACAATGAAAAAGTTTATGAATTTTGGAGTGCTTGCACTCCTGGGAATGGCACTGACGTTCGGTATGACCTCATGCAGTGACGATGATCCGGATTACAGCAACGTGACTCCGCCAACGGTAGAACTGGCTAAGGCTAACATAAGTGGTATGGTTACCACCATAGGAGGCAAACCGATTGAAGGTGCTAGAGTTAGCGCACTGATGGGTAGCGATATGCTGACCGCCATGACGGACGCTAACGGCGAGTATAAGCTGGAAGGAGTGAAAAACGGTACGTACACCATGCAAGCAATTGCGGACGGCAAGCAGACCATGAGCGGTAGCGTGACGGTGGCTGATGGCGAAACTGCTGCATGGAACACCAGACTGTCTAACGAGGCTACAACTGTCAGCGTAAGCCAGACGGAAGAGACCAGCGTGGAAGTAGTAACAGAAACTCTGGAGAACAACGAAGAGGCTCAGGTGACAACTGTAACCGTTATTCCGGCTGCTGCTGTAGAGGAGGGTGAGGAAATCATCGTAACACCGGTATACAGCACGGACTATGTGGCTACAAAGGCTGCTACTACCAAGGACTTCATGGTGATGGGTATCAACATCAGTTGCAGCAATCCGAATGCAGTGCTGAAGGCTCCTATCAAACTGACTTTCGACCTGACTGACGACGTTATAGCTCAGATCAAGCCGATGAAGGAAGTAAACGGAAACTGGGTAGAGGCTGAAGTTACGGAAGAAGGTGAAAAGGTGGTGTTCACGGTAGATGCATTCACGACTTACTCGCTGTTTATCAACGCTACACTGAACCAGAACGCATCGACTGAAGCAATCAGCTTTGCACAGGCTGAGTATGACAACCTGTATGGTGCAAGCGAAATGAGCGTAGGTACAGCTATCCATTACATTTGGTTAGCCGGTTATGACCTGTATGGTGCAAGCGAAATGAGCGTAGGTACAGCTACTTATACGTACAAGATGGGATCGGAAATCGGACAGCACAGCAACTTGCTGGGTGCTTATCTGGCAGAAATCCTGGCACAGCAGATGGCGGGTTCGACTGTAAAGACTGTGAACGGTTCGTATGAGATCAACGTAACTCTGCCGATAGGTACTGCCCTGACACTGAGCGGTAAGCAGGCTGTAGAAACGACTTCGATTGCTGCCGGTTCGACTACTGTATCGGGTAAGAGCTATGGCAAGGTTAGCGTAACAGCCAACACTTACAACCGTCAGCATAACGGTGGTACGAATTAATGAGGAGTGAAGGATGAGGGGGTGAGAATTGAGGGTTTATGGTTGAGAGATGAGGGGTGAGAGTTGAGGGTTTATGGTTGAGAGATGAGGAGTGAGGGGTGAGGATTGAGAGAGTAGATGGCGAAGGCTGAAGAAAGCAACATGTGCTTCGGATTGTCGCAGATTAAAAATATAAAAATCCGTGCCATCCGCGTCTAAAATATCTCTCCCCCACCACCCCAACCATTTTTCATTACCCCCTAAACATTAAACCCTAAACCCTAAACCCTAAACCTCTCTCCTCCCCCCTAAGCCCCCTAAAAAGCAGTGCCCGAAACGGACGGAAGATGTGTTCTGACACATGTCTTCGGCCTGTTTCGGGCACTTTTTGTATCGGTACTACCCTACCCTGTCAGGACTTCTGCCGGTGGAAGAGCCAGCGGAGGATGGACGCAGGTATGGTGTGGGTAAATGAGTTGACCTCGTCGCTACGTTCGTCGACACGGGCATAGTACTGGGCGGCATCCTTGTCGGACAGTACACCGTCGGTCTGCATCTGACGGATGACCCGGCGTTCGTTACTGAGCATCATGCGGATGGCTTTCTGCGTAAGGGCATGGTTGTAGGCCTTGGGGAAGTCGGCGGACAGACGGCTGATGACGCGGTTCATGCTCTCGATGTTGTGCTCGATCTCGCGACGGAGGGTTTGCAGAAGAGAAGCCTGTCCGGGCTGGACGACTCCGGAGGAGACGAGTTCGTCGAGCAGTTTCAGGTCTTCGCGCTGCAGGATGATGAAGCCACGGCCAAGGTCGTAGATGACCATGATGCGTTCGCGGAAATAGAAGCCTGCCCAACGGCTGAAGTAGGGTAACTTCTGCACACGGTAGAGTGCCCGCGTACGGCTACAGAAATTGAAGATGGAGTGGCGCACGTCGAGCGGATAGGAACCGTCGTGGTCGTAGAGTTCGTCGAGTGAGTTCATCAGGCGCCGGAATGCGGTTTGCGAGATGATGCCTTCTTCGTAGATTTCGCGGCTGAATGCTTTTTCGCGGTCGAGCAAGCGCAGGCGGAGTTCGGCCAGTACGTCCTGGGTACGGGCTTTTTCGAGACGGGTTGTATCGGGCTGGGGAGCGATGTAGCGGGCAACTTTCTTCCAGTTGGCACCGGCCAGGGGTTCGCGTCCCTGCAGACGGTCGAAATACTTCTCGGAGCTCTCGCGGATGCGTTCCTGCACCAGGCGTTCCATCAGGATGCGGGCGGAAGGAACGTGTGTCAGGCCAAGTTTGCCGAGCAACCAGCGGGTGGTGGTGGCGTTGACGCAGAGGGTCAGCGTAACGATGCCGGCTGTGAAGAACAGTACCTGACTGCGGATGGACTCGGGAATGGCGGGGGGGTAGGATACCATGAGGGCAAGGGTAAGGCCAAGTGCTCCGCGCAGACCGCCCCAGGTAAGGATGAAGGACTCGCGACGGTTAAGGCCATAGCCCAGACGCTTCATCAGCGGGTAAAGCAACATGATCATGACGAAGCGGAACAGGTTGAGCGCAACGTAAAGGAGGAGCAGGATGGCGAAATGGGACCATGAGAAATCGACCTTGACGGCGATGACTACACCTACGATGATGAACACCAGCGTGTTGGCCATATAGGTGAGCAGTTCCCAGAAGGTTTCCATAAACTCGTTGACACGGGGTTTCAGGCGGGGCTTGCCGATGTAGGTCACGGTGAGTCCGAAGGCTACCAGGGCGATGACACCCGAGAGGCCCAGGTAGTACTGCGAAAGGATGAACACTAGGTAGGCGGCCAGAATGATGACGCTGTTCTGCACCAGTTCTTCGGAATTGACACGGGTAATGAACCAGATGACCAGACGGGCGGCCATATAGCCCAGCAGGACACCGCCTGCCACAACCTGTATGAACTGCATGACGGGAGACAGCTCGCTTTGTCCGGCTGCGGTGTAGACCCCGAAGAAGAGCATGAAGCAGACGATACCTGTGCCGTCGTTGAGCAGGGATTCGGCATCGACCAGGGTGGAAAAGCGTTTACTAGTCTTCAGCTCGTGAAGCAGGGCTACCACGGCTACGGGGTCGGTGGCACTGATCAGGGCTCCGAACATGAGGGCAAAGGCCCACGTCCACTGCTCGTAACCGGGCACTACGTAACGGATGCCTACCAGCAGCAGGGCGGTAAGCACCATGCAGATGATCAGTCCGGGAACGGCCAGCAGGGCTGCATTGGCAAGGGTCTTCTTGAAGATGTGAAGATTGAGTTCGTAGGCTGCATCGAAAATGAGTACGGGCAGAAAGATGTAGAGGATAAAGTCGGGGTTGATGTTGGCTACACCGACCAGGGCTTCTTCCAGGCGGGGAATGGCGTGGAACAGACCGTTACGGTCGGCCAGGCCGACTAGCAGACCGACAGCAAACAGGGCTACCGGGTAGGGAACACGCGAATGGCGCAGCAACGACTTCAGCAAGGCACCGACCAGAAGACCGCCGATGGCAAGCAGCAGGGGCATGAGAAATGAGAATTCTTCCATAATGTGAGTGTTATTTGTATAGTTTAGTTGTTGAAAAGGTTAATGATTTAGGGAGGAGGGTTGAGGGGGAATTAAGAACGTAGAAAATGAAGAATGAAAAATGAAGAATGAAGAATGAAGACTATTCCTCAGCGTAAATATTAAAAGAGGTTTTGAGCGAAGCTAATGAAAAATGAAGAATTGATTACTCTCAACGCTAAACTTTAAACTCTCAACCCTAAACTCTCAACCTTCAACTTTTATTCACCACAGATAACGCAGATTGTCACAGATTAAAAATCCTTGTTTTTCCGTGTCATCCGTGCCTGAAACTCTAAACTCCAAACTTTTAATTTTTCACTTTTAGTTTTCAATTTAATCCTCCCTCAACCCTAAAACCTTAAACCTTTAATCCTGCCACCGCCTCGGCCAGCTGATCGAGTGCCTGCTTCAATGCTGCACGGGGACAGCCTACGTTGAGACGCATGAAGCCACGGCCGGGTTCGCCAAAGGTGGTGCCGGTGTTGAGTGCCAGGCGTGCCTTGTCGGCAAAGAGGCGTTCCAGTGCTTCTTGCTCCAGGCCTAACTGACGGCAGTCGAGGAAGACGAGGAAGGAGGCTTGCGGACGTATCATGCCGATGGCAGGGATGTGCTGGCGCAGATAGGATTCGGTAAAGTCAATGTTGCCCTGAATGTAGGCTAGCAACTGGTTGAGCCACTCCTCGCCATGCTCGAAGGCTGCCTTACAGCCGATATAGGCAAAAAGATGGCCTTCGCAGAATTCTCCGGCTTCCATGAACTGCTGGAAACGGGCGCGCAGGGTGTCGTCGGGCACAATGGCAAAGGAACTTTGAACGCCCGGCATGTTGAACGTCTTGCTGGGTGCCATGAAGGTGACGGAATTGGAAGCGGCTGCCGGACTGACCGTAGCAAAGGGATGATGCTTGTAAGGCGGCAGGGTGAGGTCGGCATGGATCTCGTCGGAAATGACAAGGGTACCGCTTTCCTGACAGAGTTCGGCTATGCGACGCAGTTCGTCTACGGTCCAGACACGTCCGCCGGGGTTGTGAGGATTGCACAGGACGAGGGCTTTGCAGCCTTGCAGGTCGTGACGAAGGCGGTCGAAGTCGATGTGGTAGTGTCCGTCGCGCAGGTCGAGAGGAGAACGGACTGCTTCACGCTTGAGGCGTTCGGTCACGAGGAAGAAGGGGTGGTAGACAGGAGTCATCACCAGGACACGGTCGCCGGGGTTGGTGAAGCAGAGCAAGGCAAAAGCCTGTCCGCGCACAATGCCGGGAACAAAGGTCAGCCAGTCGGGGCGTACTTCCCACTGATGGCGTTTCTGTAGCCAGTGGCAGATGGTGGTGTCCCAGCCTTCGCAGGGCATTGCATAGCCCAGTACCTCGTGTTCGAGACGTTGACGCAAGGCATCCATTACAAAAGGAGGCGTACGGAAATCCATGTCGGCCACCCACATGGCGGTCAGATCGTCACGTCCAAATGCATTCTTCATGCCGTCCCACTTCACTGAACCGGTGTGACGGCGGTCTATCAATTCATCGAAATTGTAAGTCATATATTTATAGGTTTGATCATTCGTTTTAAGTTTCGCAAGTTTATTAACGTATTAGTTGACAAGGCTTCAGTCAACAAGGATACAAGGCCGGGAATGCCCTGTTTGAAACACAGATTCCACTGATTATCAACGACTAAAAATATAAATCTGCGTTATCCGTGTCTATTCCCTAAACCCTCCACACTGAACCCTCAACTCTATCAAATTGGGAACCAGATAAACACGGCCACATCCCACACGGCATGGGAGACAATGATGGCTCCCAAACGCTGGGGGAACAGGCGGTAAAGGCCGCCCCACACAATGCCGGCTACCAGAGCTGCCATCAGCAGCATGAAGTTGCACGAACCGGCATGGACCAGTGCATAGAACGCCGTGGCGATCAGGAAACCGGTATTAGGATTCCAACGGCTGGAAAGCGTACGCTGCACATAGGCACGCCAGAAGATTTCTTCGGCGGGACCTATCAGGAAAAGCATGAGGGCGGATAGCAGCCAGGGCGACTCGCCTTCTTTCATGCCATAGATCAGGTTGACCTGCGGACGGGCAAAGTCGAAAAGCCAGGAGGAGACTTTATCGCCTGTCCAGAACACGCACCACAGGACAACGGCTATGAGGATGCCCAGCAATACTTCGCTTGCGCTCCACCTGACTCCATGCCACCAACCGGGATTGAAGCATGTGGAGAGAACGGAGAGTGTGAGGGCAGAAGCGGTCATCATCCACCAGAAATTGACGTAAGGAGCCGTGAGGGGGGAGAACATCACCGTCCACAGCACGGCTGCCAGTATGAGGGTAAATATCAGTTTTTTCACGAGAACAGACGGGCTAAAACAAACGACAGGGTGAAAAGCAGACTGAACATGAGCTGGAGCTTGGCAGTCAGTTCGTCGAGGCGGGAAATGCCTTCCATGCCCAGAACGGGATAACGGGACATCATACGGACATTGCCCAAGGCGGGAACCAGGGCAATCCATACCAGCATGGTCCACCAGGGGAACAGGCCACCGGCAGCACAACCGGCTATCCAGCCGAAGGGGAAAAGCACTTCGGCACAGTAAAGGTACATGGAGGCACGGCCACCCAGGGTCATGGCAAGGGTGGAGATATCGGCACGTACGTCGGTCTCGATGTCGCGCGTATTATTGGCGTGCAGGATGGCTACCGTAATGAGTCCTACGGGGACACCTGCCCACATGGTATTCCAGTCTGTCACGCCGGTGGCCACGTAAGCCGTACCCAGCATGGGCAGCAGGGCATAGGCTATGAAGATGACGACATCGCCCAGAGCGCGGTACTTCAGCGTGGGATAGAGCAAGGTGCAGGCCGCACCGCCGATGCCGATATAGAGCAAAGGAAGTCCTGTGCGGAGAAGCAGACCGATGCCGGCAATCAGGGCCACTGCCAGCAGCGAAAGGGAAAGGCGGTAGATCTCCTGCGGACGGAAAAGCCCTCCGGTCAGGGTACGTACACCGTGGGTATCTTCCCGGTCGACCCGATGCTTGTAGTCGAAATAATCGCTCCACGTATTGCCTGCGGCATGAAATACGATGATGTTGAGCAACGCCCATACACCATTGATCCAGTTCACCTCATAGCCCGCCCAATAGAGGTAGGCCAACGTCACCGCCACAGGCATGGCCGAGGCAGGAAACGACCAGGGGCGCACAGCCACCAGCCAGTCTTTCAAGGAATGTTTGTTCATAAAAGAATATTTTTTGGTTAGATTGTGGCAAATGTACGAAATATATTTGCCTCTCCACTCACCTTTTTTTTATATTTTTGCACCCCGATAAAAGAATGAATGTATGACGAAAGCCCTGTTTTTCGATATTGACGGAACGCTGGTCAGCTTCCAAACTCATGAAATACCTGTATCGGCCGTAGAGGCACTGGCAGCCGCCAAGGCTGAAGGTCACCGCATCTTTATTGCTACCGGACGGCCACGCATCATCATCAGTAACTTAGGTGCCTTGCAGGAACGAGGACTGATAGACGGATACATCACCATGAACGGCGCTTACTGTTTTGTGGGCGACGAAGTGATCTACAAGAGTCCCATACCTGTAACAGACGTTCGCACACTGACGGACTACTGCGCAAAGCGGGACATTCCCTGCATCGTGGTGGGTGAGAACGACATCTGTGCCTGCCAACCCGACGAACGGGTGCAGGAAGTGTTCTACGAGCATCTGAAAGTGACAGTGCCCATCCCTACACGCCAACTGCCTGATGCTGTAGAGGGAAAAGAGATTTACCAGTTGACTCCTTTTCTGGTGGAAAGCCAGGAACGGGAAGTCAGTCCGTATACGCCTAACTGCGAAATGGGACGCTGGCATCCGGCCTTTGTGGATGTGACGGCAAAGGGAAATACGAAGCAGAAGGGTATTGATGAGATTATCCGCCACTTCGGCATCCGGCTGGAAGATACCATTGCTTTCGGCGACGGTGGTAATGACATCTCCATGCTACGCCATGCCGGCATCGGTATAGCCATGGGCAATGCTGCCGACCACGTGAAAGCTGCTGCCGACTACGTGACCGATACGGTGGACAACGACGGAATAGCCAAAGCGATTGAACAATGGGTAATGAAAAATGGTAAATGATGAATTTTACCCTCATTCAACGTTATTCATTATTAATTTTTAATTATCCGTTTATCTCGCATTGACCTTCGTTCCCGACACCAGCAACCGTGAGTTTCAGGATGCACTGAACCTCGTGAAGTATACCCGCCAGTCGCTTTTCCTGACGGGGAAGGCCGGTACGGGCAAATCAACCTTCCTGCGCTACATCTGCGACAATGTACGCAAGAAACATGTGGTGTTGGCTCCTACAGGGATAGCAGCCATCAATGCCGGAGGCAGCACGCTGCACAGCTTCTTCAAGCTGCCTTTTCATCCGCTGTTGCCCGATGATCCGAACCTGAGTCTGCAGAAAGGCCGTATTCACGAATTTTTCAAGTATACCAAGCCTCATCGCAAACTGCTTCAGGAGCTGGAACTGGTCATTATTGACGAGATTTCGATGGTGAGGGCCGACATCATTGATGCGGTGGACCGGATACTGCGGGTTTACAGTCACAACTTGCGCGAACCCTTCGGCGGTAAACAGGTGTTGCTGGTGGGCGATGTCTTTCAGCTGGAGCCGGTCGTCAAGGGGGATGAGCGGGAAATACTGAACCGCTTCTACCCTACTCCTTATTTCTTTTCGGCACGGGTATTCGGCCAGATAGAACTGGTGTCCATCGAACTGCAAAAGGTATACAGGCAAAATGATCCGAAGTTTATCGGGGTGCTGGACCACATACGGAGCAACACGGCCGGAGCTACCGACCTGCAACTGCTGAACACCCGGTACGGTACGCCGATTGTCCAGTCGGAAGCCGACATGTACATTACCCTGGCCACACGCCGCGACAACGTGGACTACATCAACGACCGTAAGCTGGCCGAACTGCCCGGTGAACCTATGACCTTCTATGGAGAGATAACAGGCGAATTTCCTGAAAGCAGTCTGCCTACTCCGAAGGAACTGGTACTGAAGCCCGGTGCACAGGTTATCTTCATCAAAAACGATTACGACCGCCGCTGGGTGAACGGAACCATCGGTGTGGTGAGCGGCTTTGATCCGCTGGAAGGTACGCTGTACGTCGTAACGGACAACGGTACGGAATGCGACGTCAAGCAGGAGGTGTGGCGCAACATCCGCTATCGCTACAACGAGGAGAAGAAAGAGATAGAAGAAGAGGAGCTGGGCACTTTCCGCCAGTTTCCCGTCAGACTGGCATGGGCCATTACGGTACACAAAAGCCAGGGACTGACGTTCAGCCGTGTAGTCATCGACTTTACCGGTGGGGTGTTTGCCGGCGGACAGACGTATGTGGCACTGAGCCGATGCACTTCGCTCGAAGGTATCCAACTGAAGAAGCCTATCAGCCGTGCCGACATCTTTGTACGTCCCGAAATCGTACAGTTTGCCGAACGTTTCAACAACCGCCAGGCCATTGACCGCGCCCTGAAGCAGGCACAGGCCGATGTGCAATATGCTGCTGCGGCCAAGGCTTTCGACAAAGGAGATTTTGAAACCTTTCTGAACGAATTCTTCAAGGCTATCCATTCGCGTTATGACATCGAGCGTCCGGCTTCGCAACGCCTCATCCGCCGCAAGCTGAACATCATCAACACGCTGCGTGAGGAAAACCGTGCACTGAAGGCTGCTGCCCTGGAGAAAGAAAAGGCCTTGGTGAAATATGCCCGGGAATACATCACCATGGGGGACGAATGCCTGAAACATGGTATGCAGGAAGCTGCCATGCGTAACTATGAAAAGGCGGTTACCCTCTGCCCCAAGTTCAAGGAAGCCTGGAAGAAAATAAAGAAGCTGGATAAGGAGATGAGAAACAATAAAGGAGAAAAGGAGAATTAACCGATAGGTTGTCTCGGCACTCATCTTTCATCACCTTTTGATAAGATAGGAGGTGGCTCAGCAAAAAAAATTAAGCAAGCTTATTTTTTTGCATTCGACTTTCGCTATCTTTGGATAAGATAGGATGCGGTTCGGCAATCCCCAAAATAAGCAAGCTTGTTTTTGTATTGCGCTCACCTTTCACTATCTTTGCCCAAAGACTTAAAAAACATCTGTTTATGCTTCTGAAGCTTTATAACAAGAACAACAATCCTGCCGATCTGCAGCGCGTTGTCGACCTGCTGAACGACGGGGGACTCCTGATCTATCCGACCGACACCATGTATGCCATCGGCTGTCACGGACTGAAAGAACGCGCCATTGAGCGCATCTGCCGCCTGAAGGACATTGATCCGAAAAAGAACAACCTCTCCATCATCTGTTACGACCTGAGCAGCATCAGTGAATATGCCAAGGTGGATAATGCGACCTTCAAACTGATGAAACGTAATCTGCCGGGGCCGTTCACTTTCATCCTGAACGGGACGACACGTCTGCCCAAGATCTTCCGTAACCGGAAAGAAGTGGGTATCCGTATGCCTAACAATCCTATCATTCAGGAAATAGCCCGTCTGCTTGATGCACCCATCATGACTGCTACCCTGCCGTATGACGAGGATGAAGACATAGAATATGCTACCGATCCAGAACTGATCGATGAAAAATGGGGAGATATCGTCGATCTGGTGATTGACGGTGGTATCGGAGGAACCGAAGGTTCTACCGTAGTAGATTGTACGCAGGGAGAAGCCGAGATTGTCCGCCAGGGAGCGGGATGGCTGGAAGAGGGATAAAAAAATGAAGAACCGACTTTAATGAAGAATGAAGAATGTCGGCTTCGCCTCCGAATGAAGAATTTTATCCCGCAGGAAATTCTTCATTCTTCATTCCTCATTCTTCATTAAATATTTTACTTCAGCAGTGACTCGGGATCGAGATGATCGGCTTCGATATCCTTGAAGTAACGGTATGTACCAACTTTCAGTTCGTCGGTAGCGGCATCGTCGCAGATAATGATACCCTTTTCGTGCATTTGCAGCGCACTGATGGTCCACATCTGCATGACAGGACCTTCAACGGCATGATACAGGGCACGGGCCTTGTTGTGACCGTTAACGATAATCATTACTTCGCGGGCACTGAGCACGGTGCCGACACCTACAGTAAGAGCCGTCTTGGGCACTTTGTTCACATCATTGTCGAAGAAACGGGAGTTGGCAATGATGGTATCGGTAGTCAGTGTCTTCTGGCGTGTACGCGATGACAATGACGAACCCGGCTCGTTGAAAGCAATGTGTCCGTCGGGACCAATACCGCCCATAAAGAGGTCGATTCCTCCGTACGACTTGATCTTCTCTTCGTAACGGGCACACTCGGCGTCGAGGTCGGCAGCATTGCCATTCAGTATATTGGTATTTTCAGGTTTAATGTCAATGTGGCTGAAGAAATTGTTCCACATAAAAGAGTAATAACTTTCGGGATGCTCTTTCGGCAGGCCTACATACTCGTCCATGTTGAACGTAACAACATTCTGGAAAGAAACTAGTCCTTTCTTGTTCAAGTCAATCAGTTCCCGGTACATGCCCAGCGGTGACGAACCTGTAGGACAACCCAAAACAAAAGGTTTTTCCGGTGTGGGATTGGCAGCTTTGATTTTAGCGGCTACATAGTGAGCAGCCCACTTCGATACGGATTGATAATCCGGCTGAATGATTAGTCTCATGTCTGATTAATTTATAAGGTTAGTAATGATATCAAAAATTAATGGTTAATGATTAATGACTAATGGTTAATGAATGATGGTGGATGAAGAGGTGGAGTAAATTAAAGGGCCACTCTCATTGATCGTTTACCATTGATCATTAACCATTACCGATTATTTTCTGTCCTTCTTCAGGCGATCGGCCATGGCACGCGCCAGGTTCTCGCACTGTTCGTAAGTAATGTCTTTCATGGCCTGCTTCATCTCAACAGGGTCACCTACTATCTCCAGCTTGCTCTTCTCGGCAAATTCGGCCATACGTTTTACGGCAGCACCGGCCCAGGTAAACGAACCGAAATAGCCGAAATAACGGCCTTTCACCTCACGCAGCAATATTTTGGAAAGCAACGAATCGACTTCGGGATATATCTGGTTGCTGTACGTAGGACTGCCGACAATGAGACCACGGTATTTGAATATATCCATCAGAATGTACGAAGGATTGCTCTTGCTGACGTTGTGCATCACAATGTTCTTGATGCCCTGTGCGGACAGTTCGGCTGCAATGGCTTCGGCCATCTGTTCTGTATTTCCGTACATGCTGCCATAAGCGATGACAACACCTTCTTCAGCTTCGTAACGGCTGAGACGGTCGTAAACGCCTACCACACGGGCAATGTTTTCTGTCCATACCGGTCCGTGAGTGGAACAGATAGTGGTGATGGGCAGATGACCAAGCTTGGCCAGTGCTTTCTGCACAGGATTGCCGTACTTGCCCACAATGTTGGAATAATAGCGTACCATCTCGTCCCAATAGCGGTCCAGATTGATGCGTGTGTCCAGGAAACCGCCATCCAGCGTTCCGAAACAGCCGAAAGCATCGCCGGCAAACAGAATACCGTCAGTCTCGTCGAATGTCATCATCGTTTCGGGCCAATGCACCATTGGTGTCAGATAGAAACGCAATTTGTGATGTCCCAGGTCGAGGTATGACTCATCTTTCACCTCGTAACGGTCGCCCGTCACGCCGTAATAGCCTTCAATCATGCCGAACGTCTGCTTGTTGCCCACAATCACAATGTCGGGATAATGTTGCTTGATCAGGCGGATCGAACCGGAATGGTCAGGCTCCATGTGATTGATGATGAGGTATTGAATAGGACGGTCGCCTATGATACAACGGATCTTGCGCAGATAAGTCTCGAAGAAACAGGCATCTACCGTATCGACCAGTGCCACGATATCGTCGTCTATCAGATAAGAGTTATAAGAAACGCCGTAAGGCAGCGGCCACATACCTTCGAAAAGATGTTTGTTGCGGTCGTTCACTCCTACGTAATGAACTTTTCCTTTAATCAATGTTTTCTGATTCATAACATTATATAATTAGATGAATTCTACCTTCAAAATGCCACAAAAATACAAAAATTTTCTCATATATCATATTTCTTTCCCTGATAAGCCCCCAGCTGACGCATTCTTTTTTGCAGGCGGTGGTTGAACTCGTAGTTCTTCAGCCCCCAATCGGGGGCTACCAGCAGTTCCTTGGGCGACTGTGAAACAAAACGCTCCAGTACCAGGTCGGGACGCAAATGTTCTACATAATCGACAACCAGCTCCACATACTCGTCTACATCAAACAGATGAAAGTCTTCAGGCGCGTGTTCGTATTCGGCTGCCATACGGGTACCGCGTATCAACTGCAACTGATGCATCTTCAGCGTAGTGAGAGGCAAAGATGACACGGCTGCCGCCTGGGCTACAATGTCGGCATGCGTCTCGCCCGGCAAACCGAGGATGACGTGTCCTCCGGTCAGAATGCCACAGGCAGCCGTACGCTCCACCGCATTACGGGTCACTTCGAACGTATGTCCGCGGTTGATGCGACGCAGAGTGACGTCGGACGTCGACTCGATGCCATATTCAACAATCAGGAACACCTGACGGTTCAATTCTTCCAGATAATGCAACAGAGAATCGGGCATGCAGTCGGGACGGGTACCGATCACCAGCCCTACTACATCATCCACCGACAAGGCTTCCTCGTACTTACGCTTCAGTGAGTCCAGTTCGCCATACGTGTTGGTATATGCCTGAAAATAAGCCAGGTATTTCATTTCGGGATATTTATGCGCAAAAAACACCTTCCCTTCTTCCAATTGCCGGGTAACACTTTTCTCTGTCCGGCAATACTCAGGATTGAACGTCTGGTTGTTGCAGTAAGTGCAACCGCCATAGCCTACCGTTCCGTCACGGTTGGGACAAGTGAAGCCGGCATTCAGCGAAATTTTCTGTACCTTATAGGGAAAGTAACGCTTCAGAAACGTGGGAAAATCATTATAAAGGACTGACATATTCTCTGTATTATTCATTATCTGCGGACAAATGTAAGAAATACCCTGCAAACAGGCAACCTTTACAGCACCGTCCGACTTCTCCAGCTGATGCGAACTTGCAGATATCACAAAATCTTACGAATATTGCAAACCAGCCAATATCGTACCTCCACTTTAGGAGGAGTATAGAAATGAAAACAATACAATAACCCTACCGGCTCAACAGGCC